>OLRA01001571.1_pt1 | contig 26378 bp, 20 predicted proteins | sample 1673011 | NCBI WGS metagenome assembly OLRA01 (sample SAMEA3136746, study PRJEB25190) | human gut metagenome | reverse complement strand
GGCCCGCCGATGAGACGGCAGCCATAGGTCCTGAGAGTGCCAATGCTGGCGGCGGTAACGGCGGACATGCCAAGAACATTGGTGCTGTAGGGGGTCAGATAGCTTGCCACGGCAGAGATGGTGACGTAACACCACACGAGTATGGCCATTACCCATATGCCGGGAATCTTAAAGGCAGATATGTAATCCTTCATGTTGAAGGACTGGCGCTCAGCTTTCTGATCCACATTCGCTCCGAATTCGGCATCCTTGGGCATCAGAAGCAGAACAAGAATGCCGGAGACAAGAGAGAGCAGGCCCATGCACAGAAGCGCGTCCTTAAAACCCTTTACAAGGTCGGTGGAACTGACCACGGCCATAATGCCTATCATTATGAAGCTGAGCAGAAGAGAGGCAAGCCCGTTGAGAGCCTCAAAGATACCGTAAATACGCCCTTGCTCCTCATCGCTTCCGGTCATGCGAATGCCTTTCATCATGGCGGGCCAGAAAGCAAAGCCACCGGTAAGGCCCATAAGCAGCCAAATTATAACTGCCATAGTGTAGCTCTGATAAGTAAACATGAAAAGGAAGCTCAATGCAGCCTGGCCAAAGATGGATACCAGAAGTACAGGTTTTGGGCTGAACTTATCTCCTATCCATCCGCCGGGCAAATAGGAAACGGTACAGGCTACAGCGTAATAGGTCATTAGAGAGCCCAGCTGGGCATTGGTGCAGCCCATAGCCGCTATCATCTGATCATAAAAGCTGGATTTCATGTAGGGCATAACATACATAAAGCCGTAAGCAATGCCCAGCGCCAGAAGAAGCAGGAATCTTTTGGTGTTTTTACTCATAGGTTTTTCCTCCCTGAATAATATTTTTTGCCTGTCTCAAACAGGACTTGAGTACCATGTGACAAAAAGGCTTGAAATATGATATAATAAATGCTAGATTATTCACGAAGTATTGGTAAGGCCAATTTTTTGCGAAAAATAAAATGCCTCACAAGGGCTTCATAATTGCACCAAATTGGTAAGGCCAATTTCTGATGCGATTATAGCAAATTAACAATATAAAGTAAATTTGTATTATCACAGAAATAATGCAGAAATAATTGTTAATTTCACACAAAAGGGGCGATATTGTGATTTTTCAGTCAGATATTGTTAATGAAACGACAAGCGCAAAAATCGTGGAACACATAGAATCTGAGATAATTTGCGGCCGGCTGAGAAAAGGGGACAAGCTCCCAACGGAGCGGAAAATGGCTGAGGACATGTCCGTCAGCAGGGCCACTGTGCGCGAGGCTGTGAAAGCACTTGAAACCATGGGAATAGTTGTTTCGGTGCAGGGAAGTGGAAACTATATTACACAGACGCCGGAAACCACTGTGGACAGAACCTTATGTGCTCTTTTTGCTCTTAATGACGGTACGATGGAGAACCTGCTTGAACTGCGGATGATGCTGGAGGCCGAGGCCTTCAGAGATATCGCGGCCTATGCCACCGATGAGGAGATAGAACGCATAGCCGAAAAAGCTGACTATGATTACCTGGATCCCTCTCTGGAAAGACAGAACAGCAACGACCATGGATTTCATCTGGCCATGATCCAGCTGAGTAGAAATACCTTGGTGAAATATCTCTACACCACTTTATCTGCACTTACAAAAGTTTATATGGGCCGTGTCCTTGCTGCTACGCTAAGCCTGGACGAGGGATATATTACGCAGCAGGACCATATCCACATAGTAAACTGCCTGAGACAGAGAGATGCAGAAGGTGCAGTAAAGGCTCTGAAAGAGCATCTGGCCATTACGCCAAAATATATGGAGATCATGCCGGACTCTCCAGAAAACGCAATCAGTTGAATTAAGCAAAATATGAATTCTGGTAGCCTAATTTCAGAATCGGCCATGACCTTAAAACTATCGGGTGTCAAAAGGGAAGGCTTTAATAAACTTAAATAGCTATAATTAAAAACGGCACCCCGCTTGCCGGACATTTGAGCCAATGTCTGACAAACGGGGTGCTTTTGTTGTCCCTTGTGACGGGAGGGGCGAGAGATGCACTGGAGGAGTTATTTCCGGTAAAATCAAAAAATAAAAGCTAGAGTGCGTTTAAATTATGTTGTATATAATGAAGCGGACCGGATTTTTATTTATGGGGAGATTAGGAGGGTATAAACCGGGAATTATTGGAAAAACATGTTCATAATAAAAGAAAATGGGCCAATCGAATTATCCTATGATAATGCGAAATGTGTTAAAATAATGTAATATAAACAGTAACAGATGTTGGTGGTGATAGATGTGCAGGCTAAAGAATTTTTTTCTATGGCACTCAATATAAAGGATGAAAAAATTATTTCAGATGTTGCCGGCAAAAGCACGTTCAGACATGTCCAGCAGGGAGAATTGTTACTGCGCGAGGGCGAATATCAGCGGGAAATGATGTTTTTGATTAATGGAATAATCCGATTTTTCTACTTTGATGTAAATGGTCAGGAGATAACCGACTGCTTTGTAGCTGATGCGTGCATACCCATAATGGCCCGGCCGAAGCTTATGCTGCCTTCCGCTGTGTATATTGAAGCTGCCACTGACAGCGATCTCTACAGTATACCCGCCCAGGAGATAAACCGCCTGTTAAATCAATACAGCGAGCTGATGCAGCTTTATAACCGGATGCTTATGGATGCTTTTACAATGCATTGGGAGATAAAGACGATGGTATGCAGAAACACTGCTATGCAGCGGTATAAATGGTTCCTGAAAAATTATCCCGGATTCATTGACAAGGTCAGCAATAAACACATTGCGTCTTTTCTGGGAATGACGCCGGTGACTCTGAGCCGGCTGCGCAGGGTGATACGTGAACAGGAGCATGAGCATATAGAAGCCGACGGATACGAAGTTTGACAGACGGGCAGGAAACGCATATTTCACCTTGCAATTTCTGCGGCCGGGTCAAGTTTGCCGCAGAAAAAACGGATATATCAGCGTGATTTTTTAAGTATATCCGGTATAAAAACGGGAGTGACGCTGTTGATGCTGCGCCACTCCAAGTAAAATTCAACCATCCCCTTGCAAGGGGATTTTTGCTACATGGCTTCTATTTGCTTTATGGTCATTTCGCTTCCTTGCTGCAGCCATGTGTTGCCGCTGCCGCAATAGGGACAGGTTTTACCGTATTCAAGTGTAGGATAGGTTTTGCGGCAGCTGTCACACCAGGTTATGGCTGGAATGGTCTCGGTTATGAGCTGAGCTCCCTCAATCAAAGGAGTCTTTTTCGCATACCAATTCCAGCAGTCCACAAGATACTCAGGGACTATACCTGAAACCTCGCCAAACTCAAGAGTGACGGAATTGACCTTGGTCAGTTCGTTTTCTTTTGCCAGTTCCTCGACCTGCTTTATGACATAGGTAACTATACTAAGTTCGTGCATTTTTCGTCCTTTCAGATTTTATATTTTAAATTATACATTGAAAGGAGAAAAATTACTATAATAAATTTGATTTTTTTGTAGATACTGATTTTTTAAACTAATTAAAATTTAATTATTTACCAATTATTCCATAAATTATACCAATTATGCCGTTTTTTGCTCCACTTCTACAGGAGTGTGATATCATAATTAGCATGTGACTTTTATACAGTAAAACATAAAAAGACTTGCAAATAAAGTGAAAAAAGCAGAATAACGAAAAACTTTTTGGCACCTGATTAAACAAAAGATTCAGTAATTCTCAACAATCAAGTTTTTATTAATTTTATTAAAACAATGATTTCAATTCCCAAAAAGACATTTTACTGCTGTGGCAGCCTTGTTCCGACAAGCCTGGAAAGCTTTTGCAACAATGGTGAAAGTTATAAACTATTATCATAGCTTAATGAATTGACCATTAAAGTTGCCTGCTGCGCTGCCATGCACATACATAAGGGGAGCCGGTATAATTGAACGAACAAGCCAATTTAGCCCTGCAATATCTCTTTAATGCCCTATATACTGCCATGTGGTTTGCGGTGCTGAATTTGAGCCTTACAAAACGTTACAGCCATAAAATAACTTATTTAATACAGGTATTATGGTTTTTATTGTACAGGTTTGTAACTATAGTTTTGCCCTTCATGGCGAAGAGCCGCGTCGTAGTTTTTATTGCAATGTTTTTTGCAGTAGCTTTGGTATGCTATAAGGATAGCTGGACAAAGGTGATGTTCTATTCTGCCGTTGTATATGTGGTGGTAATAGCAAACGAACTTATTGGCGCGGGCCTGTATTTCCCCGAAGATGTTCTGCAGGGGAATATGGAGGCCCTGAGAATTTCACAGCTTGCAGAATTTTGGGGAATATACCTTAGTACCGGTGCACTTTTGTTTTTTCTTCTTTACGTTTTCCTCAACAGACATAATTTCGATTTGAGCACCAGGGACTGGAGCCTGTTTACCCTGTTTCCCCTGAGCCAATATGTACTTTTGTACGGTTGGCTGGATTCGCTTCGCCTTTCCGAAGGATGGGGAAAAACTATCTTTTTTATAGTTGTAACATTTATATGCATTTTTGCCGATATAGGACTCTTTATAGCAGTAATACGTCTTGCACAGAGGGCCCAGCTGGCGGCGGAGAACGACGTGCTGGTAGCCCAGATTGATGCTCAGGAAAAGCATTATCAGGCTCTGACTGCTCAATATGAAAACATTCGAAAAATGCGCCACGACATCGCCAACCACATTGGCGCCATGCAAAGTCTTCTTGCTTCCGGCCGCAGCAGCGATGCTCAGGAGTATCTGGAAGAATTGCAATCTAACCCACTGGATTCTACACTTGGCATGTGTAAGAACCCTGTTGTCGATTCTTTCCTGCACAATAAAATTGAGGAAGCTCGTGCCGCCGGCGTCGATGTAAAGGTGAGTATAGAACTGGAAGTGGACATCCCTGTGTCCAATGTGGATCTAATACGAATATTCGGGAATCTTATTGACAACTCTCTTGAAGCATGTAAAGACATTAAAGACCCGAGAATGTCAATTGTGTGCAGCAAGGCCCATGGATGCCTGGTGATAATAACAAAAAATCCGGTTGGACCGGAAAAACATGGAAAAAACCGTAAGATACCCGGACTTGACAGGGGCATAGGCAAACTTGTGCTTTCGGATGTGGCGAAAAAATATAATGGAAGTATCAGATTCAGTGAAAATGAAAACATTTTTACAACAGAACTTATTATTGGGATAGGAGCATAAATGAAATGCTGCACACTGCAATATGCGATGACAATGAAATACACCTGAAAAATATAGCAAAGAGCTTTGTAGAATCATGCAGGGACTATTCTCCGGAGCTGACGCTCTTTTCCAGCGGCCAGGAACTGATCGATGCAGTGGAAAACGGGTATCAGCCGGACATCCTGCTTCTTGATATTGTGCTGAAGGATGATAACGGCATTTGTGTTGCAAAAAAGATTAATATACTTTGTCCCTGGTGCGGCATTATTTTTCTTACCTCTTATATTTCATATGCTCCGGATGTTTACGAAACACGGCATAGCTATTTTATCCTCAAGTCCCAGTTTAGAGAGCGTATAAAATCTGCCGTTGCTAAGGCAATTTCGGATGTAGAATCCAGAAAATATATCTCATTTGTCGAACGAAATACAACAGTTATCCTCCCTGCCTATGAGATACTGTACATGGAACGTAGTCTTAAGAAAACGATTATATACCATGAAACGGGAAAACAATATGAGACATACGAAAAACCATCGGTTATTTTAAAGGATTTAAACCGTACTATGTTTGTACAGTGCCACCAGAGCTTCTTTGTGAATATGGAAAGAGTAAGCGCAATGTACACAGATTATTTTATGATGAATAACGGCTGCCAGGTGCCTATCAGCAGAAGCAGACGGAGGGAAACGAAGGAGACTTTCCACTCTGTTGTCAGCAACTCAATAAAGAAGAGTATTGATGAATAATCGGTAATAAACATCCAAGGGCGGCAGTATATGAAGTCGGAACGAATTATTACCCCGCCCCAAGATCCTGCCCGTCTGCCTTATCGGACAGATCAAAAATCCCCCGGCATTTAATGCCGGGGGATTACATCATCCTGTCGTTGTTACTTCTTTATAAGCCCGGCGCCGCTGTGCCAGGCTTGGCCTACTTTTTCGCCCACGGCGTAATAGCCGCTGCGCATCTGATCAAAAGTAAAGGCTCCCAGTTTCCCGGCATCTATCTTGCCGTTTTCATCAAGAACACGCTCATCAGCCAGGACGTCAACTATTCTGCCTAATACACGCAGACCGTAAGCCTGGTTCTGCATCTCAATGACCTCGCATTCCAGAGTAAGGGGATATTCAGTGATAATCGGAGCATCTACTTTCTCGCTTTTCACGGCATGCAGGCCGCTGCGCTCAAACTTGTCTGCTACCTTGTTGGCGGAGGCAATACCAAGAAAGTCGGATTGTACCAGAGTGTCTACACCGGGAACCGCAAGAGTAAACGCCCGCCTTGCCTCAAGATTTGCCACTGTCTTGTGATCAGATTCAAGATTCAGGGCTACCATGTCCTCAGCGCAGATGCCGCCCCAGGCCATCATCATCACATCAACGCTGTCATCTTCATTATAAGTGCCGATCATGTAGGTTGGCATAGGGAAGAGATAGGGCTTTGCACCGAAACTTTTCATAGTATAATTAGCTCCTTTTTTTGATAAATTGACTTTAGGCTTTCGCCGTACTATAATCATATCCGGAATTGATGATTTGGCAAGTACGCACATTAAAGTGCGATACTAACCATGAAGTAATATACTATGCATAAGGAGAGTGCCATATGGAAGCATACTGCATACAGGATGCGAAACTGGAAGAGACAGGCTTCAGCTACACCATGTCGCTGATACAGGGAAAGTACAAGATGTTTATTCTGTATGCACTTATGGGTTTCGGTGTGGTACGCTTCAATGAGCTTAAAAAGTATATCGGCACCATATCCTATAAGACTCTCAGCACCACTTTGAAGGAGCTGGAAGCCGACGGCCTGGTGCATCGTGAGGAATATCCCCAGATCCCGCCAAAGGTGGAATACAGCCTCACTGATAGGGGACGTTCTCTGATACCCATTCTGGATGAGATGTGTACCTGGGGCGAGCAGAACCGCCAATAGTAGGTTTATAGTGTGTACAGAGCTGTCAGATACCCCGGCACGAAAATGTGCCGGGGTATCTGAGTTTTATATATACTCTTTAAAGCAGTCTCATATGCTGCTGACCAGATTGGTGTAGCCTATAAGATATTTGTCAATCTGAGCGGCGGCAGAGCGTCCCTCCGCTATGGCCCAGACTACCAGGGACTGGCCACGGCGCATATCACCGGCGGAAAAGACCTTGTCCACGCTGGTGGCATAGCTGCCCTTGGAGGTCTTAACGGTCCTGTCCATATCCACTCCAAAGGCTTGGCATACGTCTTTGCGGCAGCCGGTAAAGCCTGTAGCTCCTATGAGCAGCTGACATGGAATGCTGTCCCCATCGGAAGTCACAAGGCCGGTGAGCTCACCCCTCTCGTTGGAGATAAGGTTTTTAACCTGGACGCCGAAACGTCTGGGGTCGGAGCCAAAGACAGCCAGAGCCTCTTCGTGGGCATAGGCCAAGGGCAGATGTCCACGGCTGTTTAAGTAATCCTCCATTGGACGGCGTACCAGCTGGGTGACCGAGAGGCAGCCTTGGCGCAGGGCGGTAGCAACGCAGTCGCTGGCCGTATCACCGGTGCCCACAATGACTACGTCCAGACCTTGGGCGCTGGGGAAGGGGATTTCTGCTTTGCCAAACTGTGCCCGTTCTACGGCGGACTTCAAATACTCCGTACCGTAGCAAACCCCGCTGATACCCTGGCTATCCAGCCCAAGAGGCCGGGGCAGCCCGGCACCGCAGCACAGCAGCACCGCATCATACTCCCTCATAAGACGCTGGGCAATTTCGGGCCGGGAAGCATCCACTCCGCATACGAAGGTGACTCCTTCGTCGGTCATCAAATCTATGCGCCGCTGGACTATTCTCTTTGGCAGCTTCATATTGGGTATGCCGTACATAAGAAGACCGCCGGGCTTTTCATCTTTTTCCACCACAGTCACTAAATGACCCCGGTGGTTAAGCTGGTCTGCCGCAGCCAGACCGGCGGGGCCGGAGCCCACTACGCAGACTTTCTTGCCTGAGGTCTGGGGCGGGCGGCGGCGAAAAACACGCCTGTTTGCAAACGCATCTTCTATTATGCTAAGCTCGTTGCCCCTTATGGTCACCGAGTCCCCGTAAATACCACAGATACAGGCGGCTTCGCAGGGAGCGGGGCAGACTCTTCCGGTAAATTCCGGGAAGTTATTGGCCTTATGCAGGCGGCTGAGGGCGTGACTCCAGTTGCCGGAGAGTATCATATCATTCCACTCAGGAATGAGATTGTGCAGAGGGCAGCCAAAAGCCTTACCCTCGTATATCATGCCTGTCTGGCAGAAGGGCACACCGCAGTTCATGCATCTGGCACCCTGCTGCCGCCGGACCGCCTCCGGCTGAGGGATATGAAACTCTTCCCAATCCTTCACCCGCTCTGCCGGGTCACGGCGCAGATCCTCTTGGCGCTCGTATTCCAAAAAACCTGTAGGTTTTCCCATGTCTCCGCCTCCTGTCAAGTTCTTGTGTTGGCGTAGAACGCCTGAATTTCTGCCTGCTCCCTGGACATGCCCTTCTCCTCATACTGAGCAATGGAGCGGAGCATCCGGTCATAATCTCTGGGCATTACCTTCTTAAAGCAGGGGATATAGGAATGGAAGGCAGCCAGTATCTTCTTACCTCTGGGGGAGCCGGTGGCTGCAACGTGTTCCTCAATGAGAGAGCGCAGCTCCGCAATGTCATGGGATTCGGTGAGAGTGTCGGTCATCACCTGGTCTTTGTTGAGACGCATGTACAGGTCGTGCTTTTCATCCAGCACGTAGGCAATTCCACCGGACATGCCCGCTGCAAAGTTCTTGCCTGTGGGCCCCAGAATTACGCAGCGGCCGCCGGTCATATATTCGCAGCCGTGGTCGCCTACGCCCTCCACCACGGCAACGGCGCCGGAATTGCGCCCACAGAAGCGCTCCCCGGCCATGCCGTTAATAAAGGCTTTGCCGGAAGTGGCACCGTAAAGGGCTACATTACCTACGATGATGTTTTCCCCAGGCTTAAAAGTACTGCCTTTGGGCGGATAGAGCACCAGTTTTCCGCCGGACAGGCCTTTGCCGAAGCCGTCGTTGCAGTCGCCCTCCAGCTCCAGGGTCAGGCCTTTTGGAATAAAGGCACCGAAGGACTGCCCGCCGCCTCCATGGCATCTAATCACGTAACTGTCTTCAGGCAATGTATCACCGCACTGGCGAGTTATCTCCGAGCCAAACAGGGTGCCGAAAGCACGGTCGGTGGAAGACACATTAAGCTCCAGCCTGCCGCTCTTTTTGCCCTTCAGACTCTTGCCCAGCCTTGCCATCAGCACGCTCTCGTCCAGTATCCGCTCCAGATGAAAGTCATACACATTCTGGGGGTTAAAGTGGGTGGCGGAATTCAGACCTGGGACGCCAAGCAGGCCGCTCAGGTCCACGGTGGAAGCCTGTCCCGCCGGCAGACCTTCCCGAAGTTTTAACAGGTCGCTTCGGCCCACCAGCTCGTCAACGGTGCGCACGCCCAGACGTGCCATATACTCCCTCAGCTCCTGGGCGATGAAATTCATAAAGTTTATAACATATTCCGGCTTGCCTCTGAAACGTTTACGCAGCTCAGGGTTCTGGGTTGCCACGCCGGCGGCGCAGGTGTCCAGATTGCATACACGCATCATGCAGCAGCCCAGAGCCACCAGAGGCGCAGTGGCAAAGCCAAACTCCTCGGCACCCAGCATACAGGCAATGGCCACGTCCCGGCCGCTCATGAGCTTGCCGTCGGTCTCCAGCACCACCTGGCTGCGCAGACCGTTTTCAATGAGAGCCTGGTGAGCCTCAGCCACACCGAGTTCCCATGGCAGTCCCGCCCCGTGGATGGAACTGCGTGGCGCGGCCCCGGTGCCTCCGTCATGACCGGATATGAGCACTACCTGGGCTCCGGCCTTGGCAACGCCTGCGGCTATGGTGCCGACCCCGGCTTCGCTCACCAGCTTTACGCTGATACGGGCCTGACGGTTGGCATTTTTCAAGTCGTATATAAGCTGAGCCAGGTCCTCAATGGAGTAGATGTCGTGATGGGGTGGGGGAGAGATAAGCGTGACGCCGGGAGTGGAGCAGCGGGTCTTGGCTATCCATGGGTAGACCTTTTTACCCGGCAGATGCCCGCCCTCGCCGGGCTTTGCTCCCTGGGCCATTTTTATCTGTATCTCCTTTGCACTGCAAAGGTAGGCGCTGGTGACGCCGAAACGTCCGGAGGCCACCTGCTTTATGGCGGAGCAGCGCTCATCCAGCAGCCGCTCGGCAGCTTCACCGCCCTCACCGGAGTTGGACTTGCCGCCAATGCGGTTCATTGCTATTGCCAGGCATTCGTGGGCCTCCTGGGATATGGAACCGTAGCTCATGGCCCCGGTCTTGAAGCGGCGCACTATGCTCTCCACAGGCTCCACTTCCTCCAAAGGCACACCGCCCTTTTCGTCAAAGCGAAAGTCCAGAAGCCCACGCAGGGCATGGGGCCTCTCCGGGGCGTCCACCAAAGCGGTATACTCCTTGAAGATCTGGTAGCTGCCTTCGCGGGCTGCCTTTTGCAGCAGAAGTATTGTACGGGGATTATAGAGATGATCGGCCTTATCCGGTCCGGAACGCAGCTTGTGTATGCCTACGGAATCCAGAGTGGTGTCATATCCCAGACCCAGAGGGTCAAAGGCCTGATTGTGGTTCCACTCCACTGCTTCGCCTATCTCCTCCAGACCGATGCCTCCAACACGGCTGACGGTATTGGTGAAGTACTTGTCTATGACCTGTTTGTTTATACCTACGCATTCAAAAATCTGGGCGGACTGGTAGGACTGTATAGTGGAGATCCCCATTTTAGAGGCAATCTTCACGATGCCGTGGAGTATGGCGCTGTTATAGTCGTTAACAGCGGCGGTAGGGTCCTTGTCCAAAAGGTTCAGCGTTACCAGCTCTTCCACGCACTCCTGAGCCAGATAAGGATTAATTGCCTGGGCTCCGTAGCCCAGCAGGGTGGCGAAGTGATGCACATCTCTGGGCTCAGCGCTTTCCAGAATCATGGAAACGGCGGTGCGTTTCTTGGTGCGAACCAGATAGTGTTCCAGGGCCGAGACTGCCAGCAGGGAGGGTATGGCCACATGGTTCTCGTTCACACCCCGGTCGGAGAGGATTATCACGTTGGCTCCGTTTTTATAGGCCCTGTCCACATTCACAAACAGCCGGTCCAGAGCGTTTTCCAGGGGAGAGCCCTTGTAGTAGAGCAGGGAAATGGTCTCAACATGAAAGCCGGGCCGGTTCATATAGCGTATCTTCATCATGTCCAGGGAGGTGAGGATAGGATTCTTTATCTGTAAAACGGTGCAGTTTTCCGGCTTTTCCTCCAGAAGATTGCCGCCGGAGCCCACATACACTGTGGTATCTGTGACTATTTCCTCACGGATAGCGTCCATAGGCGGGTTTGTGACCTGGGCAAAGAGCTGCTTAAAATAGCTGAAGAGGGGTGGATGTGTGTCACTGAGAACGGCCAGGGGAGTGTCCACACCCATGGCGGAGGTTGGCTCGGCTCCATCCCTTGCCATGGGCAAAATGGCATCCTTCACTTCCTCATAGGTGTAGCCGAAGGCCTTGTACAGCCTGTCACGCCACTGCTGAGTGGCCTTTTCCACCTTCCGGTTGGGGATTGGCAGATCACGGAGGTAGACCAGATGAGAGTCCAGCCATTCACCGTAGGGCTGCTGGTGGGCATAGTGCTCCTTCAGCTCGCCGTCGTCCACCAGACGGTGGGAAGCCAGGTCTGCCAGAAGCATGCGTCCCGGCTGGAGCCTGGATTTTTTCAGCACCTTCTCCGGAGGAATATCCAGCACACCCACCTCGGAGGCCACTATCAGCTGATCGTCGTCGGTGAGATACCAGCGGCAGGGGCGAAGACCGTTGCGGTCCAGCACCGCTCCCACCACGTCGCCATCGGAGAATACTATGGCTGCCGGGCCGTCCCAGGGCTCCAGCATGGTGGCGTAATAGTGATAGAAATCCCGCTTTTCCCGGCTCATCTTCCTGTCGTTTGCCCAAGGTTCCGGGATGCACATCATCACCGCCTTAGGCAGGGGAATCCCGCTCATCATGAGAAATTCCAGAGTGTTGTCCAGCATGGCGGAGTCGGAGCCGCTCTGGTCTACCACAGGCAGGACCTTGTCCATGTCCGACTCCAGAATACTGGAGTGCATGGTCTCCTCCCGGGCCAGCATACGATCGGCATTGCCACGGATGGTGTTTATCTCTCCGTTATGGAGTATGTAGCGGTTTGGGTGGGCCCGCTGCCAGCTGGGATTGGTGTTGGTAGAAAAGCGGGAATGAACCAGGGCGATGGCGCTTTCGCAATCTGCATCGGTAAGGTCAGCATAGAATTGCCGCAGCTGGCCCACCAGAAACATGCCCTTATAGACAATGGTCCTGCTGGAGAAGGAAGAGATATATGTATTAACATTGGACTGCTCAAAGAGGCGTCTTGCTACAAAGAGCTTACGATCAAAGTCCAGTCCCCGGGCGCAGCCTTCGGGCCGTGCCACAAAGCACTGGCAGATACAGGGCATGCAGTCCAGAGCTTTTTGCCCCAGTATCTCCGGGTGGGTGGGTACATCCCGCCAGCCCAGAAAGTCCATGCCCTCCTTGGCGATAATTATCTCCATCATCTTTTTGGCCTGAGCCCGTTTCAGACCGTCCTGAGGGAAGAAGAACATACCTACGCCGTAATCACGCACATCTCCCAGCACAATACCCAGAGCGGCAGCCGCCTTTACCATAAGCTTGTGGGGCACCTGTATCATCAGCCCCACGCCGTCGCCGGTCTTGCCGGATGCGTCCTTGCCCGCCCGGTGCTCCAGCTTCTCTACAATTTTCAGAGCCTTGTCCACCGTGTCGTGGCTGGGATTTCCCTTGAGATCCACAATGGCGCCGATACCGCAGGCATCGTGCTCCATACCGGGATCATATATCCGGTTCCTTTGCTCCTGTCCCATTCAGAGACCACCTCTTTCCTCAGCAGAACATGAATTTTTATGTCGGAATTTCGCTGTAGGTATTTACCGTTTTAGGGCGGTAAACAGCATAAATATAAAAAAAGCACAAAGTGACTGTTAAAGTACAGCTTTATACTCTGAAAATATTATAGCTGCCGTGCTATACCCTGTCAACGCTTTTACCTTCTCCTGGGGACAAATGCATATTTTTTCGCCTTTATGCACAGTAAGTGACCCGGAGCTGCCCAACAGCCTATGAAAATTTACCCATGCTGCCAAAATATATTTTATTATCTTCCGCTCAGACAAGTGCCGGCGAAGCGGCGTAAGCGGATGAAAACAGCCTGCGGATAAAACCGAAGGCTGTTAAAAATGTAAATGTATATTGAATTATAATGGACTCTCAGCCACGGCTGCCCATATCCTGCCTGCAGGTTTGCGCATGTACCGAGCCCAGCTGAGTATATATCATACCGTTTTTGCCATGGGTGGACAGCATAAGGGAGACCCGCTCTGCTCTCATTGCCGTTTGGGGCAGGGACAGGCCACCAAAGTCCGGAACGTGTTTATATTCCGGCCTTCTCACCAGAGTGATGTGGGGCAAAAATTTCTTCTTATCAAAGGGAATCCCCGCCTGAGCCAGGGCGTGGCGCAGCTGACGGACAAGGCTGCTGAGTTCTTCACTCTCTTCCAGACCCATCCACCACAACTCTCCAAAGGAACCCATACCTCCAAGCCGAAGGTCAACAGGCTCAAAGTGTAGTGTTTCCAATACCTCCAGAACGGAATCAGGTTTGGGGTAGTCACCGATAAATGCCAGAGTAAGGTGCAGGTTCTCCGGCGGAGTGTAATTGCCGCGGACACCTAGACGGCGCAGTTTCTCCTGAATACTCAGCAGACTATGCTTCACTTTCTCATTTAGCTGTATGGCTACAAACAGTCTCATTTACCTACCTCCATTTCTGTTCCAGCACCATTGTATCACAGGGCTGGCTATGCCTTCAAAAAAAATATTCGGCTCAGTGGGAAGTGCTCATGGGGATGCAGGCAATTAGCTCAAAGCGCCCGTCTTCAGTGCGCGTATCCAGACTGCCGCCGCAGCGCCGGGCTATCTCTGTCATACCAGGCAGGCCGAATCCATGGTTTTTCCCGTCGGCCTTGGTGGTTCCTAGACCCGGCTTCTCATCACCGGACAGGGGGTTTGAGACCATGAGCATGAGCATGCCCTTATCCATACGGCAGCGCAGCCTGATGTCCGGTGTCTTTACCTTGGTGCAGGCCTCCATGGCGTTATCCAGAGCGTTGCCCAGCAGGGCGCAGAGGTCAGTGTCGGATATATCCAGCTTCTCAGGAAGATTTACCTGGAAATCTGCCGGAATGCCCAGCCGCTCCATCTCCCCTAGTTTAACGGACAGGACGGCGTTTGCCGTCTCATGGGCGCATATGCGCCTGCCGCCGGACAGAGCGGCGGAGCCCAGCAGTTCCCTCAGATACTCTTCTGCCTTGCCGGTATCACCGTTATCCAGCAGACCCTGAAGCACTGCCATATGGTTTCTCATATCGTGGCGCAGAGTCCGAACCTGGTTCTGCTCCCGCTGTAATCCCTGATAGTACATCTCCCGCAGGGCTGAGAGGCGGCTCTCACTCTGCAAACGCTCATAGTCGGTGAGGGTGATTATGGCCCGCAGCAGCAGGAGAGAGCCTAACAGCACCGCCGGCAGCACGGCAAGCCCCTGATTTTTAGACACGATATACACTAATGAGTCATAGCGGTAATAGGTGAGGCCAACCACGGCAATGAGGGAAAAGAAGGGCATGGCGGACAGACCCAGCATAAGCTTCCACAGGCCGGAGGAGAGGCTCACAGGCTCGCCGGGCAAACGCTTTCTGAAGAAAAAGTATATGCCGCCGAAAACCACCGGGCGCAGCAGGCGGACAATATAGTCATAGCCCTCGGCCATGTATGCGTAGCTGTCTATCATGGCGCAGGCGGACATGATGTAACAAAAAGCAATCATGGCCAGAGCGAGACGGTGGGCGAACTGGCCTTGGGTGACAAGAAAAAAGCAGGGGAAGAAAACCAGCATGGTGTATATCATGTTGGGGTCTCCTATCCAGATTACCATTCCGCAGCTGCCGGAATACAGCAGTAAGAGCACCAGCCTGGGCCATCTGCCTTTTCGAAAGGCCACAAAGGGCGAGGTAAGCAGATACACAAAAAGCCCGTTGGCAAGCATCAGCAGGAGCGCAAGGACGTCAATTAGAATTGCAGTCAATCTTCCGGGCATGGTCTTTCCTCCAAAGACGCGCGGGTGAGGGCCAGCATGGCGCTGTGCTGGCAGGAGCGGCTAACGGGGAGAGTGATCTCTCCGATGGAGACCTCGCTGCCATTCATGGCATCCACCGCACCGGAATTCACCAGATAGCGCTGGTGTATGCGCACAAAGCCCTCGCCCAATTCCTGCTGCACTGCATCCAGCTTGCCGTAAAAGGTATAGCTTCTCTGCCGGGCTACGCAGGTCAGCTGCCTCCGGTCGGAGTAAAAATAGAGGATGTCCTTTATCTGTATCCTGTAGCTCACATCGCCGCTGCGGCAGACAAAGACCTTGCCGCTGTCCCTGCGCAGGGCAGCCAGGCAGCGGCTTATAACCTCATCCAGTTGCTGCGGCTTGGGAGGCTTCATTATATAGGCCAGGGCACCGACGGAGTATCCCTCAAAGACCCGGTCGGAGTAGGCGGTCACAAAGACCAAGTGAAGATTCTCAAAAGCTCTTCTCAGCTTTTGTGCCGTTTCCATTCCGTCCAGCTCGCCCATCTCCATATCCAGAAACACCAGGTCAATCTCCCCGGTGTGCCGCTCCATCCAGCGCAGCAGACCCTCTCCGGAGGAAAACTCATAGATTTCCCCCTGCTGTCCCTGCCTGTCCAGGGAGCGCTCCACTGCTCCGTGGAGGCTGAGTCTTGCATCCTGGCTGTCGTCGCATATTGCTATTCTCAGCATTGTAATCACCCGCTTTTACTGAGTGTATTGTGCCACATACCGCTATCTACGTCAAACCGAATTTGCCGTCAAAGACGCCAAACTTTACATCAAACCCATACCCGCTGCCAAACTTTACAATTGCGGCGCCTGAAATTACAAGGCCGTTTGCAGCTGCTCCCGTGCCGTTATATTATCAAGCCAGAAAGGGAGCGATAAACATGCTTAAAGTAAATGATCTGCATAAATCCTATCAGGTGGGCAAGACCACCTATGAAGTGCTGAAAGGCGTGTCCTTTGAAATCGCCAAGGGGGAGTTCGTGGCAGTGATGGGGCCTTCCGGTTCCGGTAAGACTACCCTTTTAAACTGCATCTCCTGCTACATACCTGCTGACAAGGGCAGCATAATGCTGGGCAAGACAGAGCTTGCAAGCCTCAGCGAGGAACAGCTTGCCACAGTGAGAAACCGGGAGCTGGGATTTGTGTTTCAGGATTTCCTGCTGCTGGACGGACTCAGCGTAAGGGATAATATTCTGCTGCCCGCAATAATCGGCGGTACCGTGGACCCGGACACGGAACGCAGGGCGGAGGAACTATGCCTTATATTCGGCATAAGCGCCATTGAGGAAAAGTACCCGGCGGAGATCTCCGGCGGGGAAAAGCAGCGCACCGCCGTGGCCAGGGCTCTTATAAACAGACCTATGATGATTCTGGCCGATGAGCCCACGGGCAACCTGGATTCAAAGTCCAGCCGGGCGGTGATAGACAGCTTCCTCCAGGCGCGCCGGGCCATGGGCGCCACGATATTCATGGTGACCCATGACAGCTTTGCAGCTTCCTTTTGCGACAGGGCCATCATCCTTCGGGACGGCCAGGTGTGGCGCACTGTGGAGAGAGGAGACATGGAGCGGCTGAGTTTTCAGGACAAGCTGCTGGATTCCGTCAGGGAGATGGGCAGGGAGTGAACACCATGAAAAACTTTACTCAGGTTTACAGCCGGCTCCGCCGCAAAAGCATAAAACATTATGGGCTCCTCTCAGGATGCTGCTTTTTCTCGGTGCTGCTGATAACAGCCTATGCCTGCATGATGCGCTCGCCTACCATATTGAATGTGCTGCCTGAAGGCGGAGATTCCCGCAAGCAGGTGATGATGATATTTGTCCTGGCGGTCATCGGCTGCGCCGTGTTCACCATATATGCAGCCAGTCTCTTCTTTCGCCATAAGTCCCGGGAGACGGGGATATTTCTGGCCCTTGGGGCGAAGCGCAGTCAGCTGAAAAGGCAGATAATGAAGGAACTTGCAGCTATGGCCCTGGGCTCCTGCGTTGCCGGAGCCGCTCTGGGCGGCCCACTTGCTCTGGGTTTGTGGCAGCTGTTCCGCCTCTGTGTGGTGGACACTGAAGAAATGGCGCTGAGTTTTGACGCCCAGTCCTACGGGATGGCTCTGGTCTTTTCGGCCTTTGTGACTGCCGCCCTGTTCATCCTGGGCCGCCGCTCCGTGATGAAGACCAACATCATTGATGTGGTTCAGGAGAGCCGAAAGTCTGAACCTATTCACGATATACCCCGTTGGTACGGCTGGGGCGGCATAGCCATGCTGGCTCTGGGCGGCTTTTTGGGCTATATTGCCCCGGTAGTGTTTGTTAGAGGACTGCACTGGTATCCCCCGGAGGGACTTACCGGCATATTCTATCTGCCCGCACTGGCAGGACTCTATATGATATTGCTGCACACGGTGGTCAACGGCTGGAGCAGGAAAAAACACAGGTATAAAAATATAATATCCACCAGCATGATGAAGTTCCAGGGACGGCAGACGGTGAACAATATGCTGGTGATGACAGTGCTTATAGCCGGAGCTTACTTTGCCAGCTTCTATACTCCCATGCTGGGGACCGGGGCCATGATGGGCTACCAGGCTCGCCCTGTGGACTATGCCTATTTTTACCGCAACGACCAGGATATCCCCGGAGAGGAAGAAGTACGTCGGCTGGCTGAGGACTACGGCGTAAATATTACCTCCTGGGCAGAGGCCCCCATGATACGCTTGGCGGTGGACGGGGAGTACGACGTGGAGAGCGAAGGCCCTATGGGTGCCACCTACGAGGTGAAATACAGCGAGCAGATGCAGTCCAAGCTCTTCCTCTCCGAAAGCTCCTATAAAGCTTTAACGGGAGAGAGCATAGACCTGGAACCCGGGCACATTGCCGGTATAATGTATTCTACCGGGGACGGTCAAGGTGTCTTTGGCGGCAACGCCGGCGTTGTGACCAACTATATTACCGGGGAAAAGTATTATGTAAACTCAGACACGGAGCTCCGGAACGATGTACTCTTCGGCCGTTATGTCTGCGACGATTCCGACTTTGAAAAGATGGGGGAGGGCCTGCCCGACGACTGGCGGGAGACTATGGTCTTCTTCAATGTGGAGAACTGCGACGAGACCTATGACTTTGCAAAGGCGCTGTTTAACGCCATTGTGGACGCCTCAGGGCCGGAGGTGGAGCAGTACGACTCCTGGGACCCTGTGGTCCGGGACCGGGAAGTGAGTGAAACCGGAGAGTATTTCATGGACATGTATGCCCCGGACTACGACCAGCGGGACAGCTCGGACTTCAGATTCTACTGGAAGTATATGCCTCAGTTCCGAGTGCTGGACGAGGCGGACTTTGTGCGCACCACGGCGGTATTTCTTATGCTGTTCATCTTTATTGCCATCGTGTGCTTTTCGGCGGTTTATGTAATAGCCTATACCCGCTGCATGACCATAGCTTTAAATAACCGGCAGGTGTATGAGGACATAAGGAAGCTGGGGGCATCCAGGGAGTATCTGTTCCGCTCTGTGCGCAGTCAGATATCAAAGGTGTTCTCAGTGCCGGCCGTCACCGGCACCGGACTCATCTACGCCTTTTATGCCATGATTATGTATTTTAACGACAACCGCCTGACAGTCACGGAAATTGCGGGAATGGGTGTGTGCCTGTTGGTGGTGGCGGCCATGTCCCTGCTGACCTGGCTCATTTATCGAATGACTTTAAAGAAAGTCTGCACTGCATTGAATATCTGAGCGTGTTAAAAAGCTCACAAGAATATAAAAAGGTTCCGGCCTGAGCCGGAACCTTTTTAAGCTTGTATAGGTTTTCAGGGTACGTGTATTTCCTGGATGTTGAACTCCTGACCGGAGAGCACGTCTTTGTCAAAGCTGCCGCAGTTGGGACAGTAGCCCTCATACTCTATGACGTTGAATATCTCGTCACACTCGTTGCATTCGGCAAGGCCGGGTACGGTTTCCAGAATAAGTTTGGTGTCTTCCAGCTCCGTACCTTTTACCACGATGGGATAAACTTCCTCCACGTATTGGGGAATCACCAGAGACAGCTCGCCCACCTGGCATACGATTTCACTTATCTTTTGGACGTTGTTCTCCTTTGCGTAGTCCAGCACGGTTTTGCACATGCTCCTGACTATGCCAATTTCGTGCATATGTGCTGCTCCTTATTTTCTAACCAGTTTCTTCCTGGCAAGACGTCCGATGGCCTTGGGGGCATTGGTGGCGGCGGTGAGCAGGGTGCGGTAATAGGTGGTTCCCACATTGTCGATGGTCTTCTCCAGATGGATGGCGTCGAATTTGCACTTGGTGGTGCAGATGCCGCAGCCCACACACAGGTCTTCGTCTATGACCACGCAGCCGCAGCCCAGGCAGCGGCTTGCTTCCTTTTTCATCTGCTCTTCGGTGAGTGTGCCGCGCAAATCCTTGAAGGTCTTCTTGGCCTCCTGGATGCTGCCAGAAGCGGCCTTCTGCCGGGGAGCGGTGTCAAAGCTGCCGATGGAAATGGCAATGGTGCTGGCATCCAGAGACTTGTAATCCCGGTTGTCACGGCCTATGGTCTGGCTCTGGCCGGGGTGTACATAGCGGTGGATGGAGATGGAGGCTTCCTTACCGGCTGCAATGGCGTCGATAGCGAACTTGGGGCCGGTGACAACGTCGCCGCCTGCAAAGACATCTTCAACGGAAGTCTGGTAGCTGGGCAGCTTGACGACCACATTGCCCTTCTTGTCGGTCTCAAAGTCTGCAATGCCGCTGAGGTCTATCTTCTGGCCAATGGCGGAGATAACGGCGGTGACGGGAATAGTCTCGTACTTGCCGGTGCCCACGGCCTTGCGGCGGCCCTTGCCGTCGCTTTCGCCCAGCTCCATGATCTCCAGCTTCAGGCTCTCGCACTTGCCGTCGCCAAGCACTTCCACGGGGGAAGAGAGGAAGCGGAATTTAACGCCTTCTTCCTCGGCCTCGGCGATCTCATCATCGGCGGCGGGCATCTCGTCCCGGCCACGGCGATAGATGATGGTGACGTTCTCGGCACCAAGACGTACGGCGGAGCGGGCTACGTCTATGGCCACGTTGCCGCCGCCGATGACTGCAACGTTGCTGCCAATCTCAGGCTTCTCGCCAAGGTTCACACGGCGCAGGAAGTCAATACCGGTATACACACCGGGGAGCTCCTCGCCGGGGCAGTTCAGACTGCTGCCCTTGGAGGCACCGATGCCCAGATAGAAAGCTTTGAAGCCTTCGGCTCTCAGCTGCTCAAGGGTGACATCCTTGCCAACTTCCACGCCGGTCTTGAACTGGACGCCCAGTTCACGGAGGATGTCTATCTCAGCGTTAACAACGGCCTTGTCAAGACGGAAGGAGGGAATGCCCATGGTGAGCATGCCGCCCAGCATCTGCTCCTTTTCATAGACGGTGACAGGGTAACCCTTCACAGCCAGGTAGTAGGCGCAGCTGAGGCCGGCAGGGCCTGCGCCGATGACGGCTATCTTTTCGGGATAGGGCTGACCGGTCTGGTTGAGCATCTTGGGAACAAAGCGGGTCTCGGCGTTGAGGTCCTTTTCTGCAATGAACTTTTTGATATCGTCAATGGCGACGGAGGAGTCAACGATTCCGCGGGAGCAGGCATCTTCACAGGCTTTGTTGCAGATGCGGCCGCAAACGGCGGGGAAGGGATTCTCCTTCTTTATAAGCTCCAGAGCCTCGGTGTAGCGACCCTCGGAAGCCAGCTTTATGTAGCCCTGAACGGGAATATGGGCGGGGCAGACGGCCTTGCAGGGGGAGGTACCGCTTTCCATGACGTCGCTGCGGTTGGTGCGGTAATCCACATTGTAGCTCTTCCGGTCCCAGGGAATGGCCCGGTCTGTGTCGTAGGCATCGGAGATGTGGGGATTGTTTACACAGGTCTTCTGGCCCAGCCTCAGGGCGTTGGTCTGGCAGTTTTCAACACACTGGCCGCAGGCCACGCACTTTTCCTTGTCCACTCTTGCCACAAAGTTGGAGCGGATGGCGTTCTTGGAACGGAACATCTCAGCTATACGCAGGGCAAAGCAGGAGCACCCGCAGCAGTTGCATATGGCAGTGGTTCCTTCAAAACCGTCGGTCTGGTTTATTTCATGGACAAGTCCGTTATCCTCAGCGCGCTTGAGTATCTCATAAGCTTCTTCCTTGCTGACAAGGCGGTGAGCGCCAACCTTGGAGAAGTTTATTGCATTGTCATTGAGATACATGCACATATCCTCTTCCAGATGACCGCAACCCTCGCCCATGAGGCGGCGGGAACGACGGCAGGAGCAGGGGCCCACGGATATGGCAGTGGCTTTTTCTATCAGAGTAGCGATTTCATCATAGGAAGCGGTGCGGGAATTGTTTTCCACGGCGCTCATGACCGGCATAACGCGCATGAAACTCATACCCTGCTTGCCGGAGTTGAGAGTGGGCACAAGAACTTCCAGGCGCTTGCGGGTGTATTCCTCGAAGCAGCAGCCCAGATCAGGATACTTGTCGCACTGTTCCCGGTTGGAAAGTACACCTTCCATTATACCGGGTACCCATATGGGATAGTAGTAGCACAGTTCACCGTTTATGGTGCGGGTCCTGACGATGCCTGTAACTACCAGCTTATCCAGCTGCTGCTGTACAAAATTTATATCCTTCTTGCAGCGCCGGGCAATCTCTGCAGCGGAACGGTTAGTTTCCAGGCGCATGTGCATCATGACATCGCACATATCGTCATCCACTATAGGGGCGAGAATACGGTACTCACTGTCCTTGTAAGTGATGCCGGTGTAGGTCATACTTTCAAGACTGATCTTGGTGGCAAGCTTTAGTATGTTCGGTCTGTTTGCCATTGTGTTTTCCTCCTGTAACTTATAGAAGATTTCTGAATCAGAACACAAAATACGGTATGTTAAGTATACAACAAAGAAAAAATCTTAGCAATAAACAATTAGTTGGATATGTACAAAACAATGAGCTCTTGATTTTTAATTTTATGCAAATTATAATTGTGTCATACCGATAATACCGCTTGAGAGGGCAAACAGACAATGAATAATAATGGTATAGAAATAGAGCGTAAGTTTCTTATACGAAGGCCAGAGAGAAACTGGCTGGAGAATGCAGCAGATGGCTCAGACATTTTGCAGACCTATCTGAAAAAAACAAAAAACGGCTTTAGCAGCCGGGTGCGGCGGCGCAGCGGAAAAAACGGAACCGTATATACCCACACGGAAAAGAGACATATAAGCCCGATAAGACGGGAAGAATATGAACGGGAGATAAGTGAGAAGGAGTATAAAGAACTTCTTCTGTTCTCCGACCCAAAGCGCAGGGCTATTGAAAAACGCAGGTATGTGCTCATGTATAAGGGACAGTGCTTTGAAATAGATATATACCCTTTCTGGAAAGATCGCGCCGTCATGGAAATCGAGCTGGAGAACGAAAACCAGGCTGCGGATTTTCCGCCGGAGATAGAGATAATAAAAGAAGTCACGGAGGACAGGCGTTATACCAATTCTTCAATGGCCTTGAGTATACCCTTTGACCCCATAGACTAATGGAACAATTTGCCTATTGCATACGTCAATTAGCCGTCACTTAAAATTGACAGTCGTTTATTGAAGAAAGGACGATGTAAAGATGAAAAAGATATTTTCTCTGTTGCTGGCAGGAGTCATGATAATTGGACTTGCCGGATGCGAGCAGCTGAGCAACGTGGAACTGCCGCCCCTGCCTACGGTGACCCCGGAGACGACGGAGGCCAGCCCAAGCCCAAGCCCTACGGCTGAACCCACGCCGGAGCCGGAGCAGGAGAGCGCCGGAGCTGTGACTGTAAATGTGAAGCATACGCTGCAGCAAGCCTATGACCCACAGAACGGCACGGAACTGATTCTCAGCTTCTCTTATGATACGCCGGTAGTTTATATAGAAGGCGGCGAGGAAACGGCGGCTGTAAACGAGAGAATAGCCCTCATGGACGAGGCTTATTACACAGGAAACGAATATGACGGTATGCAGGGCACCGGCTACAACAATATGCTCACCATGGCCGAGGACAATTACCGCTATGTGGTGGAGACCGGAGCCGAGGGTGTGCCAATGGAGCTGGCCTCCGATCGCAGCGTTTCCGTGCCCCGCATTGACTCTCAGGTGCTGACCCTGCTGTATAACGACTATATGTATACCGGCGGAGCCCACGGCAGCTACGGCTACGAGGGGTATTGCTTTGACCTGAGTGACGGCCATCTCCTGACCCTGGAGGAGCTGAGCTCCGACTATGAGGCCCTGTCAGCTTTCCTGGTGGATTACATGGTGCAGATGGTGGAGAGCGATGAGGAACTGGCCCAGCGCATAGATATCAGCCTGCTCCCGGAGGGCAGCAGCTATGCCGAGATACTCAGCCCCCTGCTCCGTGAGGGTTCCTGGTATTTCAGCAGCGATGGCCTGGTGATTTTTCCCGACCTATATGAGATAAGCAGTTACGCTGCCGGTATAGTGGAGTTTGTTATACCCTACGATGCTCTGACCGGATATGTTGACGAGAAATGGATACCTGTACCGGTGGAGGGCAGCGGCAGCATAGAGCTTATAAAGGCCGAGGATATGGTGGACGGCAGTACCCCCATTGTGGATAAGCTGGTTGTAGGCCAGGAGGGCGCAGAGTTCTATCTGGTAGCCCAGGGCAGCGTAAGCAGCCTGACCGTAACCGAGGGAGACTATGCCGACAAGTTCTATCCCTCATCCACTCTGTGGAGCTGCAGTGCTCTGGAGGATGGGGCTTTGCAGATGGTCTGTCCCCTGCCTGAAGGTATGCCTGAGATACAGATAAGTTACCGCAACGACCAGGGACAGCAGCAGTTCTACCTCACCGTTGACGGTGAGGGCTCTCCCACACTCACCGATACTGTGGAGGCCGTGGGCTGACAGATATTAAATTAAACCTGGGGTGCCTAAGCATCCCAGGTTTATCTATAAAATTCAGGAAAAAATGTGATAAAAACGTTGACAATATGGAATGCATGTGGTATCCTATTCAAGCCGCATTGAAGGGGTATACAAGCTGAGGCCAGTCCTCCACCCCCAGAGCGAGTCCTGAAGAGAGGGAGGAAAATTTACATGAAGCATGCTGTTATCGTTACCGGCGGCAAGCAGTACCGCGTGGCAGAGGGCGACGTTATCTTCGTTGAGAAGCTGGATGTCGCTGCCGGCGAGACTGTGAAGTTCGACCAGGTTCTGGCTGTTGTGGATGGCGAGACTGCAAAGTTCGGCGCACCTGTAATCGAAGGTGCAAGCGTAACTGCCAACGTCGTGAAGACCGGCAAGAGCGCCAAGATCCGCGTCTACAAGATGAAGCCCAAAAAGGGCTACCGCAGAACTCAGGGCCACAGACAGCCCTATACCAAGGTTCAGATCGAGACTATCAACGCATAATTTTTCCGCAACTGATTATGACTTATGGAGGTGTAAGCTAAATGGCACATAAAAAAGGTATGGGTTCTACCAAGAACGGCCGCGACAGTGAGTCTAAGCGTCTTGGTGCCAAGAGAGCCGATGGACAGTTTGTCCTGGCCGGCAACATCCTTGTCAGACAGCGCGGAACCAAAATCCACCCTGGCACCAACGTGGGCAAGGGTAAGGACGACACTCTGTTCGCCCTCGTGGACGGCACCGTGAAGTTCGAGCGCATGGGCAAGGACCGCAAGAAGGTCTCTGTTTACGAAGAAATCGCTCAGTAATTGACCATCAAGGCCGGACAAGCAGTCCGGCCTTTTTCTTATCATCTCTTTCAATTGATACAAAGGAGGAGACTATGGCAGCATCTTTTGTAGATAAGGCCAGGATAAGCATCCACGCCGGAAAAGGCGGGGACGGAGCCGTGGCCTTTCACCGGGAAAAATATGTGGCCGCAGGCGGTCCGGACGGCGGCGACGGCGGCCGTGGCGGCAATGTGGTTTTTGTTGTTGACGACAACATGTCCACTCTGATGGACTTCAGATATAAGCGCAAATACGTGGCGGGCAACGGGGCCAACGGCCAGGGCAAGCGCTGTTACGGCAAGGACGGGGAGACCCTTTATATAAAGGTTCCCAGAGGCACGATTATAAGGGACACCGAGACCGGGGCCATAATGCACGACATGTCCACCGGTGAGGACTGGCTGGCTGCGAAGGGCGGCCGTGGCGGCTGGGGGAACATGCATTTTGCCACTCCCACCCGTCAGGTACCCCGCTTTGCAAAGCCGGGCCTGCCGGGGGAGAGCCACGACATCACTCTGGAGCTGAAGCTTTTGGCGGATATTGGCCTGGTGGGATTTCCCAATGTGGGTAAATCCACGCTGCTGAGCGTGGTGAGCAAGGCTCATCCCAAGATTGCAAACTACCACTTTACAACCCTGTACCCCAACCTGGGTGTGGTATATGTGGATGAGGGTGTATCCTTTGTCATGGCGGATATCCCGGGGATAATAGAGGGAGCTGCCGAGGGGGCGGGGCTGGGCCACGACTTCCTGCGACACATCGACCGCTGCCGTCTGCTCATTCATCTGGTGGACGTGTCCGGCAGCGAGGGCCGGGACCCGGTGGAGGACTTTGAGGCCATAAACGCTGAGCTGAAGCAGTACAGCCCGGAGCTGGCGGAGCGGCCCCAGATAGTGGCCGCCAACAAGTGCGACCTGCTCTATGGTGACCGGGAGAATATAGAGCGCCTGAAGGCTCATGTGGAAGCGCAGGGCTACAGCTTCTTTGAGCTCAACGCCGTGACTCATGAGGGCACCCGGGAACTGGTGAAGGAGTGTGCCCGGCGCCTCCACGAGCTGCCCCCCATAGCCAGCTATGAGGCGGATTATGTGCCCCCGGAGCCGGTGGTGGATACCTCCGGCGAGCTGACCATCC
>OLRA01001568.1_pt1 | contig 26429 bp, 31 predicted proteins | sample 1673011 | NCBI WGS metagenome assembly OLRA01 (sample SAMEA3136746, study PRJEB25190) | human gut metagenome | reverse complement strand
GATCGGCTCGTAGAAGGGAATCAGCTTTCTGTAAAGCGGGTCTGACTTTGTCGTACCATTTCGCTGATAAATGAAATATACCTGATATGCAATCATACTAAGTCCCCAAATATAGACGATATATGTTCCGATGTAGGGGTGGAAATACAAATTTGGCTGGGATTCCTCCGGCATAATGTAATAGAAAAAATGATGCAGATCATTCGTCAGCGCCAGTACGCTTAAAAGGCACGCCGGGATCAGGAGCAGATACCATTTTCTGCTGATTCGGTAATTCTCGGGCCTGCCGAGATAGAATGAGCCGTAAAGACCGAACAGTGGGATGAAAATAGCCGCGATATTGATGAAGTATCCGGTAAAGCGCATCCATGGAATATTAACATAGAGGAAAGCATCCTGGATGAAGCGAACGGTTAAATACAGGATACTCACGATATTCTGCGCAGTTAAATGGCAATGCATAGCTTTCTGCGTAATTTTCGTCGTGATGGTATACTGCCAGCGAAGAAGCAGGAGTATATAAACAGCCCAGACAAGATATGGCCGCAGAAAATCCTCTGGCCAATACCGCATACTAAGCTGCCGGTATCCGGAGACTGCAAACAATAGCCCCGCTGCCACAAAAAGCCGGATAATGGATTTTTTACGTTCGCTCATTTTATCCCCCCTTACAAAAGATAGTTCCAGCCGATGGATACAGTTAGAACAGGATAAGGATATTATAACATGAAAGGCTAAATCCGCCCCACACAAAAGGGTAGGAATTGCGATTTTGTCGAGGATCAGCGCCAAAAACACCCAGCCGAAGCTGGATGTTTTAAGAAAACAAAGAAATTGACCATGTAGCGAAAAACGAATTGATCAAGCTGCAAAATAATTACCGCTGAATCCACATAGCCGGACGGACGCCTGCGCCATTTTTGTCATCAGCCACGACGATACCGCTCGTGTACAAATCCGAAGCAAGACCGGTGGGACGCGTTTCAAACTCGCCGTGACTGTCAACGCAGATAAAGCTGAGTCCGCCATCTCCGGGTGTACGTGTCCACCAGCTACTACTCAAACCGCTAATATACCCATCGGGATTATATTCTTGTGCAGAGCTATGTGCCTTTGACGATAGCCACGCCTCTCGAAAGGCCTCACGTTCGTAATACTCTTCCACCTCATACACGCTCAACAGGAACAACCGATCTTCGGTATTATTTCCGCCATCCACCCCGGAATCCGGATTATCCGGATTTTCAACTGTTGTCGTGAATATCTTCGATCGTTCTTCAGAATTGAAAGTACTGTTGTAAAACGTATCGTTCAGCCAGTTGCGGAGGGTGCTTGTCTCCCAAGTAACGTTCTCATATTGCTCATTGAATAATTTCCAATCTACGCTCTCTCTGCTGATCACGAGAGCACGATCGCCATCTACAGCAATAACCTCCCACCAGATACCAGTATCTCCGTCATTTCCCATCTGTAAAGAGTCGCCAACGGACAGTTTTTTCCCACAGGCCGACAGAGACAGCACCATAAGGACAGCCAAGAAGAGAGCAACAATTTTTGTGTATTTTTTCATAATTTCCTACCTTTCTCGAAGCGCTCCGCAAAGTTCCCCGGCACGCTTGGTTTCGTTTTTTATTTAATATTATATTTGCAGAGCAGAGCTTTTTCCCCACACAAAAGGGTAGGGATAACGATTTTTATAAACGAGTATCGCAATTGCGCGATTGAAAAATGCCGTACCAATAAAGCACGGCATTTTTATTGAATGAGCTAAACTTAAGGAACATTCACAAGTAATGCGTCGGGTGTTCTAAACAATGGAACTTGGGTATCCCGGTAAAAGTCCACGAAACAGGCAAAGACTACAATCTGGTCAAAGGAGACGTATATATTCTCATCCCCAACCAGGAAGGGATCTCCCGATATTACACTTTTACTAAACACGAGATCTCCACAGCTCAGCTCTTCATCGCCGGCATCAAACATAACCGGTAACCCATCAATCACACTACCAATGGATAAATCATACATTCTTCTCTCACCGGTAGGTAAGTTATAATCATCACTGTCATAGGTTCCGGCAAGCACCACTATGATACCGTCTTCCCGATCAAAACGGAGCCCGAGACCTGTCACTCCGGTGCTGCCGGTGCTACGCCAGCCAAGGCTCTCGGCCATTCCAGGCAAATCCACTCGATTATACGGCGTATCGTCCGTAATATAATTCCAGACATTTATGCAAGTCTTAACTTCGGTCTGAACGCCGTCAACGGTAATCGTATAGATATAGTTACCGTCAGCATCTTGCGTGGGCGACTTGTTTGAAGACGTGTTATCGTTAGGCGATTCGCCTCCATTTTCTGGCTCAGTCTCCACGATCTCATCAGCAGAACTATTGCCATTATCGATAGCTTCGTTTTGGCTTTCAGAACCGGTTGCTCCCGCGTTCTGCTCACCTTGCTGCCCGCAGCCCGTAAGAGCCAGGGCGATAACCATGAGCATTGCTAAAATCCCTAATAAACTTTTCTTCATGTGTCTATACCTCCTATGTAAGTCAGTAAACGTTCAAATTTCAGAATTTACGCCATATCTGCATTATGCGGCACCGATTCTCATCTAATATTATATTTGCAGAGCAAAGCTTTGTCCCCACACAAAAGGGTAGGAATTTAGGATTTTTTGCGTATCAGCGTCTCCTCGAGAATATGGGGCTCGTCGAGAAATCCTCCGTTACAGCTTATCTAGAAGAATACTATGAGAAACACCCATTAGATAATTCTTATGAAGGTGTACTCGCTCGCCGCTCCGGCTTAACAAAAGAAAATGTAATTGCGCTACTAAACTACGCTGAAGATTTAGTATTTCTAGCAAACTATAATTCGGCGAACTATAATCCGTTACATACTAATGAACTATCTATAAGAAATACTAAGCATGTGAAAATCAGCAACAAAAAGGTTATCAAAAATTTCGCAATAGCAACGATTCAAAGCTCATTTGATAAAAGCTATCGTCAACGAAATTACGCTATTTAAGAAAAATATGCCGCACTATCAAGTGCGGCATATTGCCAGAATTAAGGAACGCATACGGTACCAGTTCCCGTCTCGAATGCAGGAATGACATTATTTCGATAGTAATCGAGAAGATATGCATAAGCGACAATTTGCTCAAAAGAAACATACGTATCGCTCTTGCCTATTAGATATGGATCACTAGAGACCGAACGCGCAGAGACTGTAAGACTGGAAAACTTTACGCTTTCATTATTTGACTCGTAACAAGTTACGCCTTGCTCATACAGTCTAGACTCGCCACTAGACAAGTCATACTCATCGCCAGTTCGTGTTCCTCCAATAAGCGTATAACTACCGTCATTGCGCGTAAATTTAGCAGCGCCATAACCAGCTGGCATAGCTTCCCAACCAAGATCAGTCAACATTTGCTTGAAATCTACGTGGTCATACGGCACGTCGCTCGTAATATAGTCCCACACATTGACGCAGGTCTTTATTTCTGCCTGTACGCCGTCAACGGTGATCAGATAGATATAATTCCCATCCGCATCCTGTGCAGGCTTCTTGTTGTCAGTTTCGCCAGAAGAATCGTTGCCACCAACATCCTCGGCATTCTCGTCTGCTTTCTCTGTCTCATAATTAGGCTCGCTTACGCTACCATTTCCGTCTCCGGAACCGGTTGCTCCCGCGTTCTGCTCACCTTGCTGCCCGCAGCCCGTAAGAGCCAGGGCGATAACCATGAACATTGCTGTCACTATCCCTAAAATTCTTTTCTTCTTCATGATATCATCCCTCCTATACGCATATTATATTTGCATAGTAGGCCTTTGTCCCCACACAAACGGGTAGTGTACGGAATGTTTTCAAATTATTTTCTGAAAACTACCTGATTGTGTGGGGCGCTTTTTTGTCGGTTCGGGTAAAATGAATATAATTCTATGCTGGAGCGCTGTATCTGGCATATTCTTAGGAGGATATCAAAATGAAAAAATTGATTGCACTATTACTTGTTCTATGTATGCTGCTTGGAATATGTGCCTGTTCTAATCAATCAGAGGATTTAGCTCCATCCTCAAGCCGACAGGAAACAGAAAGCAGTGGAGAATTAACAGCCGATTCCATATTGGGCACATGGACATTGGAGCTGATTATGCCAGACGGAGAAGAAAACATAACCCGTCAAATCCGAGCGGAGAGTGACTATAAAATGTATTTTATAGAAGAAGACGGAAGCGAGGAAGAGTTTAAATGGGAGTTGGGCAATAAATCAAATTTGACCTTGTTTAATTATTCAACTGATGCCTATTTTTCAGGAACCTATTCTGTATCTGAAAATACCATAACGCTTTCCGTGAATGATTACGACTATGGTGTGCAGCCGGTGGACATCGCCTGGCAGGAGAAGACATATACCATCACAGACGAGGACGGCTACGTTATTCAAACCAGCCTGAAAATCAGCCCCTGGATCAAACAGGACAATACCGAATTACTGGATGGTGCCTGGAATGAAATCTCCAACGAAGAATTTCCAAGTCTAAGCAGAATGGGAATCAGTGAAGGGCATCTATCAAAAACCTATGGATTGGATGTAAACTGGTCAGAAATCGTTTATGCAGTAGGAACCCTTGAAGCATTCAATATGACGGATGGATTTGATATTACCAGTTCTAATTCGCATGATACATTTTTTATTCTTGGTGGGGCAAGACCGGAAATGATGATGTACGTAGCGTATGGCAATCAAGGAGAATTGTTTTACAATGTCAATAATACGGGAACTGCTGTTTTTTCAAAAAGCGGTATGCGTGGCATTGGAGCCTCAATGCAAACAAATCATTGGGGGCCGGTTCCATTTGTGATTGCTTATGCACTAGAAAAGACACCTAACTATCCCGACGGCAATCCTGCTCCCAAAGATTGCGTTTTTGCATTTGGCGGAACTGGAGGACGATTTGTTTCATTCGACCAAAAAGTTATTAGTGAAGATGAGTTTCATCTGGATATTACATGGTAACACGAGATAAAATAACTGCTTATAATAATTCAGCCGGAGCTTCAATAGAGGCTCCGGCTGAATTATGTTTGCGTTTAATTCGCTTTTACGATTTCCTATATCTATTACTTTCTTTAGGGAGAATAAAAGTACGCTAGAGCTCAGTCAATTCTTTTTTCCAATCTATTCCATTGATTTCCACTTTAGCGGCAATACGTGACGTTTGTTCTTGTTCAATATTATATTTGCAGAACAGGACTTTGTCCCCACACGAATGGGTAGTGCACAGAATAATTTCAAATTATTTTCTGAAAACTACCTGATTGTGTGGGGTGCTTTTTTGTGGCTTCGAGTAAAATAAGCGTAATCTCATGTTGGGGCGTTATACCTGACAAACAATTAGGAGGAAAACGAAATGAGAAAAATTGCGTTATTACTTACTATCTGCATCATGCTGAGCCTTGCGGCCTGCGGCAGAAGCGAAGCTGATATGCCTCTGCAGGAAAATGACATGGATGAATATACCCAGACCTCGGAGGAATCGGAAGCACCCGTGGAGCTGGAGGAGATCCTGCCGGAGGAAAGCTTGGATCCCCAGCTTCCGGAGGTGAATTTTGAAAAAATCACTGAGTTTACAAAAGACGGTGAAACGGATTCCGGTTATACCGGCAGCGCGACGGTAGTTTTTTACAATGCGATCCGCAATCTGGAAGGCTCTTTCGCCCATCCGGCCGACAGCAGCGTTACGGTCGAGGTTCCCTCCAATGAAGAGAACTACTATATTTTGCCCTTTGAAATTATGGTAAAAAACGCCTCGGAGGGATTTGACGCCCCAGCCCGTTTGGAGCTTACGGTCCGGGAAAACAAAAATATAATCGGTGGCTGTAAAGACTATGAATTGCCCGGTTACATCAGTAGTGCCGTAACCAACGTTTACGTCCGTGTTTTCTACTGTCAAAACAAGACCTGGGAGGAAGACAGCAATGATATGCTGCCTGCCAGCCCATACTTTTCTGAATCGATAAGCTGGGACAACTTTACAGGTGGCAAGGAATACAAACAACTGGGTTATCTTCTGATTTCGGATGTGGTATCGCCGAAATATCCGGATGGACTGCCCTGGTACATCTATCCCAATATGAGCCTCACTGCAAGCTTATATCTTGATGACCTGCATGCTGTCGCCGCCGAGGTTATGATTATGAAAGAGGACGACGGCAGTGTTACCGGCCGCTATACAGTGCTAGACGCAACCGACAGCGAAGCGCTGGATGCAGTCTGGGCAAAGAGCGAAGAAATGCTAGAATCTCTTGAAGAATAAACAATATAAAATAACCAGCGCCAGTGATTTGCTGTCTTTGTCCGGGTACTATGAATGCAAAAGCCATGTTTTTAACATCAGCGCCATGGAATTTGCATCGAACGAAACCATAACGCTTTACACGGATTGAAATTATACGAATACATACAAAGCAAAAGGTGATGGCTATGTGCTTGAGATCACCGGCGGGCAGAGTTCTGTTTCCGATTTGCTGGTAAAAGAGAAAAGCGATGCCTACAGGATTACCGTTGAACCCCATGATGACGGAACGCTTACGGTGCATTTGAAAGTAAAGAGCGGATATATCTACTACGGAGATCCGCCTGCCGTCTTCTCACCAAAATCGTAAAAATGGGCACTGATACCACAGCTTTCGTAATGGCGGTACAGAAATAGAAATACGAAAGGAAAAACAAGGAGGAAAAAATTATGGGTGGAATTATTGCAGCGGTCGTTTTGATTGTTGTAGCTATTGGCTTCTCGGCATGGTGGAAAGGGCGCTTGATTGGTCAGGGAAAAATCATCCAGCGTGCAAAAGACTTTGTGGAATATGCAGAGATTTTTACAACTCGACCGATTGCAAACGAGGAGTATGTCGCAGCCCTAAAAGCATTGGATTTAAAGAAAACCGGTACTTCGTTGGAGGGAAATACAAAAGCCGTCAAATTTACCGGTATATATTTCAGTGCGAGTATTCGCTGCATGGAGCAAACCGAGATAAACAGCGTGTATCGCTTTGAGTTTGATAGCTGGAAAGTAAAGTACGGAAGCCCTTCTTTTGAAAATGAAATGAATATGCTCCTTACCATGGTGGAGAAAATGTTCGTTCAACTTGATCCGAATGCGCAAGTGTCTACGGTCAAGAATGAAATCACGACAAAGCGCAGTATTTTCTAAAGAAACCGGAGGACTTTTATGAAAGAATTTGCAATTTTAGCCGCAATTGTAGCAGTGCTTATGGTGATTTGTAAACTTGTCTATAACGCAATTGCAAAAGCGGCAGATAAAAGTAAAGATATGAAAGACAGAGCATCGGGTGCCTATAGGGAATCCGAGAAACAAAATTTAGCAGACCGATTCAAATAATGGAGGAATAGAAATGAGAAGTAGAACTTATGCGTATAACGGCATCATCTTAGGTATTTTGTTTGGTATGGCGGCTGGAGCCTATACGGAAAGCGCCCCAATTGGCGTAATTGTTGCAATCCTTGGAAGCGTGGTCTGTTTCCTGATCATTCGCTTCCTTGAGAATTTACTGGGGCGGGGTATTGATAAAGCAACGGATGCAGTGGCTAACCAATTTGCGAAAAGAAGTCAAAAAAGTACGCCTCAGTCCGGTAATCTGGCAGACCGTTTTCAGACTTCCGCTCCCTCTCAACCAACTGCCACGCAAACCGGTGTTTTTTGCACCAAATGTGGCGCTGCGGTAAAACCCGGCAGCGCTTTCTGCACAAAATGCGGAGCAGAACTGAAAAAGAACTGAATACGAAACCCGAACAGAAAAGGCCGCAGCAATGTGGCTTTTTCTGTTGCAATCTTGGCCTAATTCGGTTCGCCGACATAGTAATAAAAACAAAAATTCTCTGCAACGGAAAAATCCTCAACACCTGCAATGGTGCTGAGGATTTTTCTTGTTCATAGCCCAAAAGAGGGTTAAGAAACTCGTCCTTTAAAGCGCCTCATATGTATCCATAATGACATCTGCCGATTGCTCCTTTGCGCCATAGCCGCCGCACGCTTGAATGATATTCCGGTATATTACATTTTTACTGCTTGGTATTTCAGATGCAGTAGCATCGAAATAAATCCACGCATTAGCGCCCGGGGCATAATCACCAATATTAATTCCATTATCTGTAATGATATTATCGCTAAGTGTTACTCCTTTGGGATGTTTTGTGTTATATATCTGGGTACTTCCGTTTATATAGGATAAGCCGGTTGGTAAAATGTTGCGGAGGGTCAGATTTCTAAACATCTCCGAGCTCATATTCCTGATGCCAATGCGGAAACGAACACATTCACCCGGCACTGCGTATACTTTATCCGCCCATTTCGGTTCGCTCTCATCTTTCTTCCGTACTTCCATTGTTAAATTCGTCCAAACTTTCATCACTAAGTCCTGATGCTCCTCTCTATCTACTTCAACTTGGGCTTTGATCGCCGCACGTACAATGTTATGCATAGAATAATTATCAACGATGGCTTCAGCGTGTTTTGATTTTGCACTCAGTAGCCAACTACGGCGCATTAAGCGCATCAGCGCAATGCGACAGCGGCCCTCGTCAATTTCGGCATCCCGGCTAAACCATTTGGCGCAGGTAGCGATATCCGTAGGAACATCCGCTAATAGCGTGAAGCCCTCTAAGATACTGCGCTCTGCGGCATTCTTAATCTCGTTATAGTCATAGAGCTTATTTAGCTCATCTTGCAGTGTTCGCTCATCAATATACTCTGCATTGCTCTCAGACAGGCCCTGTCGAATATTAAAGTTTCTATCAATAAGCTCTTTTTCTAATTGCGTAATCGTCCAACCGTAGTCTCGCGCCAATGCGCCCAAGCGGTTAATAACCAGCGTATTTCGTCCAGCACGTCCATCAATTATTTGAACGAGTCGCTCTTTGTCCTCTGCGGTTAAGGCTTCGGCAACACAACATTCAGTATCATCTGCTGTCATGATATCGTCATCCATATTAGCGCTGTATTCCCGCAAGAAAATATCAACGCACGATTCTATGGGGAGCGGTTTTACGCTTATAAGAGAAAAATCCATGCGCATAATGCGCGAGGCAAATAAGATGGAAATATTCGATCCAACTATTTCTTCAAATGAAGCGTCCTCCTCATAGATTTCACTTTTATCTGCTTCCTGATTTCGGACATCGTCAATAAACAGCAGAACCTTAGATGTGTTTGCCAAATGTTTCAGATACTCAATGGGATTGGCGCTGGTTTCTTTCCCAGGGTAGTCAATTGCGCTATCGAGGTCTGATCTGAATTTTCCTGAGTAGTAAAGGTATGCTATGTGGGCATAGAAGTGCTCTCCGGGGTTTTCGAGAAACCAGCTATAAACTTTACGAAGAATTTCAGATTTTCCGATACCGCCCATACCGCGTAGCTGTATGTGTTTCCGCTCCTTTTTTAGCTTGTCGCAGATAGATTGCACAATTTCGTCCCGCCCAATTATCTTACTCAAAAAGGCCTTGTCGGGCGTCATGGAAATTGATGTTATGCCTTGTTTATGAGCTTCTTTCTGTAACTGGAATAAATCCGGTACGTCACTATTTTTATGCAGATTATGTAATTCGTTCTTAAGCTGCGTAGTAATATATTCTTTTGAAACCCTCGTAAAAGATAATGCCTCTCGCAGGGCAACTACATAATACTGGCATGGATCTTCTGATTCTCGCACGCTACTCTCCAAGGAATAGATTGTTTCTTCGCTGGCTTGAGTTCTATTTTTTAGAAACTCATGAAAAGCAGATACAGTGGTTTTAATGTTTTGTATTTTCAGTTTCTGGATACGAGCAAGGAGATCCTTGTCCGGTAATTCAAATATTTCTTTACGGCGATACGAAGAAAAGCACTCTAGTCCATTAATATATTTATTGGCAGTCATGCGATCTACGTCTAGCCATTTCACTGGCTCTGCTCTCATATTTCCGCTAAGCAATAAATTAACAACCTCTGGCTGAGAATACACCGTACGCCTAGCAATCAAACCATGATAAAAAACTGGAAAACAAAAAGGTATTTTATCCATAGAACTCCCATTCCTATTTCGTACACCTATTCGCAATCCCTGCGAGTGGGTGTATTTTTATCGCAACAATTTCGCAACTTTCTCTCAATTACGAAAACAGGTTCTTATCCCTATAATGAAATCAACAAGAAATGCAAAAGCCACTAGGTAGTAGCTAATCAACTAATTCTATTTTACCAAATATCGTGGCATTCTTCAACATCCCGCAAGACGGGAGAAAGAAACTAATGAATCTTGCTAAGATCCGTCCGATAAGGACTTATCTTAAATACTATTTTGAAGGAGGTGAATTAACATGAAGAAGCTGAGCTTTCTTCCCGTGGGCATCTTTAATGGTGGCCGCGAGGGTCAGGAACTTCCGAACGGTATATTCTGCTGATCTCGGATAAACCAAGTGCAGGCGGAGCCTCAGCCAATGAGGCTCCTGCCTATCTTCATTCTAATGAGACGGAGGTGATGTGAAATGGAGCGAGACTATATCCGCTTAAACTACTGGACGTCAGACCGCTCCTTAGTTGTGGACTATGTATTCTGGGATCTTGGCGAACGTGGATGGCGAATATATATTATTTCGCACATAGATTACCAAGGCCGTGATTGTTCCTCTCATGCGGCGCATTGGCTTCAGGATAACGACAGTTCGTATCCTTACATCTGTTGGAATGGCAACATTGCAACACTGGAACAGGCCAAAAGTGTCGCTTCGCTTTGGGCAGAATGTACCACTGAGTATATTCGCAGCTACAAGAGCTTCGATAATATTGCCAGCCAGCTAAAAGATCAATTTAGCTGGGAAGATGATTATTATTATCAATACACAAATTTACGGAGGTAAAAAATGACAAACAAAAAAGAACCTAAAACCTACATTATCACCGAGGAAGTTCTCTCTCGAATCCGCGAGACTGTCGGATCTCAAATCCCAGAGACCGGAGGTATCCTTGGCAGCTCCGACGGAAAACATGTTGACCACTTTTACTTTGATGTAACTGCCAGCGTGACCGGAGCCACTTATGAACCTGACTGCGACAAGCTTAATCTCATCATCCAGAAATGGTACGAGAAGGGCATCGAGTTCGTGGGCTTCATCCATTCCCACCCTCGAGGAGCCGTTAAGCCGTCCGATCCGGACAATCTTTATACTACAAAGATTATGAAAGCGTTTGAGATGGAGTGGTTTGTATCACTGATCGTGCAAGTGCACAGATCTCTTAAAGGCGAAAAGGCAAAACTCTTTGCCTATGGTTACTACCTTGCAGATCCTTGCTGTTATTTTGAATTTGGACGGATTGACGAGAAAAACCCCAGCTTTGAATTTCCTGCTATCGATCTTGATGCAGACTGGAATTGTTCTTATCAGGAGGCGCTGGCGAAGAAGTACCCGTTCTCTAAGGATGAACTCAACGAACGAAACAAGGAACTCTTCCCAGCAAATGTGCTTGCACGCAAGACGCTTGTCGTCTTCGGCACAGGCGGCTCTATTGGATTTGTTCTGGATATGGCACGTTCCGGCGTTACGAACTTTATTCTCGTAGATGGGGATAAGTTCGAGCCTCATAACATGAGTAACCAGCGAGTGACCTACAGCGATATTGGCAAAAGCAAGGTCGAAGCACTTAAAGAACGAATTCTGAACATCAACATGGAGGCAGAAGTGAGAAACTTTTGCGAATTTCTCGACAATTCTATCACTGATGAGGATTTCGAGAAACTGATTGGCGATCAACTTCATAAAAACTCAAAAGATATCCTCATCTGCGCATGCACGGATCGCTTTGAAGCTCAGGCGAGATTGGCTGCACTGGCCATGAAATATGGAACACCTTTTATGGCTCCGCAGATTTATGCGGGAGGTGTTGGTGCAGAGGTTGCGTTCAGCTACCCGGGTGTGACCCCGAGCTGCCCTCGCTGTGTGCTGAAATCTCGCTACGATGCATATAAGAACGGCTATAAAAATACCGTCACCTCAGAATGTACTCCTATTTCCGCTATCACGCACGCCAATGCGCTGGAAGGACAGATTGCGCTGATGCTTCTGCTATACCACGAGGGTGACAACAGATACGCGACCATGCTGGACAAGGTTTCCAACCGCAACTTGGCACTAATCAAGATGTCTCCGGACGCAGAAAATGTACTTGGCATTAATCTGTTCCACGATGCCGTGGATGATACATATTCCTTTTTCGGTGAGGTAGTCTGGATTCCCCAAGTCCCTGTCAGCGAGGCAAATGGTTTTGATGAGGATTGTCCTCTTTGCCACGGCAGTGGTGACTTGACGACCCTTATAGGAAAAATCACAGATACGCGGAGGTGTATGGAATGGAAAGAATAAACTTATCTGTACTTAGCGGAGTATCCCATGAAGGGATGCTCCAGCTCAAAAGCTATGTAGATATGACCGGCTCAGACCCGCAGCATCAGTCCTACGATTATGAGTGCCTGTTTCCTGAAAACTGTAATCCCCGAGAAATTTGTCTGAGCTTCGTCAAGACGGCTGATGGATACACCTTTCGGGTAAATCCTCACTTTAGGTATGATGGCAGCAATGCTATCATGGTGCTTCTCGCCGACCAAGGTACAGTCTCTTTTTCTTCCTGGCAGGAAGCCGAACAAGCCCTCCGCACTCTCACTGAGAATGTAGCAGGGACTACAACCAGCAATGCCACTCCCGATACTTTGACCAACTGGGATGAAATATCTGTGCCGGAGGCGTCAGAGTTAAAGACACCGAGCTTTGAGCTTCTCAAAGAACGTCTGCAAAAGATGGTTATAGGTCAAGATGATTCCACCGAAGCCGTCGCATATATCGTGGCGCAGCATCTTGCTAAGAAGAATCCCACAAAGCCTGTCTCCATCCTGGCCTCCGGGCCGCCCGGTGTAGGTAAATCCGAAACCGCAAAGGCATTGGCGAAGATTCTTTCCCAAGACTGCGGGCAGGAATATGCCGTATCGTGGAACGATCTCAATAACTTCACCGAAGCTTTTTCGGTCTACCGCCTAATCGGTGCTCCTGCCGGATATGTCGGCTACGAGGATGAAGCTGTCTTTGAAGTGGTCGCCAGAAATCCCTACACGATATTTATCTTCGATGAGCTGGATAAGGCGCATCCCGAGGTGTTAAAAACATTCATGGCCATTTTGGACGAAGGCCGCTGTGCTTCCCGAAAAGCACTCAGCGACGGTTCGAGGGAGTTTGATTTTAAACATTGTATTTTCTTCTTTACTTCCAATTACGATCTCAGATTAAACCAGCCTGCCAAGCGGAAGATCGGCTTTGCTGTATCGGATGACGTTGAGGATATTCATCTGGAGGAAAATGAAGTAAGTGTTAGCTACCGGGATGAACAGGCATCTTCTATATCAGACGAATCCTTGCCTATGCGTATCTATCGGGAGAATGAGGCGGCACGAAAAGCATTTGTTGGCGTAGGGGTACTTAGAGAGATTGCCTCCAGATTTCAGTGCTTTGTTAATTTTAAGCCCCTTTCCGCCAAGGCAAAAACGCGTATTCTGGCAAAACAGATCATTGAGATGGGCTTCGAGTATTCTCACGCCATCTCCTACGTTTCGCCTGGTATCATGCAAGGCCTTATTGATGCAGCTATGTCTGGAGATAGCCTGACGGTGCGTTCCTTTAAGTCGGTTATTGAAGGTTACTTAGCTCCTGTATTCGCAAGAGCAGAAGTCGTAGAAAACCGAACCTATCGGCTGGAGGGTACTCTGGAAGAACCGCAGATGATTGCTGAAAATCGCGCGAGATAATACCGTAGAACAACATATTTCAAGCACTTGCGCAAATATTACAACATCGTTTTTTGTATGCCACAAAATGCGCTTTTACCTCTGTTAGCATGTGTCGCATCGCTACAAAAGTGAAAACAAAATTGACTTTTTGTCAACCTGCTTTTGTGGTTTACTCACTGCAAAGGCCGACAAAGCCTGGCACATTAACAAATCGATTGGGCGGTCGCTGTGACCGCCCGGAAAGGAAAACTATCATGCCTACGAAAAAATATTCCACCATCCTTGCCGATCCGCCTTGGAGTATTAATCAAAAAGGGAAGCGAGGAGCTGTCATGCATTATCAACTCATGTCTTTAGAAGATATTAAAAATATGCCCGTCGCCGATCTAGCGGAAGAAAATGCACATCTATGGCTGTGGATTCCAAATGGGTTGCTCCAAGAGGGATTAGACGTCATGAAAGCCTGGGGATTTAAATATCGCGACCCCTTTTACTGGATTAAACCCCGTCTCGGGTTAGGAAACTACCTGAGAAATGCAAGCGAAACGGTTCTGTTTGGAACACGTGGAAAAGCTCCTGTGAAGTTTAAAGCTCAGCCAAACTGGCTCTTTGCGCCACTTCAGGATCATTCCCATAAGCCGGAGGAAATGTACCCCATTATTGAGCGCGTATCTCCCGGCCCGTATTTGGAACTGTTTGCCAGAAGACCACAGCCAAACTGGGATGCATGGGGCAACGAAATTGCATCCGATGTTATGATTCCCGGCTACCCCGTACCGGAATACAGCGATAAAGCAAAAGAACGTGAGGAGGTCTGATCATGTATGAATTCACCAGAAAGCCTTATTGCCAGAATTCTCAAATGGGCATTTGCCCTCTTCATTGCTGCGATTGTACTCCGCTGGACTGTATGTATCATCATGGAAATCTGGTGGGTACTCGTACTCCTCGCCGCCATTGGCATTGGAATTTATGTTGCTTTTCGTGTCTGGAAGAACCGTCATGGAGGACAATGGTAAGAAAGGAGGGCGAGCTATGACCAGGCATCAAATAGAAACCATATGCTGGAAAGAGTTCGTCTGGCGGCGCTCATTCAAACTGGAACAGGTCCATGAGATGCTGGCACACCTGGCTACCGTATCCTCCCGTGGAGCAGTCATCTGGGAGATCCGTGCAAGAGATGGATTTGTTAGGCATCTTCTTGGAGCGGACTCGGCAAGTATCCACAAAATCACCGAAGCACTCCAAGTACATGGAGAGATTGAATTCTATCCGGTTGACGAACATAACCGTAAGGCAGTTGATACGGTAAGGCAGATCAAGGTATCTCATCCGAGCTTATCGCTTCGTACAGATATCGCCGAATCTACAATTCGAGCAGGGCTGGCGGCTATGGCTGCCACAGCCCGTGGCGAGGAAGCGGTTTTACAGATCATTCTCGGTGCAGCCTATCCGCCCAGCACAATTCCGAAGAATCTTCCCGATCCAAATGCCGGATGGCTACAGGCAGTGCTTGGAAATGTATCTCAGGCCTCCGCCGAAACTCGTAAGTCCATCAAGGAGAAAGCGGAGCAACATAGCTTTCAAGCTGCAATTCGTATCGGTGTTTCCGGCGCAAGCGCAAGGTATCGCACCAATTGCATTCTGAGTGCTTTGCGCACCTTGGAGGCGGCTGGCGTCAGAATCTATGATGAATTTGATAAACCCGCGAAGCTGAATACTGTCCATGTGCCATGGCATTTTCCGCTGAGGTTATCCGTTAAAGAACTTGCGGGATTTCTAATGCTACCATCTGGCGATGAGGAACTACCAGGAATGTCTGGCGTCCATCCTCGAGCAATGTACCCACCGACGTGGTATAGGGAACCGACAAACAGGTTTAATAGCCGTTCTTTTGGAGTAACTCTAAATCCAGCAAACGGTCAGAAACTTAGTATTTCTCCTGACGATAGCCTCATGCACACATGGCTTGTAGGCCCAAGTGGTGTAGGCAAGACAACCGTGATTTTGAATCTGGTATTATCTGACATTTACGCTGGGCGCAGTGTATTAGTGATTGACCCAAAGGCAGACTTGGTTACAAGTATCCTTGAACGCATTCCAGCCTCCCGTGCGGATGATGTCGTTGTGATTGACCCTTCCGACGATAACCCTGTAGGTTTCAATCCCTTGGCTTTGCCGGGCAACCCCACACTTATGGCAGATGCTATCTTAGCGGTCTTTAAGGAGATTTTCTCAGATAGCTGGGGTGTTCGAAGTCAGGATGTACTGAGTGCGGCACTATTAACCTTGGTTGAGACGGACGGCGCATCACTGCTCTGGCTGCCACCGCTTCTGACAGATGAGAACTTCCGTCATAAGATCACAAAGGACGTCAAAGATAAAATTACGCTCAAACCGTTTTGGGACACTTTTGATAATCTCCGTCCCGCCGAGCGTGAGCAATGGGTTGCGCCGGTGCTTAACAAAATGCGTCAGTTCCTGTTTCGACCGGGACTACGAGGCATCTTAGGACAGAGCCATCCCAAGTTTCAGCTAACAGATTTGTTCTCCCAACGTAAGATTGTCCTTGTCCCCTTGAATCGCGGCACAGTGGGCGCAGAAAGCGCCAGACTGCTGGGCAGCCTAGTGGTAGGCCTTACCTGGACATTAGCCCTTTCTCGGGCGAACGTCGCGCCGGAACGCCGCCATTTGGTCTCCCTGTATATCGACGAGCTGCAAGATTACCTGACCTTGCCTACGGATTTATCCGATGCTTTAGCACAGGCCAGAGGTCTGGGCGTGGGAATTACAATGGCGCATCAATATCGCGCACAGCTCCCCTATGAGATTCGTGCCGGTATCGATGCTAATGCAAGGAACAAAATCATCTTTGGACTGAATGCTAGTGATGCCAGAGAAATTGCCACGATGGCTCCTGGCTTGGAAGCGCTGGATTTCATGCTTTTGCCAAGATACCAGATCTATACAAACTTCATGTCGGGAGGCAGACAGACAGGCTGGATACAGGGCAAAACAATTCCTGCCCCACCGGCACTCCATACTGCGGCAGAAATTAAGGCACGAAGTCAAACTCGCTATGGTCGATCCAGTGGTGAGGTTGAGGCAGAATATCTCAAACTATTTGAGGAAGCCCCGAGCCTGATCGATCCAGATCTTGATGATTCTGCCATCGGTCGGAGGAAATTATGAAGACGAACCGCCCGACCTTCCGCAGCGATGAATATGCCGATGATTCACCCGACATATCGGCACAAAAACCGTTTAAGGGAAGCGACCCCTACCGCCATGTAGCGGTAGCCTATTCCCCCGGCGAGGAGGTGATCCCCATAGGAGTCAGAGTCGGAAGAAACCAACTGGAAAAATACAACGAGGAGCTATCAACACGCGACCGAGAGATTCTTGCATCTCTAAAAAAGTGCAAGTTTCTGCTTACCGGGCAGATCCAGCGTCTACATATAATCAATGCATCTACGCAGAAGGCTGCTAGGCGAGCCGCCGCCAGAGAGCTTCGTAAGCTGAAAGATTATGGTCTTGTAAACACGCTCGAGCGAAGGATTGGTGGCACTCGTGCCGGATCAGGTTCTCTGATCTGGCATCTCACAGAAGCTGGAGAGCGTTTCCTGGCAATAGGAAGTTCTGAGCAATATTCGCGAAGACGCTATTTAGAACCCTCACGCATGTTTCTACGGCACTCTCTGGCTGTATCAGAATGTTATGTTCAGCTTGTAGAGATTTGTCGCAGGACTCCGGGGCTGACATTACTTACCGCAGACTGGGAACCGGATTGCTGGCGACCATATACCCAGCACGGCAAAATCGTTTCATTAAAACCAGATCTGTTCGCAGCTACAAAAAGCGATGGCTACGAGGACAGGTGGTTTATTGAGATTGATTTAAGCACGGAATCGCCATCTACTGTTATCGGCAAATGTGATCGCTATCGCGACTACTATCGTTCTGGATTGGAGCAGAAGCAATTCGGTGTGTTTCCGGTAGTTGTATGGTTAGTGCTGGATGCAGGACGCAAGGAACGACTCCGCTCCGCCATCCAAGAGGCGTATCCGAAGGGTGGAAAATTGTTCATTGTCATTACGGCAGATGAATTTGAACGCCTGATCCGGCAAGGCTTTGACGCAAAAGATCTCTGCTAGTGGTTATCCTCTGGCAGAGACGTCAAAAGCCTGCGGCATGCAAGTCGAGGCATCTCGCTGAGACGAAAAAGGCCAGATGACTGTTTTTACTAATTTTAACGAAAGGAATTACATGATACAAAGACCAAGCCAGGAAGAGATTGAAAAAGGCTTAGCGGAATTTAAGGGCGACTACAAGAGACTGCTCCGAAACATCACGAATTGTTTGGAGTTTGATTATAAGGCAATCTGTTCGCTCAGAACGCTCTTAGCTGATTCTAAGGAAGATATCGCTGAAATCAAAAGAACCATCCGCCCATACGTCGTGGATCTCATTTATGTCCTGATTCTCGATGAAAAAGATCTGAATAGCGGCGAATACGGGGTGGATGAAGAATGACGCGAAAAACTCTCACCGAAGAAGAAATTAAAAGCAAATACAACTCTATTTCAGAATGCCTTGCTATCTGCTACATCCAATCCAAGAGAATATTGGAAGATGCAGAAATACTCAATATGGATACGAAGCCCATCAAAGAAGACTTAGCCTGTTTCACTCAAGAATTCATGCAGCTTTGTATGTAGCAAGTACCTTTTAAAACAAACATAGCAAAAACAAAAAATTAGAGCCTTTTGCAGTCAAAGCAGAAGATGTTCTCGGCTTGCATACCCCAGGCCTTTGGCCCAATGCAATCACACTTGATCAAGAACGGATTAGTCGGCGTTTCCGGCTAAGCACCTTATACACCCCCCAAAAACAGACTAGCTCATAGTAGAACATTCTTAAAAGTCGCCGGAGGCCTGAAGCGTGCAAGTCGGGCAAACATAATCAGCAAACGAAAACCTATCTATTTTAGACTATTAACTTTAACGAAAGGATCAATATGGATTACCACACACTCGTCAGTCTATATGACGCGCATAGCGATGCCGTCAGCGAGCTGGAGAATGCTTGCGAACGATTTAACCAAGCAGTTATCGATATGCATAGCTACAACATCTCGCTAATCGGCACGGCGGAGCAGCTCCGGGAATTTATAGATAAACTGGAGCGTTGTTATAAAAGCATTATTGAATTTCAAGATAGTAAAGAGAAAGAGTCGAAAGTAAAATAAGGTTTTCGCGAATTGAGACGTTTGTCTCCGGCTTGCATACTTCAGGTCTTCGAAAATAACAACATATCAGTAAAGGAAACTTATGAACCACACATTACATTTTAACTTCGAGGGAAACGGTATGTCGTAGCAATTACGGCATCAAGAGGAGATAGCTCAGGTCGTTTGGCTATCTATCCTCGCCGTTTTCCAAAGAATAAACGACAGCACATTAAAGGTATATAGCCACACCGAAAGGAGGTTGAGATTCGTGGATATCTCATGCTCGTAAATCCGAAATCACATCGGACGCACCTTAACATCGTAGTCTCAGACCGTTCTGAGAAAACACCGTAACCAGCAGGAGCAACTGCACAAATCCAATTCTTTGAGATAGGAGGGAATGACAATGATGACACAAACCATTAAGGAACAGATTCTGGCTATCCGGGATACCGGGGAAACCAACATGTTTGATGTGAATGCCGTTCAGTATATCGCTAACCGCGAAGGATACTATGAACTGGTCGTTTACCTGATGGACAACCGTAAAGAGTACGGCAACTTCATCATGACAGGCACCGCACCGGGGCTTGAAAATGATGATGAAATGTAACTGAAAGACGTAGAAAAGGGGATGTTTCTATGACGTTAGACTTTAACGATGATAGAACCTACACCAAAGATGTAGTTCTCAAAAATGTCAGATATGCATTGTTTGATCCTAAATCGCTGCAAGATGATGCGTTCTTCGCTAAATTCTTAGATATGGCAGTCGTATTCGTCTTAATGGATCATTCCGATCCAAACAGGCCGAGATACAAGATTGTTGACGCAGTAGATATGGTTTCGTTGGACATCAGGCTCAATGAAATCATGGACGCCGCCAATGCGAACTGCAAAAAAGTCGGATATCGCATTATGCCTATGGAGGATGCCATATCCGAGATTATCGGAATAGAGATTCCTAGCGATGCTCCCTATCCGATGTATGTCGGAACAAATCCGGAACGCATACTCGGAGCTTCCATTCTTATGTATGAAACATATCTTGAGGATCTTGCGGCGCAGATAGAGGATGACCTCTGCATCGCACCGTCAAGCATTCATGAGGTTCTCATCTTCCCACTTTCTCTCGTACAACCCTTAAAAATCATTGAAATTGTACGGGATGTGAATAGGACTGTTGTATTGCCGCAAGAGAAGCTCAGCGATAGTGTATATATTTATCGCCGAGGCACTCATGCTATCTCGCAGGCCACGCTGAAGAATCCTGATGATTCCACTTGCGAACAAAATGATTAAGAGCGATGAATATGTAAAGGAGAAACAAATTATGTGGCAAGAAGGAACTATTGGTATTCCGGTAAAGAAAGAGGCTGAAAAAGAATACATAGCGGTTCACTACACCTTAAAGGTATATGATGAACCGAGCAAATTCGGCATCAATAATGGCAAAATCTCAAAATTGCAGTTAACGCAAAACGGCGAGATCATTGCTAATTACGACCGTGGCTGGGATATTCACCCAACCACAAAGGAAGCTGAACTGGCTCTTTGCATCCTGTTAAACCGACACAATTAAAGGAGGTCTCTATTATGATGACTATGAAATACGCCGCATCTGGCGAACAGAGAAAGAAACTCGTAAGCGCATTATCCGAGATTCTCGGATGTGAATCGAAATATCTCAGAGCTCCAAGCTATGGATATGAAGTTGGCTCATGCGTTGTGAATCGTACCGGAGATGTTGAATTTCCGGACGACATGACTGAAGAAGAAATAGAGGCCATCGTCAAGAAACTTACCTGGCATGGTTTTGAGAGAGTTCTGGATGAGCCTACGGGAGAAATCGACGGCGCACCTGCATTGGAAGAGTCTGCTCTCGGAGCAGAAGATCCGACTGAGAAAAATGTATCCGATGCCGTGGAAGCAAACGTCGAAGAATCTGAAGATGTTTTAGACGAAACCGTTGTTGAGGAAGACAAAATCGCCGCTGCTGAGGATTCGGCCACTTCTACAGAAACATCGGCAGAGTCCATCGAGGAACCGGAAGCTCCTGTTATGCCAGAAGGCAACTTTGAATCAGCGGAAGTTACGGAAGCAGTTACAGACGAACAATCGGAGGAAACTCCTCTTCCGAAAGCGACCGAGCCAAAGAAGATCGTAATTGAACTGCCAGGCTCCTACCTTGATGAAGCTGAGCTTGGCAGAGTCAGGTCGATTGTTGCCAGTAAGGCAACGGTTCTCAAGAAAGCGCTTGAAACAGATGATTTGTCTATTGAGCGTAAAGAGGATAAGGTCTGCTTTCCATGGTTCACTGACCATGGCATTGACGGAGAAATGAATGCCTATATGCAGCTTGTATCAGGCATCGCAAAGAGAGCCAAGATGCTTACTCGTGTTACGGCCACAGAAAGTCCATCCGATAATGACAAATTCACGATGCGGCTCTTTCTCGTATCCTTGAATTTTAAGGGCGCAGAATATGCCTTTGCCCGCAAATTCTTTCTTCGCAACCTATCTGGAAACAGTGGTTGGCGAACCGAGGAAGCGAAAGCAAGGCATGATGCCCGAAAAGTTCGAACAGAAATTGAAGCACCGGAAGTAACTATCGGACATGCAACCATTGAAGGAGGTGAAGCTGATGCAGGGATTTCCGAATAAGCAGACGATTGAAAGACTACGAAAAACATATCCAGCCGGGACACGCGTAGAACTTGTTTCTATGAGTGATCCATTTACGAAGCTAACGCCCGGAGAACAAGGAGTCGTACAGTTTGTTGACGATATCGGAACGATTTTCGTCAACTGGGACTGTGGCTCCGGTCTCGGTGTTGCTTATGGCGAGGATACGATCCGCAGAATTTAGGGCTATACCCACTTACACGCCAGCCCCTCTGCGGGCTGGCAAATTTTATAGTTAAAGCTATTGCACATTAACAGGAAGGAGGCGCTTATGCGCTCAGAGGTAAAGCAAAGAATTGCTTCGCTCAGAAAAGAAAACTACTCTTATGCTTTTATCGGGAATATGCTGCACATTTCGCCTAATACGGTGAAATCAATTTGCCGCAGAAATGGTTATGAAGCATTTGGAAGACGAAAAACAAAGGCTGAAAAAACACTGCCAAATCTATGCAAACACTGCGGTCGACCACTAAATAATACGGCCGGGCAAAAGAAAAGTTTCTGCTCAGATAAGTGTCGTATTGAATGGTGGAAAGAAGCTAGAAGAAAAAAGTAACTGGATGTTAGATTTCGGACTCGACATTTTCGCTAAAGAGAGTGATGAATGTCTGTAGGAGGTGGAAGTTATGCAGATTAAAGAGATTAGCGCTACAAAATTACCGGATATCGGAATCAAGCGAGTTGCGGCTTATGCGAGGGTTTCTTCGGATAAGGATGCCGCAATTCACTCGCTATCTTCGCAAATCAGCTATTACAACGAATATATCAGCAATCATGTTGGCTGGGAATTTGCCGGAGTATATGCCGATGAAGGTATTACCGGTACGAAAGACAACCGTCCCGAGTTTATGCGTTTGCTGGAGGATTGTCGGAAGGGAAAAATTGATCTGGTAATCACTAAATCAATTACCCGCTTCGCGCGAAATACAGTAGTGCTTCTGGATACTATCCGAGAGTTAAAATTGTTGGGGATTGACGTATTCTTCGAAAAAGAAAATATGCATAGCATCAGCAAGAATGGTGAGCTTATGCTGACCTTGCTTGCAATGTATGCCGAAGAAGAATCCAGATCCGCCAGCGAGAACCAAAAATGGCGCATCCAAAAGATGTTTGAGCAAGGACGGCCAAATACTGGCCGCATGTTGGGCTATTATCTGAAAGATGGGCAACTAACCATTATTCCTGAAGAAGCAGAAATTGTTCGTATGATCTTTGAGGATTATCTGTCTGGCATGGGAAGGCTGGCTATCGCAAACAAATTAAATGATTTGCATGTTCCTACTGTTCGTGGAGGAAAAGAATGGCGAGAGGGCGCTATTTATCTGATTCTACGGAATGAAAAATATACTGGTGACATGATTCTGCAAAAAACCTATTCAGAAGACTTTCGTAGTAAAAAACGCATTATCAATAACGGAGAAAAACGAAAATATCTTGTAGAAAAAAGCCATGAATCCATTATCTCAAAAACTGTCTTTGCGCAAGTTCAGGAAGAAATATCCCGTCGGCAGTCTTGTATAAAGATGGCTACACATACATCCAAAGGTCAATTTTCCGGTTTGCTGACTTGCGCAAACTGTGGCAAGCATTTCAGACGCAGAATCGCCAATGCAAGTTCAAAATATGCAAAACCCGCATGGCTTTGCTCAACTTTTGCGACCAAGGGTAAGCGATACTGTAATAATAAGCAGATACCGGAAGCGATTTTGATTAATAAAACGAAAGAGGTGTTGGGATTTTGTTCTTTGGATGGCATTGATTTACGGAGTTACATATCTGAGATTATCTGCTATCAAAACCAGGAACTAACTTTTATCCTGACAAACGGAGACAAGATAACGGTTCCATGGAGCAATTCATCCCGCCGCAACAGTTGGACTGAGGAAATGAAACAGGCAGCCCGACAAAAAACTTTAGAAAGGAGTAGCCTATGAGCACAGTAAAACGAGTGACCGTTCTTGAGCCTATAAGCTCACAGGTCATTTACGATAATACTACCGAAGCACCCAAGCTGAAAGTTGCAGCCTACGCCCGTGTATCGACGGAGCAGGATGAACAGCAATCCAGCTATGAAGCCCAGGTAAATTACTACAATCAATATATCAGAAATAATCCTGCGTGGGAATTTGTCGGCATTTACGCCGATGAGGGTATCACCGGGACAAATACCAAAAAGCGTGATGGCTTCAACCGCATGATAGCTGACACAAAGGCTGGAAAGATTGATCTGATTCTAACCAAGTCAATCTCGCGTTTTGCCCGCAATACGGTTGATGCGTTGCAGACGATCCGTGAACTTTCGGCATTGAAGGTCGAAGTTTACTTTGAAAAAGAGGGCATCCGTACCTTGGATAAACAGTGTGAAGTCATGCTTACCATCATGTCTTCACTCGCCCAGGAGGAAAGCCGATCTATTTCTGAAAACGTGCGCTGGGGAAAGCAAAAAAGTATGCAAGACGGCAATGTGTCGTTTGGATACCGCCATTTTCTCGGCTACCGCAAAGGTAAGGATGGACGCCCGGAAGTTGTACCGGAAGAGGCCAAGATTGTTCGGGACATATATCGTATGTTCCTTGATGGCATGACCATCCGTAATATTGCGAAAGAACTTACTGAACGTGGAATTAAAACTCCAGGTGGTAAGGATGTGTGGTCTGTCAGTACAATCAGGAGCATTCTTTCCAATGAGAAATATAAGGGCGATGCATTGCTGCAGAAAACCTATACTCTCGACTATCTCTCAAAAACAGTCAAGAAAAACAATGGTGAAGTTAAGCAATATTACGTCACTAATTCGCACGAAGCAATCATTGATGAAGATGTTTTCAATCTGGTACAGGTTGAATTACAGCGACGCTCTAAAATGCGCCGAGGCCTTAGAAACAGCAGCCCATTCTGCACAAAATTGGTCTGCGGAGATTGCGGTTCATTTTATGGGCATAAAATCTATCACGCCAAAGAAAAGCATAGTAAGGATGTATGGTATTGTAATCAACGCTACCAGGGCAGCAACAACTGTTCTACACCGATTCTTTCTGAGGACGATCTGGTTAAATACTATCTTCAGGCATTGTCTGAGATCTTAGCAGACAAGGATAAGTATATCTCAGCATGTAGAACACAGATGGACGAAGCGGACACTCTCGAAAAAATGCGCTCTAAGCGCGAGAAGGCGGAAGCAGCACTAGCAAAGGACATGGCTAAAATCCAAGCCCTCGTGCGCGAAAACGCCTACATCTCCCAAGATCAACAGGTTTACCGCCAGCGATTCGAAGAGGTGTCGGAGCAAATTGAGCAGCAGAAGAATAATATTGCAGAACTTCAAGAACAGGAACTTCGCCTCGTAGGTGTTCGCGAAAAATTATCCAGATTTATTGAGGCGCTTGAATCCTTTAATGAGGAGCCAACATTCGACTCTGCGACATGGAATTCTCTCGTTGAGCGAGTTCTTGTAAATCCGCGGAATCTTATCTTTGAGTTCAAGAATGGTGAAAAGATAAAAATTTCCATCTAATCTCTCGGCAAACTATATACCAAAAATATGAGCGGCCAGTAATGACCGCTCTTTTTTCATGTATTCTATCCGTGATACAATAAACCTATCAATTCGATACCTTACCGCAAAACGAGAGGGAAATAAAACATGCAGGAAAAGGGATATGTATATATTTTAACGAATCCTAGCTTCCGCGAGGACTGGGTTAAAATCGGGAAAAGCTCCAGGCCTGTAGATGTTCGCTCAAAAGAGCTGGATAATACTGCCGTGCCGCTACCGTTTGAGATCTATGCCACAGTAAAGAGCAGCAGGTATTCCTACATTGAATCTAGCCTCCATAAAATTCTTACAGATTTAGCAGATAAGCGCATTCGCAAAAATCGTGAATTTTTCAATATGAAACCAGAAGAAGCTTTTCGTTATCTGAAGCTAATTGCTGAGATGGATGAAAATGCTGAAATTAATGCCCCGGAAGACGAACCGAGCTCTAGTGGAGGCGATCCTGTTCACTCAAAAAGCTATACTCATCTGGGGAATTATACTGTAGAGACCGATGAGATATTTTATCTATCAAATGGAGTCGCGGAGGGCAAAATGAGAGTTCAAAATGGATGCGAATATATTGTTCTTGAGGGGTCTATATTAGATCCTAAAATCACATCAAACGAAAGTAGCATCCGAAAATCAAGAAAAGAGCACGCTGATTCGTTGAGCGAAGACGGAATGGTCGTTATTCGAGACATTACATTTAATACGCCATCCGGAGCCGCGAACTTTATTCGCGGTGGGGCATGTAACGGAAAAACATATTGGAGAACAGCATCGGACCGACCTTTGAGCGATTTTATTTCATACAGTTAGAACAACACGTATAACTGATATAGTAGAGTGTTTTTGAAGCCGTGCGACTTATGCTTATTTGCACCAATTTTTATTTTCTCCACGTTATTGTAATTTTGAAAAACTGGTGCAAAAACAAAATGCCACCTGCTCGTGACAAAAAATGAGTGGCTCTGTAAGTTGAAAGAGCCTATCAAAGAAGTAAAAACTGGTGCAGAAATAAAGAAAAACCCCCGAGAAATCGGAGGCTTTTCTCACGCCGCACCGCTATCAGTGTGACGTCATAATATGGTCTGACGAACAGAAATCTCATATAAGGTTATGCATGAGGATAAGG
>OLRA01001559.1_pt1 | contig 26542 bp, 16 predicted proteins | sample 1673011 | NCBI WGS metagenome assembly OLRA01 (sample SAMEA3136746, study PRJEB25190) | human gut metagenome | reverse complement strand
AGCAGCTTACAGGCGAGATGCCGCTCGTTCTCCACGGCGGTACAGGTATCCCTGCCGACATGATCAAGAAGGCTATCTCACTCGGCGTTTCAAAGATCAATGTTAACACAGAGTGCCAGCTCGCATTTGCAGCAGCTACAAGAAAGTACATTGAAGAGGGCAAGGATCTCGAAGGCAAGGGCTTCGATCCAAGAAAGCTCCTCGCTCCCGGTGCAGAGGCTATCAAGGCTACTGTTAAGGAAAAGATGGAACTCTTCGGTTCGGTTAACAAGGCTTAATTGTAAGCACGCAAACTTAATCTTTACAAAAATTTCAGGGACAGCAAAACGCTGTCCCTGTTTTTTATGTCCTGTTTGGTTAACTCAGCTGTATTATAAGATGGTTGTAAAGTTAATTGTTACATCAAAACGGATTATAATTGTCACTTTAAAATATAAATCGGGTTGACAAATGCAATAATCGGTACTATAATAATTGTCAACTGATATAATAATTTGGTTGACAATCTGCAAAACAAAAGAAACGGTTTTGCAAAGGAGAGGTAATTTTATGACAGAAGCAAAAACAAACAGTAAATCAAAAAGTAATGTATTAAGCCTTGTGTATATGGCGATGTTCGTCGCAATCATCACAGTGTGCGCACAGATTCAGATTCCGATGACAGTTCCGTTCACACTTCAGACTCTCGGCATCTTTATGGCGGCGGCTATGCTCGGTTGGAAAAGAGGACTCATCAGCGTTGCGGTTTATGTTCTCCTCGGTGCAATCGGTGTTCCCGTGTTTGCAGGATTCTCAGGCGGAATCGGCGTTCTCGGCGGTCCGACAGGCGGTTATATCATCGGTTTCCTCTTTACGGCACTTATCGTTGGACTTATGACTGATTTTCTCGGCAGAAAGCTTTGGGTGCTTGCGGTTTCAATGGTTGCAGGTCTTGCAGTATGCTACCTTTTCGGCACAATCTGGTTTATGATTGCAATGCATACAGACTTTGTTGCCGCACTTCTCACCTGCGTTGTTCCGTTCCTTCTTGCAGATGCTGCAAAGATTGTTGTTGCAACAGTTTTGGTGAATCGTCTTGACAAAATCGTTAAGCTTTAAGTTCAGACCGCATCACAGCCTTTGTGTGCAGTTTTTTGAAGGCAAGGGTTACAGCGATGAATTTGTCTGCGGAATGGCAAAAATAGTGTCAGTTCTTGAAAATAACAACGCAAGCCTAACGCTTACGGGCGGTTGTGACGAAATTTGTTCATCGTGTCCGAACCGTGACAACGGCAGCTGCGATGTTACGGGCAAGGCGTCATGCTATGACAAAAGATGTCTTGATTTACTCGGAATGAAAATCGGCGATACTGCCGATTGGAAAGAGCTTTCGAGAATTGCAAGAGAAAATATAATTTTAAAAGACAGGCTTTCGCAGGTGTGCGGCGACTGCAAATGGTCGCATATATGCCGTGATAAAGCCGATAAAATGAAAAGTCTTCATTAATCCTCATAGATATATCATGATAAAAGGCCTCACGAATTTCGTGAGGTCTTTTGTTTACGGCGAGCCGCCGTTCCCTGTTTGTGCAGACAGTTTGTATATTTTAAAACATATTTTGCCCGAGCAAATATTTGTAATTGTTTTTGCAATTTGTGTTGTAGGGGCGTTCATTGGACGCCCGCCTTGATGAAACATTTTGTTTAGTCACATATGTTTTGATGTGATAAATGTTGTGTATCGAATTTGCACGCATTGCGTGCAAACCGTGTGCAATGCTCACGGTTTGCCCCTACAATATAACAATTGTTTTGCGGCATTTATAAAATTTAATCTGTTATGAAAATTCTGCCGTTACCTGCGGGCGTCCGATGAATCCCCCTACAGGTTGGTACAGACAATAACAATTTTACGCTCGGGCATTTTTAGTTTTCTATTGTACAAACTATCTTCACGAATTAACTGCCGAGGCACTCGGCTACAAAGTTACTTCACTTATAATTAGATAGTAACGCTCGGGCGTCATAAGTCTTTTTATTGTACAAACTGTCTTCACGAATTGACTGCCGAGGCACTCGGCTATTGACTTTTGGAGGAAATTGGATTATTATTTAAACTGTATAACTTTAAGTATGCTTATTTTTAGGACAGATGATTTGTGAAGGAGTTGAAAAAAGTGCCGGATCTTTCGATAATTTTCGATATGGGTGTTGTTGCACTGCGTTTTCTTATGCCTGTTTATGCAATAATAATTGTGTACCAGTGCTTTGCCGCAATGCGCCGTCGCCGCCGTCCCGAAACTCCTTTGATTTCACTTTTGAACCCTGCAACGGGCGAGATGCTCCCCGTGCTTTTCTGGGAAAATTCAATCGGCAGAAGTAAAAGCAGTGATGTAACCGTTGATGACCCGACGGTTTCAAGAAATCATTGCGTACTCCTTCGCCGTAAAGACGGTTGGTATGTAAGCGATACCGACTCAAAGAGCGGCACAATGCTCAACGGCAAAAGAACAAGAGGCAGAGCAAAGGTGCTAATTGACGATACAATAACAATAGGCGGTACAAGCCTTATAGTAAAAAGAGGCGAGGAGTTCCAACAGACGTTGCAGTCGAGCTGGTTTTTCTCAAAGGTCAGCGATAAGCCTGCAATGAAATCGTGGAAGCTTATGCTTCTTATTACATTTTTTCACTTCTTTATGTGCGTTCAGGCTATGTTCTGGAATGACGGCACAAATACAATGGCTCCGCTCGTGCTGTTCGGCGCTCTTGCGGCTGTTGAATGGGGATTCTTCTTTATCTCCTATTTTGTAATCCGCAGAGTAAATTTCGAGCTTGAATCGCTCGCCCTGTTTTTGACGGGCATAGGCGTAATGATGCTTATCAGACAGTCGGAACGCTCGGCTTATGTTCAGCTTGTTGCCGCCGCAATAGGTATGATTTTCTTCTGCATAATCATCAAGCTGATTGAAGACCCCGATAAGGTAAATAAGCTCAGACTTCCGGCAATGATTTGTGCGGTCGGTCTTTTGGGTGTAACAATTGTATTCGGTAAGATTACAAACGGCGCCGCCAACTGGATTTATATCGGCTCGTTTTCATTTCAGCCGTCAGAGCTTGCAAAGATTATTTTCATCTTTATCGGCGCAAGTTCGCTTGATGTGTTGATGACAAAGAAGAACCTGCTTGAGTACATTATCTTCTCGGCAGTATGCGTCGGACTTTTGGCTCTTATGGGCGACTTCGGTACTGCGCTCATCTTCTTTGTAACATTTTTGCTCACAGCGTTTATGCGCTCGGGCGATTTCAAGACGATTATTCTTGCTGTTGCCGCTGCAATTTTCGGCGTAACCTTTGTCCTCAAGTTTAAACCGTATGTTGCCGACCGTTTTTCGGGCTGGCGTCATGTGTGGGAACATACTCAGGACAACCTCGGTTATCAGCAGGCAAGAGTTCTCACATATATGGCAAGCGGCGGACTTTTCGGCGTAGGTATCGGCAACGGTTTTTTAAAGCAGGTTGCCGCATCCGAAAGTGACCTTGTTTTCGGACTTGTTTCGGAAGAAATGGGAGTTATCGTTGCGTTCACACTTGCCGTGGCAGTAGGTGCAATGTTTATTTATGCAAGGGCAATTACAACCCGAAGCAGAAGTACCTTTTATTCAATTTCAGCGTGCTGTGCGGCAGGACTTTTTGTCGTTCAGCTTTCTCTCAATGTTTTCGGTGCAACCGATGTTCTTCCGCTCACAGGCGTAACATTTCCGTTTGTGTCTGCCGGCGGTTCAAGTATTATGTCTTGTTGGGGACTTGTTGCATTCATCAAAGCCGCAGACGAGAGAACTTATTCGGTAAAAAGATAAGTTTAGTAAATTGAAAACTTGTTTTTCATATATGTACTTTGGTATTAAATAAAATTAGTGCCTTTACTTGCGGGCGTCCAATGAACGCCCCTACTGATACACAGGGTGGTGTAAGGTTTGAAAAAAATACTTCGCAGAAGTACACTTATATATATAGTTGCGCTTGCGTTTATCGGCGGACTCGGCTATCTTGCCTTTGAGCTTGTAACAGGGGCAGACGACTGGGTTGATCAGGCATATAATGCGCATATAGCAGGTGACGGCGGCCTTGCACAGGCAGGAGCAATCTATGACCGCAACGGCACGGCTCTTGCACAGACGGTTGACGGTAAAAGAGTTTATAACGAAAGCGAGAGCGTAAGAAAATCTCTGCTTCATGTTGTCGGTGATGACAGCCTTAACATTTCAACGGCTGTTCAAAGTATGTATCGTTCTCAGCTGATAGGCTATAACCTTGTTTTCGGACTTAATATGCCGGAATCATTGAGAGCCTCTCACGATATAAAGCTGACAGTCGATTCCGCAACCTGTGCGGCGGCTTATGATGTTCTTGCAGCTTATAACAAAAAAGGTGCCTGTGTAATATATAACTACAAAACAGGCGAGGTTATCTGTTCCATAAGCACCATGGCTTACGATCCGCAGGCTCCTCCCGAAATTACCGAGGACAACGAAAGCGAATACGAGGGCGTTTACCTTGATAATGTGCTTTCGTCAACCTTTACTCCGGGTTCAATCTTCAAAATCGTTACATCTGCGGCGGCAATCGAGAATATTCCCGACCTTTATGACCGCACTTGGGTTTGTAACGGAAGTGAGAACATAGGCGGAAGTGAAGTTACCTGTACGGAAACTCACGGAACGCTGACATATAAAGAGGCAATGGCACATTCCTGCAATATTGTTTTTGCAAAGCTTGCCGTTGAACTCGGAAGTGACACAATGACAAAAACTGCCGAGAAAATCGGCATTAACAGCTCATTTGATGTTGACGGAATTAAAACCGCAAAAGGTTCATATGATGTCAGCGATGCCAATGAAAACCAGCTTGGCTGGTCGGGTGTAGGTCAGTATAATGACAAGGTAAACCCGATGCAGATGGCAATTATCTGCGGTGCAATCGCAAACGGCGGTAAGGCTACAAACCCTACCCTTATCAAAGATGAATCCATACTCTCCGCACTCGGCATAAACTACAAGAGCAGCGGACAGGAGCTTTTTTCATCCGATACGGCGGCAAAGCTTGATGATGTTATGAGATACACCGTTTCGGATTACTACGGCGACAACCTTTTTGGAGGACTTACAGTCTGTGCCAAAACAGGTACGGGTGAAGTCGGCGATGATAAGAACCCTAACGGCTGGATGGTCGGCTACTCAAAAGATGAGGACTGCCCTCTCGCCTTTGCCTGTGTTGTACAGGATTCGGGTTTCGGTTTCCAATATGCCGGTCCCGTGGTTGAGGCCGCAATGATTCAGGCTGCAAAAAGCCTTGGAGCGTCTGCGGTGCAGTAAATTAAAATTATATTATTGAAAATACAGTTTGACCGATTTTTTCGGTACATTGAAAGGAAGAACCCTGATGAATTTTTTAAAGGCTATGTTCGGCAACTACAGCAAGCGTGAAGTTAAGCGTGTGCAACCAATCTGTGACAAGGTGCTTGCACTCGAAGATAAATATGCGGCTATGAGCGAAAGTGAACTCAAGAACCAGACAACAATTCTTAAAGAAAGACTTGCCAACGGCGAAACAACAGACGATATTCTCCCCGAAGCATTTGCAACCTGTCGTGAGGCAGGCTGGAGAGTGCTTGGTATGAAGCACTTCCCCGTTCAGATTATCGGCGGTATCGTTCTTCACCAGGGCAGAATCGCCGAGATGAAAACCGGTGAAGGTAAAACCTTGGTTGCTACCCTCCCTGCATACCTCAACGCTCTTACAGGCGAAGGTGTTCACATTGTAACAGTCAACGATTACCTTGCCCGCCGTGACTCAGAGTGGATGGGCAAGCTTTACAGATACCTCGGTCTTTCGGTCGGTCTTATCTGCCACGATCTCGATAATGAGGGCAGAAAAAAGGCTTATGCCGCAGACATTACATACGGAACAAACAACGAACTCGGTTTTGACTACCTCCGTGACAACATGGTAGTTTACAAGGAAAACAAGGTTCAGCGCCCGCACGCATTTGCAATTGTCGATGAGGTTGACTCAATTCTCATTGATGAGGCGAGAACTCCTCTTATTATTTCGGGTAAGGGCGACAAGTCAACAGACCTTTACGCAAAGGCTGACGCTTTTGCAAAAACTCTTAAAGTTCAGCGTTTTGCAGAACTTGACGCAAAAGAGGATATGGAGGAATATTACAAGGAAAACGACATTGATTATGTTGTTGATGAAAAGCAGAAAACAGCAACCCTCACACAGAGCGGTGTTAAGAAAGCCGAAGAATTTTTCGGTATTGAAAACCTTACCGATCCCGATAACCTTACAATTCAGCACCATGTAAATCAGGCTATCAAGGCAAATGGCGTTATGAAGCTTGATGTTGACTATGTTGTCAAGGACGGCGAAGTTATCATCGTTGACGAATTTACAGGTCGTCTTATGTACGGTCGTCGTTTTAACGAAGGTCTTCACCAGGCTATTGAGGCTAAAGAGGGCGTAAAGGTTCAGAGCGAAAGCAAGACTCTTGCTACAATCACATTCCAGAACTACTTCCGTCTTTACAAAAAGCTTTCTGGTATGACAGGTACTGCTCAGACAGAGTCGGAAGAATTCCAGGAAATCTACAAGCTTGATGTTGTTGAAATTCCTACAAACAAGCCTGTTTTAAGAAAAGACCTCCCCGATTCGGTTTATAAGACAGAAAACGGCAAGTTCCACGCTGTTATTGATGCAATTGTTGAGGCCCACGAAAAGGGACAGCCTGTCCTTGTCGGTACAATTTCAATTGAGAAGTCGGAGCTTCTTTCGAAAATGCTCAAAAAGAGAGGCATCAAGCACAATGTCCTCAATGCAAAACAGCATGAAAAAGAGGCTGAAATTGTTGCTCAGGCAGGTAAACTCGGTGCGGTAACAATCGCAACCAACATGGCAGGTCGTGGTACCGATATCATCCTCGGAGGTAACGCAGAGTATATGGCAAAAGCCGCAATGCGTAAGCAGGGCTTTACAGAGGAGCTTATTGAAGAAGCTACAGGTTATGCGGAAACCGATGATGAAGAAATCATCAATGCAAGAAATACATTCAGAGAACTGAATGACAAGTATAAGGAAGAAATTAAGGGCGAGGCTGAAAAGGTAAGAGAGGCCGGAGGTCTTTACATTATGGGTACGGAAAGACACGAGTCACGCCGTATTGATAACCAGCTCCGTGGCCGTGCAGGCCGTCAGGGCGATCCGGGCGTCAGCCGTTTCTTCCTCTCAACCGAGGATGACCTTATGCGTCTGTTCGGCGGTGACAGAATGAAAATGATGATGGAGCGTATGAATGTTGCCGAAGATATGCCTATTGAGAATAAAATGCTCACAAGTATTATCGAGGGCTCACAGGAAAAGGTTGAGCTTCGTAACTTCGGCATTCGTAAGGATGTCCTCCAGTACGACGATGTTATGAACAAACAGCGTGAAATCATCTACGGTCAGCGTGATCAGGTTCTTAACGGTGAGGATCTCCACGAAACAATCCTCAAAATGGTTGAGGATACAATCGCAACTTCAATCAAGCAGTATCTCCCCGAAGGTCCTGCAGAGCATTGGAACTTCCAGAGCCTTAAGGATTACTATGCAGGTTGGCTTATCAGAGATGATTCTAAGTACGATTTCAGCCTTGAGGATCTTGAAGATATGGAACCCGAAGAGATTCAGAAGATGCTCGTTGATGATGCTCTTGAAATCTACAAGGAAAACGAAGAGCTTCTTCCCGAGGAAACAATCCGTGAGATGGAGCGTGTTTACCTCCTCAAGAATGTTGATACACATTGGATGGATCACATCGACAATATGGATCAGCTCAAGAGCGGTATCCGACTTCGTTCATACGGTCAGCACGATCCTGTTGTTGAGTACAGAGTTGAAGGCTTCGATATGTTTGATGAGATGATTGAAAGCATTCGTGAAGATACTGTCAAGATGATGCTCATTATGCCAAAGCGTGTTTATGAGATTCAGAAAAGACAGGATGCAATTGCAGCGGCAAAGAGAGCAGCTCAGAGGGCTGCCGCAGCGGCAAAGTCTGCATCCGATGATGAAGAAACTGTTGAACAGTCGGACGCCGTAAAGCAGGCGCTTCACCGTGAGCAGGTTGCTCAGCCTACAGAAACTTCTGCAGACGGTACGGATTCTGTCAACAAGACTATCCGTAAGGGCAAGAAAATCGGCAGAAACGATCCCTGTCCGTGCGGCAGCGGTAAAAAGTACAAGAAGTGCTGCGGCAGAGATCTTTAATATGTTTGCGTAAAGCGGTTTGTATAATTGCGATTTAAGTGAATTACATTTTGAAGGGCAGAGAGCAATACTCTGCCCTTTATTTGTGCCGAAGTTTCAAGGTATTCGGTGATTAATTTGATGAGATATAGATATTGATTATAAAAATATATCTGAAAAATTCTGCAAAATGCTGGTTTTGGGGCATTTTATGTTTAAAAACAACAATCGCAAAATAATACATATTTCTACACGCGCAGCTTGGAGTAAACTTGCATAAAATTTTTTGATATTTTTGAAAAAAGAATTAAAAATCAACAAATTTAGTGCTGAAATTAACTTTTTAACTGCCCGTTAAGGTTATATAATGGGTATAATTTATCATAAACGCAAAAAATGGTGATAAATAAGTAATAAAATCACATTATGGTCAAAAATATTAAATCGTATTTGCGGATATGCAAAATAACCAAAAACATTACCCAAAGTTTGGCTATATTGTCTCTACAAAAGAGCAATAAAATATTATATAATTGTATGCAAATCAAAAAGAAGAACAAATTCAAAAATTTGCGTTTTATAATTAGTTGGCAGATATGTTGGACTGTTCTATGCAGACCTGTTTAATTGTACTTTGACTGCCAAAACAAAGTAATCGGCAATGAAGGAGAAGAAAAAATTATGAAATTAGGTAAAAAGCTTTGCAGAACCGTAAAGAAAAGCTTTTCCCTTGTGCTTGCACTTACCATCATGCTTTCGGTATGTGCCGTGTCGGGTATGTCGCTTAATGTATTTGCGGCAACATCTTCGGGACAGAAGATTTATATTAACCTGACCAAGAATAAGGAATGGAAAGATTTTTCTTCTGTTACATATCGTTTTGCTAAGGATGACGGCACGGTTCTCAGTACGGGTACTGTAAGCAAAAATTCTTCGGGAGTTTTTGAAACCACTGCACCATCCGGTGCAACAAGAATTGAGCTTTCTTCCGGGGTTAAATTTACTCTTCCCGAAAAGACTGTTGCAAGCGATTCCCGCCGTATCTATCTTCATAACAGTAACACCTATAACGAAGCTTATGCATATTCTTGGGTAACCGATACTGACTGCAATGAAAAGTGGCCCGGTGTTGCAATGAACAAGCTCACATCTTCGGACAGCGATTACTACTATGTGGATGTTAAGTCATCCTATAAATATGTAATCTTCAACAGCAAGGGAGAAAATCAAACAAGCAACCTCAGTATTAACGATTCATACAGTACCGATAATGCTCTTTATGATGCCTCAAAAAGTCAGTGGACTAACCCGTTTATCAAAACTCTCAACCTTTCGGGTACTTCGGGCGACACGGAATTTTATCTTACAACTGACGGCTCGTTCAAAGAAAGTAAATACCTTTCTGTTGAATCTCCCGACAAACAGTCAAAGGCAACATATAAAACAGTTTATGTTTCAAACGATGACTGGAAGTCGCTTTCAAAGATTTATGCAACTTTTGACTACAACGATGCCTATGAAGGAACAGTTGAGCTTACACAAACCACGGTAAACGGTCATGTGGTGTTCAGCGGTAAAATTCCGACAGATGCGGTTTTAAGATTCCATCCGAAAAAATCTAATCTCAACGGTGCATCTTCCGCAACTTCATATCCGACAGGTTCGGGATATGATGATTCGGGCTACAGCGAGAACACGGCTACATATGTTAAGACAGCCAGAGGCGAAAGCTGGACAAAATTCTCGGAAATAGGCAATGTAGACTATAACGCTGTTGTTGAAAATTCATTCTCAAATAATCCTAACATAGTAGGCGTTGACGCAACATACTTTGACTACTGGTCTGATATGGAGCAGGAGAAAGGGTATCTTCAGTGTCAGGGTAATGGCAATATGTATGACTATTGGTATCAGTTTGATAACTTCAACAGCTACATAAGCAACATTGCTTCAAACTATAAGTCGGACTGGAAGTATCCTCTCTACTTCGGCAATATGTATAAGGGTGATGCCCACTACAATATGTTTGAGACTCACGCAAAAGGACTTACAAACATCAACAATTATGATGATAACTATTACTATGCAGTAAACAACTCCAACGGTATGTACTGGCAGATGGGAAGTAAGGATAAGAAGTATTACACATACTCTCTTTTGGGTCTAATGAATAATAAGCTTGACAGCAAGGGCGATCTTCAGGTTATAAATGGTGTCAAGGCTCCTTACTTTGATGCTGAGGCACTTTCAACCGCTACATATAATGGTGCAAGAGTTGCCAATGTTTATAAGTCATCTTTCCCGTTCCGTACAACTACTGACAGTGCAGGCGTTACTACTTATGAATTTACTTCAAAGAGTGCAGCCGATAACATCTACTTCACATGGAACGGCCTCACACCTACAAAAATTAACTACGGTGCGGATAAGAAGTATGGAATTCTCGATGACCTGGGTAGCTTCGGCGGCACCAACGGTTATGGTATTTTCCCATTCAACAATACTTCGGCTACATCATCGGGCAAGGGTACTAACGATAACCTTGACTATGGTTTCGGTATCAGACTTGATATAGACTTCAGAGTTCCGAAGGGTGGTACACTTACAAACGGCAAAGATGTAACCTTTAACTTCACCGGTGACGATGACCTTTGGGTTTATATCGGCGAAGATTCAACAGGCGCTGATGCAGAGCTTGCTCTCGACCTCGGCGGTGACCATAAAGAGGCAAGCGGTTCAATTAACTTTAATACAATGAAAGCAACAGCCGACAATGTATTTGCCGATTACTCAACTCCGTCATCGACTTCATCATCATCGAGAACAGTTACAGTTCCTAGTGATGAGTTTTGGGTTGGAACAGATTCCGCTTATAATGACTTCTGTTTGCATATTTGGCAGGATAAAAGTGTTGGTACACTTAATGACGGTGCATATTTTGTAAAACCTTATGAAACATCAGACGGTTTTTACAAATTCAAAAAGTCACAGCTTGGCACCAATACCGAATTTGACTTCGAAAAGTATATGAATACTAGCGGTAAACTTTACTACGCTTCAAATCTTGATGATTTTTATGGAAAGGCTTGGACTGTCAAGAAAGATTCCTGTACTTCATATATTCCCGGTGAAACGCATGCGGTGAACCTTGGCACCGTTTCAAAGAAAATCAACAATGGTGTTCAGCTTGATCCTAACAAGACATACCATATGGTAGTATTCTATATGGAGCGTGGTGAGGCTGAGTCTAACTTCTCAGTAAACTTTACAATGACACCTGCCAACAATGATCTCAAGGTTACAAAGGCACTTGATACAGGCAATGTTGTTTCTGAAATTTCAGATGACCTCAAAGCTAATGAAACTTTTGATTATACAATCAAAGACGACGGCAAAGATACCTCCGGTAAAAGCTACAAGCTTACAAAATCAGACGAAAGCACAAGCAGTGAAACTCTTTCAAACAGCGGTTTCACACTTAAAGATGATTATATGGCTGACTTTGACAACTCATTCAAGACCGGCAACGATATTACGGTTGACGAGTCAACAGACAGCAGTAAGCTTAAATACACAACAAACTGGGAACTTGTTAACAACAGAGTCGGTTCAATAATCAAGAGCGGTTCAGCTACGGACTCGGCATTCAATCTTGCGGATCCCGCTGATGAAAGTGCTTATGCACAGCTCCAGCTCGACTATACCAACAAGATAGTGACAGCACCTCTTGAAATTTCAAAGAATGTTGTTGATGAAGACGGTACAACCGACTACGATACAAGTCAGCAGTTTACATTTGCAATTGCTCTCGACTTTGACGGCAACGGTTCAACCTATGACTACAAGACCTATCCTCTTGAGTATCAGCTCAAAGAGAAGGGCGCAAGTGATTATTCAAGCACAGTTTACCGTACATCCTTGGACGGTTCGTTCACAATCAAAAAGGGCGAAAGCATTAAGCTTCTCAATATTCCTGTAGGTGCAACTTATAAGATTACAGAGAAAACCGTTACAGGTTATATTCCCTATAAAGTAGGCGATCAGAACTTCAACGGTACATTCGTCGGTACTCTTGCGGAAGCAGGAAATGTGCTTGGCTTTGTCAATAAGGTTAATCCTACAAACTTTGCCGTTTCGGTAAATAAGACTCTTGACGGTAAGCCTTACAGCGGCAGTAAGTTCGTTTATACATTGACAGGTCTTGAATCAATGGATACAGCAAAACAGGATACTGACGGCAATACTATCAAGACAAACAGCACAGCATTAGTTTCCAAGAAATCGGCAACACCTGACGCAAGCGGTAAGGTTGAATTCAAAGACCTCAGCTTAGTCAGTGTGGGTGTTTACAGATTTAAGATTACCGAGGCTCTTGCCGAGGGCAAAAATGCATCCGATTATAAAATGGATACAAATACCTGGCTTGCCGAGATTGAATTTCTTGAAGGCGGCGAAGTAACGGCGGCTAAGTACATTAAGGTTAAGAACTCAGATATTGAAGGCAAAACCGATGCTCAGCTTGCAACTTACTTCAACAATTCTTCTCCTGTTGAAAAAGCCGTGTTTGAAAATGAAACCACACACGGAAGTGCAACAGTAAACAAGAAGAATCAGACAGGCGGTAATGTAAGTGATACGGAATTTGCTGTGATGAAGGTATCTCGTGAGGATATATTTACTGCAGATGATATCAATACAATCATTAAAGATGCCTCAATGAAAACTCATATGGCTTCTAAAAAGACAGACAGCAACGGTCAGGCTGTGTTTGACAATCTGACAATCTTCAAGGACGGTCAGGGCGAGTTCACAAAAACAAACGGTAATGTTGTATGGAGCGACAGTTCCGACAATTATATATCAGGTACTTCAACATATCAGACATACTGTCTGTTTGAGTACAAACCGTCAGAGGGTTACACCCCGAATTACACACTCACCTACTTCACACTACCTGTTGAGGGTAAGTACGATGTTACATATGATTATGTTGACGGCGCAATTACAATGCCTTCGGCAAGCGGTGACGGTATGAACGGTTATTTTGTTCTCGGTTTGTCGGTTGCAGGACTTGCGGTGACAATGTTCACGGGTTACGCAATCTATTACGGAAAAGGTCGTAAAAAACGCAGAGCAAGACGCAGAAAGTAACCCAATATGATTTAACTTGTTAGAACAGGTGATTTTTTAATCATATGTTTCTTTCATAGAAAACCTCTTTGACTGCTACGGACACCGTTGTTAGCCGGTGTCCGCCATGCAGCCACCCAAATTCAGTTTAACCATTCGGTTAGAATATAATTACATATATTAAATCAAACACAAAGGAGAAAGAAAAATGAAAACTACAAAGAAAATCTTTGCAGCAGTTCTCGCAGTAATGATGATCGCTCTCATGATTCCATTCTCAGCAAGCGCTGCAACAAGCGATGCTTATAACGCATTTATCAAGGGCAAGAACGGCTTTACAGTAAATGTTTATAAGGTAGCAAAAATTGACACAACAACAGGCGAATATACAGAAATCCAGGGTGGCACAGCTGTTGCAACAGCTCTCAAGACTTGGAAAAATGCATCAGGTAACGATTCAAAGGCTCTTCTCGAGGCTTGCGAAAATGCAACATTTGCAGAAAGCAAGGGTGACCACACATTCGCTTCTGACGAAGATGTTTACAACTTCGGTACAAATGAAGCAGGTGTTTACTATGTTAAGGTTACAGGCCAGCCTGCTGAAACAAGCGTAAAGAAAAAGGGCGGCGCTCTCTTTGCTCTTCCTGAGGGCACAAAGACAACTCAGGGTTCAGCAGAAGCTCCAATCGAACTCAAGATTAACACAGGTGCAGTTGAAGTTTCTAAGGAAATCGTTGGTGGCGACATCGATACTAAGAGCACAACTGCTTCTGCAGGCGACACAGTAACATTTAAGCTCACAGCTTCAGTTACAGGTTCTAAGGAAGTTCCGCTTTCTGAGTACACAATCCACGATAACCTTTCAGGTAGCTTTGACACTCCTGCTGTAACAGAAGTTAAGGTTGACAACACTAAACTTTCAACTTCAGATTACACAGTAGATGCTTCATCACAGTCAGATATTAAGATTTCTCTTTCAGAGTCTTATCTTAAAGCTGCTAAGGAAGGCACAAACGACTTCTATGCAAGTTCAGATGTTACTGTAACACTTACAGCAGTTCTTAAGGATACAGCTGTTTCAGGTAACACTACAACAGCCAACAGCAACAGCGACAGCCTTACATACACAAATGTATACGGTCAGACTGAAAAGTCCGGTGGAACAGTATATGTTTACACATTCGACCTTCCTGTATTCAAGTATGATGGCACAACAGATAACAAGACGGGTCTTGGCAATGCAACATTTGAACTCAAGACAAAAGAGGGCACATTGATTGACACTAAGACAACAGACAGTAGCGGTAAAGTTACATTTGCAAAGCTCGCTGCAGGTACATACAAGGTTAAGGAGACAGTAGCTCCTGCAGGTTACAACCTCAACTCTTCTGAGTACACAGTTGTTATTAGCACAACAGGTGTTATCACAGTTACAGTTGACGGTAATTCAAGCACAGTAAATCAGGTAGAAGTTCCTGATTATCCTGTAACAGTTCCTTCAACAGGTGGTATGGGTACAATGATGTTCTATGTTGGCGGTGCAGCACTTATCGCTTGTGCAGGCGTTCTCCTCTTTGTTCTTAAGAGAAAGAAAGCAGCTAAATAATTAATCGAATATCTTTATCTTAAAATCTGTGATATATGTAATTTTCAGGGGATGCGGCAACGCATCCCCGTTCTATTTACAGAAGAGCTGTAGATGCGGACATTATCCGCCAGATTGATGAATTTATATGTTTATACACATAGCTTTTTATACAAAAAAGTAGTGTATAATCTGTATGGGCGTTCATTGGACGCCCGCCTTGATGAAACATTATGTCCATACACATATGTTTTGATATAACATAAATTGTGTATTCAATTTTGCACGCAATGCGTGCAATCGTGTGCATTGCACACGAACGGGCGAACACGGTTCGCTCCTACAATTCAGTAATCACAATATCGCATTTATAAAACAATAATATAACAGACAAGTTGTGTCTTTACTTGCGGGCGTCCAATGAACGCCCCTACTGTTCGCACAAATCGCTGTGCTGTCGATATATTGCCCTGCACGGCAAAATGTAGTATAATAATTACGGAATAAAACACGCAGAAAAGGAAAATTTTATGAAACGAAAGCTGTCAATTTTACTAATAGCTTTAATATTTGTTGCAGGAATCGGCATAATGAGCTATCCGCTTGTCAGCTCCGCAATTAATAACTATGTCAGTCGAAGCATGGTTAAGGAGTACACCAACAGGGTTGCTCAGATGCCGAGTGAGAAAACTCAAAAAATGTTTGAAGAGGCTGCTAAGTACAATAACAGCCTTTCAAATAATATGATAATTACCGACCCGTTCGACGAAAAGGCTTTTCAGAAAATCGGCGCAAATTATGAGAAAACTCTCAATGTTGATGATAACGGTCTTATCGGCTATATTGATGTGCCGAAAATCAATGTTTATCTGCCGATTTATCACGGCACAAGCGAAGAGATTCTTTCCAAAGGTGCAGGGCATCTTCAAAACACTTCCCTGCCTGTCGGCGGTGCAAGCACACATTCCGTAATTTCTGCCCATTCGGGTTATCCGGGTGAAACATTTTTTGATTACCTCACCGATATGAAAGTCGGCGATGAGTTTTATGTTCATATCCTCGACAGAACGCTGAAATATGAGGTTGATCAAATCGAAGTTGTTCTCCCCTCGGAAATCAATTCCTTGCGGATTGTTGACGGCGAAGACCTTGTAACGCTCCTCACCTGTACCCCATACGGCGTTAATACTCACAGACTTCTCGTGCGTGGCAAGCATGTTGCATACGATGATACTAAATATGTTGAAACAGGTGTGTCACTTGCAAAGTTTGACAACGGTTACATATTCTTTCTCGGTTACAAAATCCCTTATGCAGTCGCAATCGGCATAATTGTCGGCTTTGTTGCACTTGTTGTGTTTGTGGTTGTATTTCTGCTCAAGCGTAAAAAGAAGAAGTCGAACGGTGCAAAACGGCTGAGAGATGACTCGGCTGACGAAAATCAGAATGATTTGGGCGGTGATTCCGATGATTAAAAAAATACTTACGGGTGTGGCAATAGCAATGCTCGTTGTCGGAATAGGTCTTGTCGCATTCCCCCCTATATCAAATTTTATCGGAACACAGATTTCAAACGGTGAGGCTGACGGCTTTGACACCCGTGTTGAAGAAGCTGAGGACGGCTCTTTTGAACAGGCAGTCAAGGACGGCAAGGTTGACGAGGATGGTTACAAAATTGACAGGGAAGGCAAGCGTACCTCCAAACAGCCCGTTGTTTTCAAGGCTGACCTCGACAGACTTTTCAATGACAGCGTTGCCTACAACAAAAAACTTGAAACAAACCAGTATGAAATGCTCCGCAACGATACCTATTCACAGGCTGCCGTCAATCTTGAAGATTACGGCATAACGGACGGCATTTACGGCTATGTTACCGCCGAAACAATAAATATGCGTCTGCCGATTTACCTCGGTGCGAACAGCTCAAATATGAGCTACGGTGCGGCACATATGAGTGCAACCTCATTGCCGATCGGCGGTAAGAATACAAACGCAGTCCTTGCAGGTCACACGGGATACATCGGTCGAATATTCTTTGACAACCTTCGAAACCTCAAAATCGGTGACAGGGTTTCAATCACAAATTATTGGGATACACTCAATTACAAGGTCGTTGAAACCAAAGTCAATAAGCCGAGCGAATCAGGCGACTGCTATTTGCAGAAGGACAGAGATTTGCTCACGATGTTTACCTGCATAAGTGACGGCAACGGCGGTTTTGACCGTTACTATGTAATATGTGAGCGTGCGTCATAATTTACAGCAGACTGCATCACGGTGAAGATGAAACTGTTTTGCAGAAATATGTTGTCGGTTCGGACAGATAAACAATAAAAACGGAGGATAAACAATGAAAAATATAATTAAAAAAATATCTGCAATCGCAATGTGCGGTGTGCTTACCGTCGGTTCGGTTCTTATGACAGGTGCGGTAAGCGAGGATGAAAATCACAAGGATTTTGAAGTTACAGGTACAACGCAGAAAATCTCAAACAATCAGCTTTTTGTGTCAACAACGGGATACACTGAAAATACCGATAAAAATTTCGGTGCAAAGTTCCAAACAACCGAAGAAAAGGATTACGATATATGGTTTAAGGATTGTATCAATGCACCGAAATTTGTAAATCTTCCAAAGGGCGAAAAATTTGTAAAATACATGATGACGCAGGGGCACGGTTATTTCGGTAATGTTCAGACATTCTATCAGTTTGACAAAACAGGCGGTGAATATGTCAAGGTGAAAATCAAGCTTTCCGATTTTTCCCGTCTGTTCAATGAAAACGGAACAATGACTTCTGAGCTCAGCGACGGTTCTTACAAGGATTTTGATTTTACATACGAGGATTTCGGAACTAACAGCATCGGTGTTAATTGCTATGCGGAATCCGGCGCATATGCGACAAGCGGAGGTGCGGTAACATCCTTTGCTCCTGATAAGGACGGCTATGCTGAAATATATGTTTCAAGACAGCTTGGCGTAGACACAAAAGTAATGTCATACCGCTATTGCAGACTTAAAGACGGAGCTCATTGCGATTACGGAAGAATCGGAGATACTCTGGTCGGTTTAACTTGCGGTGATACGGATTTAAACGGATACATTTCTGTTACTGATGCAACGCTTGTTCAGAAATATGTTGCAGGTATTGAGGACTTTGACAAGCTTCAGCTTTTTAACAGCGATGTAAACGATGACGGTGAAATCAGTGTTGTTGACGCAACCTTGATTCAGAAGTATATTGTAGGGTTGAGTTAAATAAAAATTTCATGTAAAAGCAAACTGACGAAGTAATGGTACAATCTTTTTGTTAAGACAGATTATATATATGTCGCCAATTACACACAACTTCCATAACATCACATAATCTTATTTAAACATAAAATTTAATCAAAACGGGTGTCCGATGAACACCCCTGCTGATTAAACAAAAACAGTCGGGAAGACAATGCTTTGCATTTCGCAAATTGTCTTCCCGACTTTAATTTTACATTTTTAGTTATAGAGTTCTGCCCGGGCATTTTATTTTCGCCCTTATAAATACTATCTTCACGAACTGGGAACGGCGGCTCGCCGTTAGTGTCCGTATTCGTTTAAGATATCGTCAATTTCGCTTTCGTTCGGATCTTGCTTTCTGTCAATACCGGAAAGGTACTTGTCATAATCAAAATCATCGTCATCTGTTGTTTCGGTTTTCTGCGGTGCAGGCGACGGTCTGCGTGTAGGCTTGCGTTCCTGTCTGTAAGGTGCTTTTCTTTCGGACTTTTTGCTTGATGAAGTCATGTTCTCAAGCTCTTCCTTTTCACGGCGCTTTGCCTCAAGAAGCATTTCCTCTGCTTCTTCCTGTTCTGCCTTTTCTTTCTGACGGCGCTTGTCACCGAAAGCAAGGTCGCCGAGGAAAAGTCCGAAAATTCCGGCAACAAGATAAACTACGAGGAGAATAAGGTTTGTTGAAAGTGTGCTTGAAGAAAATCCGCCGTTGTAGATGAGCATACTCGGAAGATAAATAATCGGCGCAATGAGTGCAAAGAGAAAGTCAAGTCCGTGTTTTGAGCAGTAGTGTGCCGAACAGCCGATTGCTGTAATCGGGAACACAAAGTCATATGCAACGGGTGAAAACTTCTGCATTGCGCCCGGAATAAACACAAGCGGCAACAGCATATAAACAAGCAAAATTATTACCGCATAGGGAACATATTTTTTAACCATATCTGTCATAACGGTTAATCTCCAATCTTTGAAATTTTATTTTGAATCATGCATATTTATTATACATTGATACACTTCAAAAAGCAAGAAATATTATACCGAGTTACCAAGCTGTTACAGAGGATAATGTAAAATGTTTGCAAAGTGGATTTTTAGCGGATAAATCCGTTGACATCGGACATAAAAAAGAATAAAATAAATATGTACGGGTTTTTGCCCGAATTTAGATGCGAATGAGGTGAAAACTTAATGGACGCAGACGGTAATAAAGGCGCTGTACCCGGGCGAAGTTGCAACAGAATGTGCGCTTGTGCGTTCATTTTGTTTTATTGATTTTGCTTTGTATTTTTATTTTAATTTGAATTGATTTAATTTAATACTCAGGGTGACACCGTCTTTACTTCCAATTGAATTAAAAAGGAGGAAAAGATGATGGAACAGGTTAACGTAACCCTTACCGAAACTATCAAAGTGTTGCTTGATGACAAAAAGTTCAGCACTTTGCGTGACATTTTGATTACGATGAAACCGTTTGACATTGCGGCGGTTTTTGAAAATCTACAGGATGAAAAAATGCCGATTCTGTTTCGTATTCTGCCAAAGGAGCTTGCGGCGGAAACCTTTGTCGAAATGGATGACGAAACTCAGGAATTCCTTATCCACGGCTTCAGCGACAGCGAACTGAAAGAGGTTGTCGATGAGTTATTTGTCGATGACGCCGTTGACCTTATTGAGGAAATGCCTGCCAATGTTGTAAAGCGTATTTTAAGACAGGCCGACAAGGATATGAGAAAGCAGATTAACGAGCTTTTAAAATATCCTGAGGACAGCGCAGGCTCGATTATGACAACCGAGTTTATTGTGCTTCGTCCCGATATGACGGCTGAAATGGCTATTAAAAGAATCAGAAGAACAGGTGTTGACAAGGAAACAATCTACACCTGCTATGTAACCGATGCCAACAACAAGCTTATCGGTATTACCACCGTAAAAGACCTTTTGCTTGCCGAAGATGACGAGCTTGTAAAGTCGATTATGGAGGAAAATGTTATCTCGGTAACTACTCTTGCCGATCAGGAACAGGTTGCCCAGATGTTCTCAAACTATAACTTCCTTGCTCTTCCTGTTGTTGATAACGAAAACCGACTTGTCGGTATCGTAACAATTGACGACGCTATTGATGTTATTCAGGAAGAGGCTACCGAGGATATCGAAAAGATGGCAGCCGTATTGCCGTCTGACAAACCGTATATGAAAACAAGCGTTTTCGGTCTGTACAAAAAGAGAGCGCCGTGGCTGCTTATACTCATGCTTTCGGCAACCTTTACAAGTGCGATTATCTCATCATTTGAGGCTGTGCTTGCAAATGTTTTGATTCTCTCATCGTTTATCCCGATGATTACGGGTTCGGGCGGTAACGCAGGTTCTCAGGCGTCGGTTTCCGTAATCCGTGCGTTGTCGCTCGGTGAAATTCATTTCAGGAGCATTTTCCTTGTGCTGTGGAAAGAATTCAGGGTGTCAATTCTTTGCGGTATTACGCTTGCGGCGGCAAACTTTGTAAAACTGCTTTTGTTTGATCTCAACGGTCAGGAAAACGCATTTATGATTGCCCTTGTAATTTCGCTTACGCTTGTCGGCACAATTATTATGGCAAAGCTTGTCGGCAGCAGTCTGCCTCTTTTGGCAAGCAAGGTCGGCTTTGACCCTGCCGTTATGGCGAATCCGCTCATTTCAACAGTCTGCGACTCGCTTTCATTGCTTATCTATTTCGGCGTTGCAAAGTTGATTTTGCATCTGTGATTTTTTAAAATTGAAAGTTGAAAATGGAAAATTGAAAATTGTGGTCGGCGGTGTGCCACCGCAATCTATTCGAGAAGATACTCGGATAAAAGAATTGCATCAGATGCCCGAATACGGCATTGATGCAATTTTTGCTTTTTATGAAAGTAAATTTATACTCTGTAGTGGTGAATTTGGTTTGTTAACAAAATTATAATTATTATAAAACTCTTTGATATAATTTTTGCTTATACCCAAACTTCCAAAAAAATGATAGCCTTAAACGACAAAACCCACCAAAACAGTATTGTATGCCAAAATTATTTATGCTATAATTAATCAAGTTTAACAAAACCATTACCGAGGTGTTTATATATGAAAATAAGCAATTTATTTAACAGCGGAAAAACAGTTTTTTCTTTTGAAGTATTTCCGCCTAAAAAGACCTCTCCGATTGAATCGGTTTACGGCAAGCTTGAAGAAATTTCGGCTTTAAAGCCTGACTTCATCAGCGTAACATACAGCGCAGGCGGCAGCGGTTCAAAGAGCCGTACCTGCGAAATTGCAACAAAAATCAAGAGAGATTTCGGAGTTGAATCCGTGGCACACCTCACCTGCATTAACAGCACAAAGGCTGATATTGACCGCAACCTTGCGCTTTTTAAAGAGAACGGCATTGAGAATATTCTTGCACTCCGTGGTGACAGGGTTGAAGGTGTTGAACCGCAGAAGGATTTCGCTTATGCAAGCGATTTGTGCAGATACATTGCGTCACAGGGTGATTTTGACATTGCCGGTGCTTGTTATCCCGAGGTTCACAGCGAGGCAACCGATGAGGTTGAGGACATTCACAACCTTCGCAAAAAGGTTGAGTCGGGTGCAAGCCATCTTATTTCACAGCTTTTCTTTGACAACTCCGTTTACTATCGCTTTCTTGAAAGAGCGAAGATTGCAGGCGTGAATGTTCCGATTGAGGCAGGTATTATGCCTGTAACAAGCAAAAGTCAGATTGAAAGAATGGTTTCAATGTGCGGTGCAAGCCTTCCTGCAAAATTTGCAAAGATTATGCAGAAGTATGATACAAGGCCCGAGGCTTTGCGTGACGCAGGCATTGCATATGCGGTTGACCAGATTGTTGACCTTATCGCACACGGTGTTGACGGCATCCACCTCTACACAATGAACAACCCGTATGTTGCAAGAAAAATTACGGAGGCGGTGTCAAGTCTTTTATGATAACACTTGACAGATTAAACCGCAAAGAGGCTATACGCTACCTCGGCGGTGCAGGAATCAGCCTTAATTACCGCATGGATGTGCTGATGGATGAATGCGAAAAAGAAATACTGAAAACAGCAGAGCCGAGATTTCTCTATGTTGAACGCAAAGCTCCATTTGATGATATTTTACTCGGCAATGATATAAAAAAGCACCTTGAGGGCTGCCACACAGCCGTTATGATGTGTGCTACAATCGGTTCGGAAATTGACAAGCTTATCCGTATAAGTCAGATTTCCGATATGGCAAGGGCGGTTGTGCTTGACAGCTTTGCAAGCGTTGCCGTTGAACAGGTGTGTCAAAAGGTTGACGAAATCCTTGCCGAAAAATACAGCGGAAAGTATATGACTTTCCGTTTCAGCCCCGGCTATGGGGACTATCCTATTGAGATGCAGAAGGAGTATCTGAGAATACTTGACGCTCCGAGAAAAATAGGTCTTACAACAGGCGACAGCTGTCTGCTTGTGCCGTCAAAGTCGGTTACGGCGGTTCTCGGAATTTCAGACAATCCGATTGAACGAAGAAAACGAGGGTGTGCAATTTGCAGTATGAAAGGCAAATGTCGCTTCAGAAGAAATGGGGAACATTGTGGTGTTTAAGAATTTTTCAAACTTTAGTGAATATCTCAACCAAAAGAATTTTATTCTGCTTGACGGTGCAACAGGAACTCTCATTCAGAAAAGCGGTGTAAAGTACGACCATGTGCCTGAGGTGCTGAACATTACTCACCCCGAGCTTATCGAGAGCTTTCACAGGAGGTATATTGATGCCGGATCTGACATTGTGTACGCAAACACCTTCGGTGCAAATGCCTACAAGCTTCAGGACAGCGGTTACAGCGTTGAAGAAATCATCGGCGCCGGTGTTAAGATTGCAAGAAAAGCCGTTGAGGGTACAGATGCCCTCGTTGCCCTTGATATCGGTCCGATAGGTCAGTTGCTTGAACCTGCCGGTTCAATGAAATTTGACGAGGCTTATGAGTATTACAAACAGCAGATTCTTGCCGGTAAAGATGCCGATGTCATAGTTTTTGAAACAATGACCGACCTTTATGAGCTTAAAGCCGCAGTCCTTGCCGCAAAGGAAAATTGCGACAAACCTATCCTCACAACAATGACCTTTGAGAGAAACGGACGAACATTTACGGGTGTATCCCCTGCCTGTGCGGCTGTCACTCTTACGGGACTCGGTGTTGACGCTCTTGGTGTAAACTGTTCACTCGGTCCGGATGAGCTTGAACCCGTTGTTTCCGAGATGTCGAAATACACAAATCTTCCCCTTGTAATCAAGGCTAACGCAGGTTTGCCCGATCCTAACAGCAACGAGTACAACATTATGCCCGATAAATTTGCCGAGTGCGTTTGTTCACTCCTCAAATACGGTGTTAAGGTTATCGGCGGATGCTGCGGAACGAATCCCGATTATATTGCAAAAATTAAGTCGGAGGTTGCCGACAGAGAATATCAGCCTCAGACAAAGAGCGTTGATACAACCGTTTGCAGTTCAACGACGGTTGTCGAAATCAACGGTCCGAGAATTATCGGCGAAAGAATTAACCCCACAGGCAAAAAGCTGTTCAAGCAGGCGCTTGTTGAAAATAATATTGACTATATTCTCACCCAGGCTCTCAGTCAGGTTCAGGGCGGTGCGGAAATTCTTGATGTCAATGTAGGTCATCCCGAAATTGACGAAAAAAAGATGATGGTGCGTGTTCTCAAGGCTATTCAGAGTGTGTGTGATGTTCCGCTCCAGATTGACTCCACAAAGCCCGAGGTTATTGAGGCCGGACTCCGCTACTACAACGGCAAACCGATTCTGAACTCCGTAAACGGTGAGGAACAGAGCCTTGCAACGGTTCTTCCTCTTGTCAAAAAGTACGGTGCGTCTGTTGTCGGACTTGCACTTGACGAAAACGGTATCCCGAAAACCGCCGAGGGCAGATTTGAGATTGCAAAACGAATTGTTGAAAGAGCCGAGGCTGTCGGCATTGACAGAAAAGATGTATATATCGACTGTCTTACTCTTACGGTTTCCGCAGAACAGGCGGCTTGCCGTCAGACTCTTGAGGCCTTGCACAGAGTAAAAACGGAACTTGGCTGTAAAACCTGTCTTGGTGTATCAAATATTTCTTTCGGACTTCCGAACCGTGAGCTTGTCAACAGAACTTTCCTTACAATGGCTATGGAACAGGGACTTGATTTGCCGATTATCAACCCAAATGTTGAGTCGATGACAGGCGCTGTAAGAGCATTCCGTGTGCTTAACGGCATTGACAAGAACTCGCTTGAATTTATCAACGCATATAACGATGCTGTTCCTGCCGCTCCCGTTAAAAAGGCAGACAGCAATGTTGATATTTTTGCGGCTGTTTATAACGGACTTAAAAACGAAGGTGCAGCCGCAACCGCAAAGCTTCTTGAAACAACCGATGCAATGCAGGTTGTAAACGAAATGCTTATCCCTGCACTTGACAGAGTGGGTGAAGATTTTGAAAAGAATAAAATCTTCCTTCCACAGCTTATCCAAAGCGCAAACACAGCTCAGGAGTGCTTTGATGTAATCAAAAAGCACCTTACAAAGACAAGCGGAACTCCCGTAAGCAAGGGCAAAATTATTGTGGCAACCGTAAAGGGTGACATTCACGATATTGGCAAGAACATTGTAAAGGTTCTTCTTGACAACTACGGCTACACAGTTGTTGACCTCGGTCGTGATGTTGATCCTCAGCTTATTGTTGATACTGCCGTTGAACAGAATATTACAATGATAGGACTTTCGGCTCTTATGACAACAACCCTCAAGAGTATGGAAGATACAATAAGGCTTGTAAGAGAATGTAAGGAACTTCAGAATCCCGACGGCTCAAGCAAATGTACAATATTTGTCGGCGGTGCGGTTCTTACAAAGGACTACGCTATGAAAATCGGCGCTGACTACTACTGCCGTGACGCAAAAGAAAGTGTTGACACGGCAAAGCTCGTTCTCGGCTGATTTAGTGACATATATCGTCAAATGTTTATTGAATGTATGCCCTGCCTGTGATAAAATGGTGGAAAGATGATTTTTGTAATTACCGCTTTTTGCGGAAAGGATGAACTTTATGCGAGGATTATTTAACAGATTCGCCAATTTTATGCAGGGCAGATACGGCACGGATAAGCTCAACAATGCACTCTGGGTGCTGTTGCTCATACTGTGGTTCGTGAATATTTTTGTGTGGAACCGTGTTGCAAGATACATCATTGACGGAATAATGCTCTTGATTATCGTGCTTATCTGTTTTCGTATGTTCTCACGCAACATTGTTGCAAGAAGTGCCGAAAACAGAAAATTTCTTCCGATTTACAATGCGGTAACAGGCTGGTTCAAACTGACCTTCAAGAAAATTCGTGACCGCAAGGACTACCGTTATATCAAGTGTCCCGTGTGCAAGGCGCAGCTTCGTGTTCGCAACAAAAAAGGCAATCATACTGTTCGCTGTCCGAAATGCGGAAGTGAATTTAACAAAAAAATATGACCGCAGAATCTGCGACTGCAACGAAATGATTTTGTGGTAAAACTAAATAAAAGCAGAGATTTGACCACAGGCAGTATAACAGGCGGCCTGTGGTCTTTTGCAGTACCGCTTATGCTCGGCAATGTGTTTCAGCAGTTTTACAACCTTGCCGATACATGGATGGTCGGAAAATATGTGGGCGACAATGCCCTTGCGGCAGTCGGCTCGTCATATGATAGATTTTTTTGTGTACGGATTTAAGCGAAGCGATAAAGCATTTATAAATTAAAAATTACGGCGAGCCGCCGTACCCAATTCGTGCAGATAGTTTGTAATGTCAAAAAACAAATTATGCCCGAGCGTAGTATTGCAACCGTTTGTACAAATAACCAAAACCTTTGTTATTGATTTTTAAAAAATCAACAACAAAGTATTTTGACAGAAACAAGTAAATATAAAAAACTTTTTGTAAAAAACGAAACAAAAATGTATATCCTGCTTTGAATTTCTTGTGTAAAACACTTTACAAATAGGTGCTTAAGTGATAAAATTAAGATGATACAAAGTATCCGTACCGCTTGTTGATTTACGGTGCGTAATTAACGGGTATCGAAAATTTATGCGGCATCATTTCCTTTGCCGCTTTGATTAAAAAGGAGGACGATTCCATTGGCAAGAAAAATGAAAACTATGGATGGTAACAGCGCAGTAGCTCATGTTTCTTATGCGTTTACCGATGTTGCGGCTATCTATCCTATCACACCTTCTTCCGTAATGGCTGACCTTACCGACAAGTTCT
>OLRA01001553.1_pt1 | contig 26628 bp, 19 predicted proteins | sample 1673011 | NCBI WGS metagenome assembly OLRA01 (sample SAMEA3136746, study PRJEB25190) | human gut metagenome | reverse complement strand
ACTAAGGATCTTGTGATCAATGCGATCGTGTGGGTTCAAGTCCCATCTTCCGCATCATTTCAAAAAATATTTCAGAATGCGGAAGTGTCGGAACTGGCAGACGAGCAAGACTAAGGATCTTGTGATCAATGCGATCGTGTGGGTTCAAGTCCCATCTTCCGCATCATTTCAAAAAATATTTCAGAATGCGGAAGTGTCGGAACTGGCAGACGAGCAAGACTAAGGATCTTGTGATCAATGCGATCGTGTGGGTTCAAGTCCCATCTTCCGCAGTAAGATAAGACCAAGAGTACAGAACAAAGTATTCTTGGTTTTTTTATATATAAAACCGTTCTGCTTGGAAAATAATATTGGAAAAGAAAAAAAGAAGAAAATTAAAAAAATAAAAAGGAAAGAGAAGAGTTTTGTCGAATATATATAATAGAGTATTCTTTAAACATTAAGCGGAGGCACTCATGTACTACTCAGAAGAACTGATAGAAGAAGTAAGATCAAGGAATGATATTGTAGATGTGATTTCCGGATATGTCCGGCTGCAGAAGAAAGGCAGCTCTTATTTTGGATTATGTCCGTTCCATAATGAGAAATCACCGTCTTTTTCTGTGAGCAGACAGAAGCAGATGTATTACTGCTTTGGATGTGGGGCGGGAGGGAATGTTTTTACATTTCTTATGGAATATGAGAATTTTTCTTTTGTAGAAGCAGTGAAGTTTCTTGCGGACAGAGCAGGAATCGAACTTCCGGAGATGGAATACTCGAAAGAAGCGAAGGAAAAAGCAGATTTAAAGTCTACGATTCTTGAGATGAATAAGCTGGCTGCAAAGTATTTCTACGTACAGCTGAAATCAGAGCGTGGAAGTCAGGCCTACAGTTATCTTAAGAACCGTGAACTCTCAGATGAGACAATCACAGCGTTTGGACTGGGATTTTCGAACAAATACAGTGATGATCTGTATAAGTATCTGAGAGAGAAGGGATACAGTGAAGACCTGATTCGACAGGCCGGACTGATCAACACGGATGAACGTCAGGGTGTGTACGACAAGTTTTGGAATCGTGTGATGTTTCCAATTATGGATGTCAATAACCGTGTGATCGGATTTGGTGGCCGTGTGATGGGAGATGGGAAACCGAAATATCTGAATTCACCGGAGACAGTCGTTTTTGATAAGAGCCGGAATCTTTATGGTCTGAACCGTGCCAGAACATCAAGAAAGCCATACTTTCTTCTTTGCGAAGGATATATGGATGTGATCTCTCTCCATCAGTCCGGATTTACGAATGCGGTAGCTTCATTGGGGACTGCATTGACAGCAGGGCATGCAGCTCTGATCAAGCGTTATGTCCAGGAAGTTTATCTGACTTATGACAGTGATGAAGCCGGTACAAGAGCAGCACTTCGCGCAGTGCCGATCTTGCGGGAGGCCGGGATTTCTGCTAAAGTTGTAAGGATGGATCCATATAAAGATCCGGATGAATTCATTAAGAACCTTGGAGCAGAAGAATATGAGAAGCGGATCCATGCGGCGCGTAATGGATTCATGTTCAGCCTGGAGATGCTGGAGAAACAATATGATATGAATTCTCCGGAAGGCAAGACAGATTTCTTCAGGGAAGTGTCGAGGAGGCTGCTTGAATTCGAAGATGAGCTGGAGCGTAACAACTATATCGAAGCTGTTGCAACAGCATACCGGGTCAGCCGGGAAAGCCTGGAGAAGATGGTCGCAAAGATGGCTGTGAATGCCGGAATGGCGAGACCGGTCGCAAGACCGAAACGGGCAGAGGGATCTGAGAAGAAGCAAAAGGAAGCCGGAATCCTTACTTCACAGAAAGCATTGTTGACCTGGATGATCGATGATGACAGGCTCTTTGATCAGATCAGTCAGTACATAAGCCCGGGTGATTTTACAGAAAGTTTGTATCGGACGGTTGCGGAACTTTTATATGAGCAGAGAAAACAGGGAGCCTTGAATCCTGCGAAGATCCTGAACCATTTCACAGAGGAAGAAGATCATAGAGAAGCAGCCTCTTTGTTTAATACAAGAATCAAAGAGCTGAGGACAAAGGAAGAGAGAGAACAGGCTTTACAGGAGACGATCCTGCGGGTGAAGAGTTATAGCATTGAGCATCAGACAATGAATCTCGACCCGACAGATATGCGGGGGTTACAGCATTTGATGGAAGAAAAACGGAAGCTGGAGAACCTGAAGAATTTGAATATTACAATTCAATAAGGATAAAATAAAACAAGACAGGCTGCGGATGCGCGCAGCGAAGGAAGGAAGAACACATGGACGATATTACACAGAAATTTCTTGATAGATTGAAAGACCTGGTTGCACTTGGTAAAAAGAAAAAGAGCATACTGGATGTCCAGGAGATCAATGATTTTTTCAATGATATGGAACTCAATGCAGATCAGATGGAGAAGGTATTTGATTACCTTGAGGCAAATAACATTGATGTGCTGCGCATTAGCGGAGATACACCGGATGAGGTGGATGTAGATCTGGATGACATTATCATATCTGAGGAAGACGACGTGGATATGGAGAATATCGACCTGTCAGTTCCGGAAGGCGTGAGTATTGAAGATCCGGTCCGTATGTATTTAAAAGAGATCGGTAAGGTACCTCTTCTGAGTGCAGAACGTGAGATTGAGCTTGCACAGAGAATGGAAGAAGGCGATGAGGAAGCCAAGAAAGAGCTTGCAGAAGCGAACTTAAGACTTGTAGTCAGCATTGCAAAGAGATATGTTGGAAGAGGCATGTTATTCCTTGATCTGATCCAGGAGGGTAACCTCGGTCTGATCAAAGCAGTTGAAAAGTTTGATTATCACAAGGGATATAAGTTCAGTACTTATGCTACATGGTGGATCCGTCAGGCGATCACAAGAGCGATTGCAGATCAGGCAAGAACAATCCGTATCCCGGTTCATATGGTTGAGACGATCAACAAGCTGATCCGTGTATCCAGACAGCTTCTTCAGGAACTGGGAAGAGAACCGCTTCCGGAAGAGATTGCCAAGGAGATGGATATGCCGGTAGAACGTGTACGTGAGATCCTGAAGATTTCACAGGAACCGGTTTCTCTTGAGACACCGATCGGTGAAGAGGAAGACAGCCACCTTGGAGACTTTATCCAGGATGATAATGTACCGGTTCCGGCCGAGGCAGCTGCACAGACACTTCTGAAAGAGCAGCTGGATGAAGTGCTGGATACATTGACAGAGAGAGAGCAGAAAGTCCTCCGTCTTCGTTTCGGAATGAATGACGGAAGAGCACGTACACTTGAAGAGGTTGGACGAGAGTTTGATGTAACAAGAGAGCGTATCCGTCAGATCGAGGCGAAAGCACTCCGTAAGCTCCGTCACCCAAGCAGAAGCAGAAAACTGAGGGATTATCTGGATTAATGATGGAATTATCGAAAAGATTACAGGCGGTCGCAGATCTTGTGACCGCCCATTATAAATTAGCGGACATTGGAACGGATCATGCATATATTCCGATTTATCTGACACAGCAGAAGAAGATTACAGAAGCAGTTGCACTTGATGTCAATGAAGGACCACTGCAGCGAGCAGAGGAACATATCCGCGAGAATGGACTTGAAGCAGAGATAGAGACAAGACTTTCCAATGGATTTCAGGCATTACAGCCGGGAGAAGTCCAGTCTGCGGTCATCGCAGGAATGGGCGGCGGACTTGTGATCCGGATCCTGACAGAAGGAGAGGAAGTGGTGCGAAAGCTTGAGGAGTGTATCCTTCAGCCACAGTCAGAGATTGAGAAAGTGCGGGCATTTCTTCTTGAGAAGGGATATGAATTTCTGGAAGAAGATATGGTCTGTGAAGATGGAAAATATTATCCTATGATGAAGGTAAGACCACCGGTAGCTGATACAGCAGGCGAAGATACAGAAGTAAAGTGCTGGGATACGGTTCAGTTAAAATATGGAAAGCTTTTGCTGGAGAAACAACATCCGGTACTCAGAGAGTATCTGGAAAGAGAGATACGCATTTATCAAAGTATTTTAGAAGGATTGAAAGCGAAAAATTCTGACCGGATTCGTCAGAGAAAAGAAGAATTGGAACAGGAACTTGTAGAAGCAGAGAAAGGGATGAAATATTATGCAGTGTAAAGAGATTATACAGGTAATAGAGGCAACATTCCCGCGAACAGCAGCTTTGGGATTTGACAATGTAGGACTGCTTGCAGGACGTTCAGAGAAAGAGGTGTCCAGAATTTATCTGGCACTGGATGCAACAGATGTTGTGATCGACCGTGCGATCAAGGAAGGTGCGGACATGCTGATCACACATCACCCGCTTTTATTCTCAGCAGTAAAGAAAGTGACGGATGAAGATTTTATTACAAGAAGAATTGTGAAGCTGATTCAGAATGACATTTCTTATTATGCAATGCATACGAATTATGATGTGCTTGGTATGGCAGAACTGTCCGGAAAGATCATGGATCTTCAGAATGGGGAAGTGTTAGATGTTACCTATACAGATGAAGAAGGGAATCCGGAAGGAATCGGAAGAATCGGTAATCTGGAGAAAGATATGACATTGGAAGAGTGCTGTGTCTATGTGAAACACAGACTTGAACTTGGAAGTCTGAAAGTATTTGGAGATATGCAGAAGAAGGTACATCGTCTTGCAATTTCTCCGGGATCAGGAAAGAGCTCGATTGCAGTTGCTCTCGAGAAGGGGGCAGATGTTCTTGTAACAGGAGATATCGGTCATCATGATGGAATTGATGCAGTAGAGCAGGGGCTTGCAGTAATTGATGCAGGACATTATGGCACAGAATATATTTTTATTGAAGATATGAAGCAGTTCTTCGAGAAGAAGCTTCCGGTGCTGGATGTACTTACAGATCCAATCGAGCATCCGTTCCAGATCATATAATCAGAAGTGAACGCATAATAATGTTCAGCAGGGCAGCTGTGGGAAGAAAGCAGTTCACAAAGACAGTGGAGGTGGCTGAGGAGTTGGAAAGTCAGAAATGTAAGGTTACGATAAGCGGAAAAGAGTATCTTTATGAGAAGGGGACGTCTTATCAGGAGATCGCGAAGGATTTTCAGAAAGAGTATAAACATCAGATCGCACTTGTGATGCTGGATGGACATCGTCTGCAAGAACTTAGAAAACAGGTTTCCGGAGACTGTACGCTGCGATTTATTACAACACAGGATACGGCGGGGTATGACACATATCGGAGAAGTGTCTGCTTTCTTTTTATTAAGGCAGTACACGATGTGATTGGCCATGAGCGTCCGCAGCAGGTGCGGGTAAGGATTCATTTTTCATTAGGTGCAGGATTTTACTGTACGGTGGAAGGAATCGATCATGTTGGAATGGAATTCCAATGGAAAGTTGAAGAACGCATGTATGAACTTGTACAGCAGAGACTTCCGATCACAAAGGAGTTGATCCATACAGAAGAGGCAGTGGAATTATTCCATCGATATGGAATGTTTGATAAAGAACGCCTGTTCCGGTATCGGAGAAGTTCCCACGTGAATTTGTATGCCATGAATGAATTCCGTGACTATTATTATGGTTATATGATGCCGGATACAGGAGATTTGAAGTATTTTGCATTGTATCTGTATCAGGGCGGAATCGTACTTCAGATGCCGCTGAAAGACGAACCGGAGAAAGTCCCTTTATTTGTGCCAAAGGATAAGCTGTTTCGTGTACTCAGTGAGTCTGTGAGATGGGGAGACCAGCAGGGAATTGATACCGTTGGTGCGCTCAATGACATGATCACGCAGGATGATATGCGAGAGATTGTTCTTGTCCAGGAGGCATTCCAGGAGCGCAAGATCGGAGAGATCGCAAAGCAGATCGCAGATCGTCCGGGGGTAAAGTTTGTTCTGATCGCAGGACCTTCTTCTTCCGGCAAGACAACATTTTCACATCGCTTATCCATTCAGCTCAGAGTGAACGGGCTTCATCCACATCCGATTTCTGTAGATAATTATTTCGTAGACCGGGAGAAAACACCGAAAGACGAGGATGGAAATTATAACTTCGAATGCATTGAAGCAATCGATGTGGAAAAGTTCAATGAGGACATGAGCAATCTGCTGGCAGGCGAGGAAGTCTATCTTCCGGTTTTTGACTTTAAGAGCGGTAAACGGAATTTTGAAACAAAGCCAAAGAAACTCGGTGAAAATGATATCCTTGTAATCGAAGGAATCCATTGTCTGAATCCGAAGCTGACAGAACAGTTATGTGATGACCGGAAATTCAGGATCTATATCAGTGCATTAACACAGCTGAATATTGATGAGCATAACCGGATTCCGTCTACAGACGGACGTTTGATCCGAAGACTTGTCAGGGATGCAAGAACAAGAGGGGCATCGGCGACGAAGACCATCTCAATGTGGCCGTCAGTGAGAAGAGGAGAAGAGAAGAATATTTTCCCATATCAGGAATATGCAGATGTGATGTTTAACTCTTCCCTGATCTATGAACTGGCAGTGTTGAAACAGTATGTGGAGCCGTTGCTTCTTGGCGTAAGCAAAGACTCTCCGGAATATGTTGAAGCAAAGCGGTTGTTGAAATTCCTGGATTATTTCGTAGGAATCGGAAATGACAATGTGCCAACGAATTCACTTTTGAGAGAATTTATTGGCGGTGGATGTTTCCATGTCTAATGCAATAGAAAGATAGAAGAAAGAGGATACATAGAAAACTTGTATGTGACAAGAATTTCTATGTATCCTCTTTGCATTAAGATACCTCTTTATTGATCATATCCTGTAATAAGCAGAAATATACAATATCTAATCCTAAAATCGAGAGAATCAGATAGAGAATAGAAGAATTCCCCTGTATTCCTCTGATACGGTCACAGCGTTCTCCCATCTTATAAGCCCAGTAAATACCATAGATTCCACAGGTGATCAAAGAAAATAGGAATACCATGCCTCCGCTTGTTGCCTGTGGCTCTCCGGCCAGCTGATTCACCTCATCATTCAGCTTGATCATCCAGTAGATACTGTAGATGCCGCAGGTGAGAAAAGAAAAAACAATTGCAAGTACAAGATTGCGTGGCATAATGCCTGCAGTTGCCCCGTTCCGGTAATAATTGTTCTGATTATAGTTGTTCTGGTATGCATTCTGGTAATATGCATTCTGCTGGAACTGGCTTTCCTGCTGCGTTTGATTCTCCTGTGTATGAGCATTATCATTAGGAGCAGGAAGCGGAGCACCACATTCCTGACAGAAAGAAGCACTGTCTTCGCAGAGTGAATTACATTTTGGACAGATTTTCATAGAAGATTCTCCTTTGCATGAATTAGTTCGAAAAATGTCAGAAGTTGACAAGATCCTTCTGAAAAGTATCGTAGCATAAAAAGATACAAGTTACAAGAAATGTAGCCAAGTTTTAGGATATCTTAAGATATTCGATAGAAATAAACCTGGAATATGCATAATATTCTTCCTTTTTCTTTCAAAAAGTTTGTGGTAGAATAGTAATGTTTCTGAAAACAAAACATGAGGAGATGAAAGTATGCCAGTATTTGACTTTAACAGTGCACCGGAAGATAAGAAAGAAGTTCAGTGTACTTATACAACATTTTGTTCCAACGAAGACCATGCGACACCAGAGTGTCCGATTCTTGTTCTGGATAATCAGAACCGGAAGTGGAATCATCATTCCTGCGGTGTGTTTACCAATCAGAATAAGCAGACCGCATTTGAGTTTGATGAAAAGGACGGAACATGCAGTGCAGATATCCTGAAAGTGGATGCACGTTTTGTCAGCCTTTTAAAATGGCTTGGAGAAAATCACATTAATGTACGTCTTTCCGGAGAAAATAAGCCGGATGGTTATGCCGTTTACAGAATCCGTGAGATCGCATTTGGAGGCGGAACAAAATTATCTGCTGAGGACGGTTTCCTTCAGTTTATGATTGAGCGGCTGTTTGCAAGTGATGCGCCAAAAGAAGAGATCAATGATGATGAGCAGGAAGAGTCCGGAGATGACATGAAGCTTACAAGTATTCAGAGTATTACAGACTTTATGACGTGCGCAGGACGTACACTTCCGGATAACATTCGTCTGTGGGCAAGAAGAAATCTTGCAGTTGCACGTTCTCACGAGGTCTCTCAGGAAGAGCGCCGTCACGCACAGAGAGCACTTTCTATCATGATGAATATTCAGTGGAAGAGTAATTACTTTGAAGCAATCGATCCGGATGAAGCGAGAAGAATTCTGGATGAAGAGCTGTATGGAATGGAGAAAGTAAAGCAGAGAATCATAGAGACGATCATTCAGATCAACCGTACACACACACTTCCGGCGTACGGACTTCTGCTTGTCGGACCGGCAGGAACAGGTAAATCCCAGATTGCTTATGCAGTTGCAAGAATCCTTAAACTTCCTTGGACAACACTGGACATGAGTTCCATTAACGATCCGGAACAGCTGACAGGAAGTTCAAGAATCTATTCGAATGCAAAGCCAGGTATTATCATGGAAGCATTCTCCATGGCAGGGGAATCCAATCTGGTATTTATTATTAATGAGCTGGATAAGGCGGCATCCGGAAAGGGAAACGGAAACCCGGCAGATGTTTTACTTACACTGTTGGACAACCTTGGATTTACAGACAATTACATGGAGTGTATGATTCCTACCGTTGGTGTATATCCAATCGCTACAGCGAATGACAAGGATCAGATCAGTGCACCGCTCATGTCCCGTTTCGCTGTCATTGATATCCCGGATTATACACCGGAAGAGAAGAAAGTAATCTTCTCCAAATTCGCACTTCCGAAGGTGCTGAAACGCATGAGCCTGAAGGCAGAAGAGTGCATTATGACAGAAGAGGCACTCAATGAAGTGATTGAACTGTACTCCAATACATCAGGAATCCGAGATCTGGAACAGGCAGCAGAACACATCGCAGCAAATGCACTGTATCAGATTGAGGTGAATCATGTGGAGAAAGTTGAATTTGATGCAGAGATGGTAAGAGAACTGCTTGGATAGAGTTGGGTTTCGCCCTCGATCTGAAAAAAATGAGCTCTGGAAAGTTTTGGCTTTCCAAAGCTCATTTTTTGAATTCCTACTGTCTATAATACTGCAGGAACTCCCCAATCTTACCAACTGCCTCTTTCAGTACTTCAATACGCGGCAGATAAACCACACGGAAATGATCCGGCTGATGCCAGTTAAATCCACTTCCCTGAACGATCAGGATCTTCTTGTCACGAAGCAGATCAAGAGCAAATTTCTCATCATTCACAATATTGAACTTCTTCGTATCAATCTTCGGGAACATATAAAATGCAGCCTGCGGTTTTACTGCGCTGATTCCCGGAATATCCGTCAGAGCCTTGTAAACATATTCACGCTGCTCGTAAATACGTCCACCCGGAACAATATAATCATTTACACTCTGGTGTCCGCCGAGAGCTGTCTGTACAATGGACTGTGCCGGAACGTTAGAGCAAAGACGCATGTTGGAAAGCATCTTGATTCCTTCAATATAGTCTCTTGCAATATTTTTATTTCCACTTAAGATCATCCATCCGATACGGAATCCGGCGATCATATGGGACTTGGACAGTCCGCTGAATGTCACGCAGAACAGATCCGGTGCGAGAGAAGCAATAGAAACATGCTCTTTTCCATCCATAACAAGACGGTCATAAATCTCATCAGAGAAAATGATCAGCTGGTGTTCTCTTGCGAGGTCTACAATCTGCTGCAGTACTTCCTTCGGATAAAGAGCACCGGTCGGATTGTTTGGATTGATGATAACGATCGCTTTTGTACGGTCGTTGATCTTCTTACGCATATCTTCGATATCCGGATACCAGTCAGACTGCTCATCACAGATATAGTGCACAGGCTTTCCACCGGCAAGTGTAGCACAAGCTGTCCAGAGCGGATAATCCGGAGACGGGATAAGAATCTCATCCCCTGTATCCAAAAGAGCAGACATGGTAAGATTGATCAGTTCACTGACACCATTTCCTGTGTAAATATCGCTCATCGTTACATTCGGCAGGTGTTTTAACTGGGCATACTGCATGATCGCTTTTCGCGCAGAGAACAGACCGGCAGAAGCAGAGTAGCCTTCGCAGTCAGAAAGCTGACGGCTCATGTCATAGATCACCTCATCCGGTGTACGGAAGCCAAACGGAGCAGGATTTCCGATATTAAGCTTCAGTACATGAGTTCCCATCTCTTCCATTCTGGCAGCCTCATCAACAACCGGACCTCTCACATCATATAATACATTATTTAACTTGGATGATTTCTTGAATTCTCTCACTTTCATACCTCCTGAATTATCTGCGGATGTCTGTATCTTATCAACATCTGACAGTGTGGAATCATTATCATTATTATTGTTTAACCAGTCAGGGTCAACCTGCAGGGCATCTGCCAGAAAATGTAAGATGTCGGTACGCGGGATTGTCTTCCCACTGACATACTGGCTGACATGACTTTTCCCAAGCTTGATCCCTTTCTGCTGGGCAAGACGAACAAGATCAACCTGCTTCAGGCCTTGCTCGTTCATAGCGGCTTTTAATCTGTCTGCAAAGGTTTCCATAAAGCTCCTTTCTGGGGTTATCCTTCCGGGGGGCAGACCCCATTAATAAAGTATTAACAAAACACAAAGTTCAATTTAAAATCTGCTTCAATACAAAAATCTCTAAAAGTTCAATTTAAAAGTTCAAAACTTTAGTCAGAGTATACCACGATAAATGAAAAAGTTCAATAAAAAAATTACTGTTATAGAAAATCCGCAAAATCACGGTATCATTAAGAAAATATGATATACTAAAAGTGTTTATTACAGCAAAATAAGAAGTACACAGAACGAAGGGAAACAGGGAAATGATTCTTGAAAATGAAAAAATAAAACAGGCATTGGAATATATAAAGGAAGAAGATCCGGCGACGACTCAGGATACGCTCAATATGTGTCAGATTCCGGCACCTTCTTATAAGGAAGAGAAAAAAGCGGAGTATATCCGGGAGCGGTTCCGGGAGATCGGGCTTAGGGATGTCAGGATTGACGCTGTTGGAAATGTGCTTGGGATCTGGCCGGGAACAGGTGAAGGACCAAGTGTAATGCTTGCAGCACACACAGACACAGTATTCCCGGAAGGGACAGATCTGACGATAAGAAAAGAAGGAAATCGTTATTATTGTCCCGGCATTAACGATGACACACATGCAGTGGCGGAGATGATCGCAGTGGCGAAAGCAATGATTCATGCAGATCTTCACACAAAAGGGGACTTGATCTTCTGTGCAAATGTGTGTGAAGAAGGACTTGGAGATCTAAGGGGTGTGAAGTATCTGTTCGGATACGACAACAAAGCTTCAGAAGAATGTCCAAAGGTAGATGCATTTGTCTCGATTGATAACCAGTATACGGGCGGGGTGATCTATACGGCAACAGGAAGTCACCGTTATGAGGTGACATTTACCGGAAGAGGTGGTCACAGTTTCCAGAACTTTGGCATTCCTAATCCAATCCATGCAATGGGACGAGCCATCGCACAGATCGCAGAATTCCAGGTCCCGAATGAGCCGAAGACAACATTTAACGTAGGCGTGATCCAGGGAGGAACTTCTGTAAATACAATTTCAGGTTCTGCATCCATGCTGGTAGACCTCCGTTCGGACAGCGAAGAAGAGTTGAACCGATTGGACAAAGAACTTCATAAAGTGATCAAACAGGCAGTGGAAGAAGAAAATGCAAGATGGGATGCTTCAAAGCCGCAGATCAAAGTGCAGATCGAAGGACGCGGTGTGAGACCGGCGGGGGCACAGCCAAAGGACTGTGCAATCGTGAAAGCAGCATTCCGGGCGGCAGAACTGCTGGGGATTGAACCGGAGTATCGGTATGAGAGCAGTACGGATGCGAATATCCCGATCAGTATGGGAATCCCGGCAATCACTGTTGGAAGAGGTGGAGAAGAAGAAGGAATCCATACCCTTCAGGAATGGTACGAGCCAAAAGAAGCATGGCTTGGACCACAGAGAGATTTGCTTCTGATGATTCTGCTTGCCGGAGCAGAAGGAGTCTGTGAGCCGGCTATAGAAAAAAGATAAAAAATCTTAAGAAAATATCAATGTCTTTTCATGCACATTTCCTGTATACTGATGATATGAGAGAATATTTTGTGCAGATTGTACCGGATGTCCCGGAGATTTTATCTTTTGCACAAAAAGAAGTAAAAATAAAACAAAGCAGGAGGGCAAAAGATGCGGGGAATCAGAAAGCAGTCATCCGACACACAGAGCTCCAGTCAGCCGAAAGAAAAAAGAGGATTGGATACAAAACAGAAAAAAGGAATGTTGATCGGCGGAGGTATCTTCCTTGTGGCAGTGATTGCCCTGATCCTTGTGAAGAATCTGACAGGTGGAAGTGGAGCAGATGGAGAGAATGTTCTTTATGCGGATTCCGTCGGAATGATTACAGGGACAGGACTTGGGACACAGAACCGTTTTACAGGAGTGGTTGAAGCACAGGATACGTTGAAACTGACACTGGCAGACAACCAGAAGGTAAAACAGATCTTTGTTGAAAAAGGGCAGGAAGTAGAGCCTGGAACAAAGCTGTTTGAATACGATACAGAAGAGCTTGCCATGACATTAGATCAGGGAAAAATGGAGCTTGAGAAGATCACGAACAACATCAGCAGCCTGAATTCACAGATCGCGACACTTACAACGGAGAAGAAGAGTGCGCCGGCCAGCGAACAGCTGTCCTATACGACACAGATCCAGGAACTTCAGATGGAGATCAAGCAGGAAGAGTACAATTATAAAGTAAAAGAGCTGGAAGTAAACCGTACACAGAAGAGCCTGGAACAGTCTACAGTAACTTCTACAGTTGCCGGAATTGTACAGGAGATCAACGAACAGCAGGGAACAGACCCTTCTACAGGGGAGTCCAAACCGTTTATGAGTATCCTTTCTACAGGAAAATACAGAATCAAAGGAAAGATCAGCGAGCAGAACATCGGAGATCTGACACCGGGCACACAGGTGACAATCCGCTCCAGAGTGAATGAAGATGAGATCTGGACAGGTACAGTAGATAACGTAGACACAGAGAAGCCGGAGAACAGTTCCCAGGATTCTATGAGTTACGGTTCTGAGAACAGCGATAATCAGGCAACAAAGTATCCATTCTATGTCACATTGGATACAATAGATGGATTGATGCTCGGACAGCATGTCTATATCGAGACAAGTACTTCACTGGAAGCAGACAAGATGTGGCTGATGCGTGACTACATTATAGACGCAGATTCAGATCATCCATATGTATGGGTAGCAGGAGATAATGACAAGCTGGAGAAGCGTTCTGTTACACTCGGAGAGACGAACGAAGATATGGGAACCTGTGAGATCGTAGACGGACTGAAAGCTTCTGATTACATTGTATGGCCAAGCGAGGAGTGCAAAAAAGGTGCAGCTGTTGTGAAGAACGATTCAGGTACATCAGGCAGTACTTCAGATATGTCAGGAGCCGAGGGCGGTTACGAAGAACCTGTAGAAGAAAATGCAATGCAGGAAGGAGTTCCGGGAACGGAGGAGAGTGTGGATGAATAAAAAGAAAATAATCAAGATCGGCATTCCTGTGGCAGCAGGCTGTATCGTTCTTGCACTTGGAATCGGTTTCGCAGTGAAGAACAGCGGAAAGGCTGTTAAAGTAGCTCCTGTCAGCAGTGTGAATTCCGGCGGCGGGTACGATGATAGCGGGATTGCAAGTTACGGAACCGTCACAACGAACCAGAAGCAGGACATTTACGTGGATGATACTATGCCGATCACACAGGTTTACGTGAAAGCCGGGGATACGGTGAAAGTTGGAGACCGTCTTGTGGCATACGACACGACACTTTCTTCCCTGGAACTTGAGATGAAAGAAATGCAGATTCAGGGGATTGACCTGAACATTCAGAACCTGCAGAAAGAGATCACCCAGCTCAAGGGGACGAAGACTGCGAAGGCAGATACAGGGGCATCCGTCGTGCAGACAAGTGCAGATGGAGAACAGCAGCCAACTGTACAGAAGATGAGTGCTGTAAAGACAACCATTCTTAATACATCAAAAGAGGATGAGAATAAAAAACCGGATGGTGATACCTCGAAGGATGATACGACAAAAGATGACGTACCGTCTTCCGCAATTGAGCGTCCATTCCCTGAAGCATTAAAGGGAAAAGAGGTTTACAGTGAGATTACATTAGATTCTGTTCCTTATAATAAAGAAGACGCAGACGGAACAATGGAAAAACCGTATCGTTATCTTTGCGCACCGGGGGCAGCAGTGAATGCACCGTTTATGCTCAAAGTATTAAAAGAGGGTCAAGTGTGTGCCTTTGATGTAGTAGATAACGCAGAAGCGCCGACAAAATTCTTATCCTGTTGGATCCTCGATGGAAAAACAGGACAGGTAGTCATACCGGATCCACAACCAACTCCAGACCCGGAGCCGACTCCAAATCCAGAGCCAACTCCGGAACCAGAGCCAACTCCGGAACCAGAACCAACTCCGGAACCAGAACCAACTCCGGAACCAGAGCCAACTCCGGAACCAGAGCCAACTCCGGAACCGGATATTTCGGAAGATCCGGTTATCCCAGACACCCCGGACCTCCCGTCAAAGGAAGAAGTGGCGAAGGAAATCAAGGAGAAAGAGCAGAAGATCAAAAATCTGGATCTTTCCAAGAGATCCGCTGAACTGGAACTGAAAAAGCTGAAGAAAAAGGTCGGGGACGGCGTGATCAAAAGTACGGTAGAAGGTGTAGTCAAAGAAGCGACTGACGAAGCATCTGCAAAGAATGAGAACAAACCGGTTGTCAGCGTTGTCGGAGAAGAAGGTTTCTATGTGACCGGAAGAGTCGGAGAGACAATGCTTGATCAGATCAAAGAAGGAATGACTGCGACTGTAATGTCCTGGCAGTCGGGAGAATCCTACGAAGCGACAGTTACAGGTATTGGCAACTCACCGGTAAGCGATTATTCCACAGGAGAGAACCAGAATCAGTCCTTCTATCCGTTCACACTCGTGATCCACGGAGACGCAAATCTCTCGAATGGTGAGTCTGTGAATCTGTCGATGGATGGAATTGCAGCAGGTAGTGATGGATCGATCTATCTTGAAAAAATGTTTGTCCGCGAGGAAGGAAACCGCTATTATGTCTACAAGCGGGGGGATAACGGCAGATTAACAAAACAGTATGTCGAGGTTGGCAAAAATATGTACAATTCACTGGAGATCACCTCCGGCCTCACAATGGACGACATGATCGCATTCCCTTACGGCAGAGATGTCAAAGAAGGCGCAAAGACACAGGAAGCAGATACCCTGTACGACTATTATTAAGAAGACTGAACAGTATCAAAATGAAAGAGAGTGAGGTGCCATTATGTTAGAAGACATCAGACTGGCGTTTCAGGGAATCTGGAATCATAAATTAAGATCTGCGCTCACAATGCTCGGAATCATCATAGGAATCGGTTCCATTATAGCAATTGTGTCCACCATCAAAGGAACGAATGAACAGATTAAGAAGAATCTGGTCGGTGCAGGAAATGACGCGGTAAATGTACAGCTCTATCAGGGTGACTGGCCGATCGATCTGCAGTATCAGTCACTCCCGGACGGAGTGCCGGAGATCTCAGACGAGACATTGCAGGAAGTCGTTGAACTCCCGGAAGTGGAGACAGCGTCTTTATATCATACAAGAAATGAATACGACGCAGTTTACCGCGGCGCAAAGTCATTAAGTAACAGCGTGATCCTTGGAATTGACAGAAATTACCTGGATGTTTACGGATATCAGGTAACCAAAGGAAGAGGATTAACAGACAAAGATTATTCCGAAGGACGAAAAGTAGCCTTGATAGACAAGACAACAGCGGCAAGTTTATTCGACAATGCAGATGTGATCGGAAGAACGATCGAAATTAAAGGAGAACCTTTTGTTGTCGTTGGAATGGTTGCGAAGAAAGCAGAGTCCCAGCCGGTAATCAACTCAATGGAAGATTACTACCGCTACATGTCAGATGACCAGAGTGGAAAGATCATTATTCCGGATAATGTATGGCCGGTCATCTACCAGTATGACGAACCACAGAACCTTGTCGTGCGTGCAAAAAGTACAGATGATATGACAACGGCAGGAGAGAAAGCCGCAGATATTTTAAATGCTATGCTGACAGTTTCAGATGATACCGTGAAATACAAAGGAGAAGATCTGTTAGAACAGGCAACACAGATCCAGGAGATCAGTAACTCGACAAATCAGCAGCTGATCTGGATCGCCAGCATTTCCCTGTTAGTTGGTGGAATCGGAGTTATGAATATCATGCTCGTGTCGGTTACAGAACGTACCGGCGAGATTGGATTAAAGAAGGCACTCGGAGCGAGAAAGCGCAGAATTCTGACACAGTTCCTGACAGAGGCGGCGGTGCTGACACTGCTTGGAGGAATTATAGGTGTTCTTGGAGGAATCGCACTTGCGTACATTATATCCAAAGTCTCAGCAGTTCCGGTAGCGATCAGCGGAGTTTCGATTGTGATCGCAGTGCTGTTCTCCACACTGATCGGTATTATCTTCGGACTGATCCCGTCCGTGAAAGCGGCGAACATGAATCCAATCGAGGCACTTAGACATGAATAAAAAAACAGTGGAAAAAGAAAATACTTGTTTCAATTTCCTTCCATATCTGTTATAGTATGTGTTAATTAAAAGAGTCAGGAGAATCTGAGTGATCGGATTCTCCGTCTTTCTATGCAAAGAGAAAATAGCAATTATTAAAAGGAAAAGAGAAAAGGGGCATGTAGATTTGAGCAGCAGTACACTCGAAGGAAAGAAAAAGACAGAGAACGGAACAAAGAGGCTGATCTTCACAGCAGTATCTATCTTGCTGGAGATTGTATTCCTTCTCTTTCTGTTTACAAAGGTAAGTGAATACGCAACCATTATTGACTGGGCAACAAGAATCGTGGCAATCTTTCTTGTGCTTGGACTTTACAGCATGGATAAGACTTCATCGATGAAAATGCCATGGATCATACTGATGCTTGCATTCCCGATTCTTGGTGTGAGTCTTTATCTTCTCGTAGGTCTGAACGGAAGCACGAAGAAGATGCGGGCAAGATATGAAGAGATTGATAAAAAACTGCTCCCATATCTTCCGGATAACAGACAGATTCTCGAATGGATGAAAGAAGAGAGTCCGCAGGCGGGGGCAATCGCTTCTTATCTGACGAATTACTCTTGTTACCCGGTTTATCAGAACACAGATGTTACATATTATGATGAGGCGATCAAAGGGCTGGATGCACAGCTGGAGGATCTTTCAAAGGCAGAAAAGTTCATCTTTATGGAGTATCATGCCATCGAAGACGAAGAGGCATGGCAACGGATCCAGACGGTACTTGAAGACCGTGTGAAAGCAGGCGTAGAAGTTCGTATCTTCTATGATGATATGGGATCGATCTGGTTTGTGAACATGGATTTTGCAACAAAACTGAAATCTTTAGGAATCAAATGCCGTGTATTTAACCCAATTCTGCCGGGACTGAATATGTTCCTGAACAATCGCGATCACCGGAAGATTACTGTGATTGATGGAAAGGTTGCTTACACAGGTGGATACAATCTGGCGAATGAGTATTTCAACATCACACATCCGTATGGAATCTGGAAAGATACCGGGATCCGTATGGAAGGAGATGCAGTCAAGTCTATGACAGTAGCATTTCTGGAAATGTGGAATGCAGCCGGAAATGTAAAGTCAAAAGAACTTGTACCGGAGAAATATGTGATCAACCATGCATACCAGGCACAACAGCGTGGTTATGTCCAGCCATATGCAGACAGTCCGCTCGATGGTGAGCAGGTAGGTGAGGAAGTATATATCAGTATGGCGAACAAAGCGGAGAAATACTGCTGGTTTATCACTCCATACCTGATTATCACAGACGAGATGACGCATGCACTCACACTGGCAGCAAAGCGTGGTGTTGATGTACGTATCATAACACCGGGTATCCCGGACAAGAAGATGGTCTACAGTGTGACCCGTTCCTTCTATCATAATCTGGTTAAGCATGGAGTCCGTATCTATGAGTGGACACCGGGATTCTGTCATGCGAAGATGAGTGTGGCAGATGATAAAATGGCGACCTGTGGAACGATCAATCTCGATTACCGCAGCCTGTACCATCACTTTGAGAATGGATGCTTCCTGGCAGATTGCGACGCAGTGCTGGAGATCCGGGATGATCTGATCCGCACGATGGGAGAAAGCAGAGAAGTGACTGAGCAGTATAAAGAAGGAAGAAGTGCGGGTTTAAGACTCGGACAGCTGATCTTACGTCTGTTTGCGGAGCTGCTCTGATATTATTACTGGTTATACGATGTGCGGACAGCAATCTGATAATATCGTTTGTGGGTTGAATTTGCACGGGATTGATTGTATAATGAACTTGATTGTTGAGAAATTAACAATAGTTTTTTATGAAATGGATGGTCTGCCGGTAGAAGATACTGAACCCGACAGCCGGATATGAACTTTATTTTATGAAGGAGGAATCAACGATGATTACCTGGAACAATTTAGATAAGCTTACTTCTTATCAGGAACTTGAGAAGACAGAAAGTGTAGACCTTGCAGCAGTGATGGCCGGAGAGAACGGAGCAGAGCGTGTGAAGAACTACAGCGTTCCGATGGCAGAAGGATTAGCATACAATTATGCAGCGAAGAAAGTGGATGACACAGTTCTCTCAGCTCTTGAGAAACTGGCAGAAGAAGCACAGCTGACAGAGAAGTTCGAAGCACTTTACAACGGAGAAGTTGTGAACACAGGAGAGAAGCGTCTCGTACTTCATCATATGACACGCGGACAGCTCGGAGATGCTGTTGAGGCTGACGGTGTTGACAAGCGTACTTTCTATGTAGAGCAGCAGAAGAAGATTGCTGAGTTTGCGAACAAAGTACATGCAGGTGAGATCACAAACGGTGCCGGAGAGAAGTTTACAACAGTTGTTCAGATCGGTATCGGCGGAAGTGACCTCGGTCCTCGCGCAATGTACCTTGCACTTGAGAACTGGGCAAAGAAGAATAATACATTCAAGATGGAAGCAAAGTTCATCAGCAACGTTGACCCGGATGATGCGGCAGCAGTTCTGAATTCTGTAGATGTTGCTCACTCTATCTTCGTACTTGTATCCAAGTCAGGAACAACACTTGAGACTCTGACAAATGAGTCCTTTGTTAAGGATGCTCTTAAGAACGCAGGACTTGACGCATCTAAGCATATGATCGCAGTAACAAGTGAGACTTCACCACTTGCAAAGAGTGATGATTACCTTGCAGCCTTCTTCATGGATGACTATATCGGAGGACGTTTCTCATCTACATCAGCAGTTGGCGGAGCAGTACTTTCCCTCGCATTCGGACCGGAAGTATTTGCACAGTTCCTTGACGGAGCAGCAGCTGAGGATAAACTGTCCCTCAATAAGAATATCAAAGAGAACCCGGAGATGCTCGATGCATTGATCGGTGTATATGAGAGAAATGTACTCGGATACCCAAGCACAGCAGTACTTCCATACTCCCAGGCACTGAGCCGTTTCCCTGCACATCTACAGCAGCTGGATATGGAGTCTAACGGAAAATCCGTAAACCGTTTTGGTGAGCCGGTTGATTACGTGACAGGACCGGTTATCTTCGGAGAGCCTGGAACAAACGGACAGCACTCCTTCTATCAGCTTCTTCACCAGGGAACAGATATTGTGCCGCTTCAGTTCGTAGGATTCAAGAACAGCCAGATCGGTACAGATGTTGTGATCCAGGACAGCACAAGCCAGCAGAAACTCTGCGCGAACGTAGCTGCTCAGATCGTAGCATTTGCATGTGGTAAAGAAGACGAGAACCGCAACAAGAACTTCGAAGGAGGACGTCCTTCAAGCATCATTATCGGAGAGCAGTTAACACCGGCATCTCTCGGAGCACTGCTTGCTCACTTTGAGAACAAGATCATGTTCCAGGGATTCCTGTGGAATGTAAATAGCTTCGATCAGGAAGGTGTTCAGCTCGGTAAAGTCCTTGCAAAACGCGTACTTGCACATGAGACAGACGGAGCCCTGAAAGTATTCAGTGATCTTCTGAACATTTAATCGAATCATATAAGTAAAAAGTATAGGAATCGTGCTGTCGGCGGAGAGTTCTGCTGACAGCACGATCTTTTATATATTAGGAAAGTGCTTTCCTAATATATAAAAAACGCTCCGCTTAGGATGCACACTGCGGCGTATAATGTAAGTGTCGCAAGCGACCGCCGCAGGCGCAAGAATGTGCCGAGGCACATTCTTTGTTCAAGCAAGGATTTTGTAAAAGAGAGAGGAAGCAAATGAAAAAGCGAAGGATTAAAGGAATTCAGATGATTCCATATGGTCTTCTGGCCGGAGTTATGACAGAAGATTCAATAGAAGAGAGGCAAAGAGAAGTCCGCCTGACAGAGATTTCATCCGAAGGATTCCGCATCCGGCTTTGTAGGAGAGGGAAAGCAGAGGAGAACATTTATCCGAAAGCATTCAAGATCTGCTTCTATCAGATGGATCAGGCAGAGTATCGGGAGATTGAAATTCGTCATTTTCAGACAGAGGCCGGGGAACAGACAGAATTCTATCAAGCCTATGATATTTTCACAGTTCAGGAAGATTATAAAGAAGCCTTTCAGAAGCTCTGTGTCGAATACAGCCGATACATTTCGCTCAAGCTGGAACAGGATGATGCACATCTGGCGCAAGAAATGACCGGTTATCCCGCACAGGAAGAAGAGGAACATTTCAGGAGCGAAACAGAACAAAATAAAGAGTGGTTTCAGAATGCAGAGATCTTCCGAAATCTGCCGGTAGAATTAGCGGTAGAACTGGATCAGCCGAAACTATACGAACAATATCTGACCAGACCGATTGAACGGTTCATGAAAGAATACTGGCAGCAGCATGGAATCGAAGATGCGCAGATCCTGGGAAGACAACCGGACCGGTTGTATCTAGGCAATCAATTCTGTCCACATCTATTTCCGGAAGAAGAACAGCTCTTTGCACTTCTTGAGAAAGCAGATAAAGAACGGATGGAAGTGACTGTTGCCTTTTCCTTTATTCGGGAAGACAGGATTGCACAGACAGAACAGCTGTTGACACGCCTGGATCAGTGGTGTGAACAACAGGAGACTTCCGGGGCGGAGAAGAAACGACTTGAGGTTGTAGTCAATGATTGGGGACTGGCACATCTTGTGAAGCGGACAGAACATCTGATCCCGTGTCTTGGGACGCTCTTAAATAAGCGGAAGAAAGATCCAAGAATGTTCTACAAGATGGGAGATAAGACGCTGTTGGAACAGAATAATCTGAATGCAGGATTTTATCGCACCTATCTGGAAGAAAGCTTTGGAATCAGCTGTTATGAGTGGGAAAGCTGCGGTTATACACAGGAAATACCGCAAAAGATACAGAAGCATCTACACGTGCCGTTCTATCAGACAAATACGTCGAGCTATTGTACACTTTGCGCTGTACTGGAACACGGTGAACGTGGAAAACAAAGGGAGAGACAAGAATGTCCGGCACCGTGTCTGGAACATAGCTTCTTCTATCCAAAGCATTTATATATGAAGGGAAAATACAACAGTCTGTTCGCATTGGATAAACATCTACTGGACGAACCGGAGCAGTTGAAGAGAGAACTCGGAATAAAATGGAACCGTCTTGTGGTCAATCTATTGTGAAATGTGAAAAACAGAAGGATGATGGAAGAATGGAGACACAGAAAAGAAAACAGAATGAAAAAGAAAAAGCAGAGCGAAGGATGAAAATCGTTGCAGGATTTGGCTTTGTAGACGAATATATTCCATATGTCCAGGCAGGAGCAGACGAGTTGTTCTGCGGATATGTGCCATATAACTGGACAAAAAAATACGGAACCGTACTTCCACTGAACCGCAGGGAAGTGCTGGCTTATAATGTGCAACTCGGTTCTTTCAGTGAATTAGAGATCCTCTCAGCAATGATCAGGAAGTACAGAAAGCCGGTACATATCGCGATGAATTCTCTCTATTATATTCCGGAACAATATGAAGAGATTGCAGACATTGTGAAACAGTGTATGAAAATCGGATTCGACAGCTTCATCCTTGCCGATCCGGCATTGATTTTGTACCTGAGACAGAAAGGCATATCCTGTAAGATCCATCTCAGCGGTGAAGTCGGAGAAATGAACCGGGAGGCAATCAAAGTTTTTCAGGAAATGGGAATCGACCGGATCATTTTCCACAGGAAAAATACAGTTGCATCGATGCGGCAGATGATAGAAGCTGTAAATGCAGAAAGACTGGAATTCGAGGCCTTTGCATTGAACGAATTGTGTCAGTTCACAGGAGCATTCTGCAATTCCCTTCATTGTGACGAAATGGGTTATCTGTGCAGGACAGCTTACTGGGGAGATGCTGAGATGGAAGAGCGTATGGAACGAGCGATAAAAAGAACATTGGAGATAGAAGAGCAACAAGAGCAACAATATCTCTGTGGGAAGAGTGGATGTGCTCTGTGTTCGTTGCCACAGCTGGAGGCGGCAGGGATTACCCATCTGAAACTAGTTGGACGAGGAAATTATGTGGAAGATATGATCCGGGATATTCGGAATCTGAAGGCTGCGCTGGGGCTTCTGGAGGGGGATCAAAGAGAAGAAAAAGAGGCAGGGAGATATATCGATCAATTAGATAAGAAAATCTTTGCTGGTCAGCCATGTGGGAATAATTGTATTTATAATCCGGGGCAGTTTCTTTGAGGTGTATGGGGAAAAAGAGAAAAGTTCAGAATAGAAAAAGAAAGCGTATTTCGTGGAGTAGATTACTCTACGAAATACGCTTTTTCTTTAAATTGTTTCAAATCTTAGTATAATTATCATATATAGTCTACTCTTTTCAAACATTTCTGTCAATGTATATACATTCATTTCATAAATTTATACAATCTCTTAGCAAAAAAAGTCGAAAAATAGACACTTTCGTCATTTTAATCTCCTTTTTTGAATGGATTTTTATCTATTCGCCGTCAAATTTATGGTCAATTGTCAGTCAATTTACAAGCTACCAGATCAGAAAATCAAAAATATTTATTTTAAATTATCTAAGTTGTTTCGTTCTTTTACAATCACATGTATTTAAAAATTAATCATAATTACAAATTTCACAGCATTTATTTACCGTCAATTTTTTGGTCAGACACCTGAAAGCCCTTGATTTCCAAGGCTTTCCGTAAAAATTTCGTAGAGTAATCTACTCTACGAAATTTTTTCGAAAAGGATGAAGGTCTATGGGAAGAAAACCAAAAGATCTGTCAGGTCAAAAGTTTGGCATGTTGACAGTTAAGGAAATGACGGGAAAAAGAGATGGTAGAGGTTCAGTCTATTGGCATTGTGTGTGTGACTGTGGAAATGAAGTTGATGTACCAGCGGCAAGACTTATACAAGGAACATGTCATAGTTGTGGTTGTCTGCAGAAAAAAATCGTAAGGAAATTGCAAAAAGACGACATCTCGTAGACGGAACCTGTGTTGAAGTACTAGAAAAGAGAAAAAGCAGAAAAGACAACATGAGTGGTTTCCGGGGCGTTTTCCAGTTGAAGAATTGTAATCGGTATCGTGTGGATATCGGGTTCAAGGGAAAGCGCTATTATGTTGGTCTTTTTGACAATTATGACGAAGCGGTGCAGGCAAGACTTGCGGCGGAGAATCTGATCCACAATGATTTCATTCAGAAATGGAAGGAATGGAATGAGAAGGAGAAGGAAGATCCAGAGTGGGGGGAGAAGCATCCGCTTGTGTTTGATGTGAAGAAAGAGGATGGGGAGATTCGGGTGAGTGTGTGAGATGAGAGTGTCGCGCCGGGAGGATACGACAGCATAAGAAAACACTTAGCCGATTGTGTGATATGACACAGGGCTTATAAAAAAGAAATACTATCTGTGAAGAGCAGATGTGCACATAGATGAAGAAATTAAAAAATGGAGGAATACATATGAGCACAGTTACTTTAGATAATAAAATGATTTTAGTCACAGGTGCAGCCGGCTTCATCGGTTCTAACCTTGTGAAACGAATCTGTCAGGAGGCTCCTTCTGCTACGGTTATTGGCATCGACAATATGAATGCCTACTATAATGTGTCACTGAAAGAGTTCCGCCTGAACGAGCTGGCCAAGTATCCCACATTTACCTTTGTCAAAGGCAACATCGCCGACAAGGAGCTGATCACGGAGCTGTTCGAGAAGTACAAGCCGTCTGTGGTCGTCAACCTTGCTGCACAGGCTGGTGTGCGTTACTCCATCACCAACCCAGATGCTTATGTGGAATCTAACTTGGTCGGCTTTTTCAATATCCTTGAAGCATGCCGCCATTGCGAGAGTCTAGAGCACCTGGTGTATGCTTCTTCTTCCTCCGTCTACGGTTCCAACAAGAAGGTTCCGTACAGCACGGATGACAAGGTAGATAATCCAGTGTCTTTGTATGCAGCCACTAAGAAATCTAATGAGCTGATGGCACATGCCTACTCGAAGCTCTATAACATTCCGTCCACTGGACTGCGCTTCTTCACCGTGTATGGTCCTGCAGGTCGTCCGGACATGGCCTACTTCGGATTCACCAACAAGCTGGTGAAGGGCGAAACTATCAAAATCTTCAACTATGGCAACTGCAAGCGTGACTTTACCTATGTGGACGATATTGTCGAGGGCGTTGTCCGTGTGATGAAGAAAGCACCGGACAAGAAGAACGGTGAAGATGGGCTGCCGATTCCGCCGTATGCAGTTTACAACATCGGTAATCAGAATCCGGAGAATCTGCTGGACTTCGTGCAGATTCTGAGTGAGGAGTTAGTTCGTGCAAAGGTTCTGCCGGAAGATTATGACTTCGAGGCGCACAAAGAGCTGGTTCCGATGCAGCCGGGTGATGTGCCTGTGACCTATGCAGATACTAGCGCACTGGAGCGTGACTTCGGATATAAGCCGAGCACAAGTCTGCGAACTGGTCTGCGCAATTTCGCTGAGTGGTACGCTGAGTTTTATAAATAAAAGAATTAGAGGGATAGAGAAATGAGAGAGTTTAAAGATTTAAAAATTGCTGTGGCTGGTACGGGTTACGTGGGTCTTTCCATTGCTACGCTGTTATCTCAGCACCACAAGGTGACTGCTGTGGATATCATCCCTGAGAAAGTGGAACTGATTAACAACAAGAAGTCTCCCATTCAGGATGAGTACATTGAAAAGTATCTGGCAGAAAAGGAACTGGATCTGACCGCAACGTTGGATGCGAAGGAAGCATACAGTGATGCTGATTTTGTCGTAATCGCTGCACCGACAAATTACGATAGCAAGAAGAATTTCTTTGATACCTCTGCAGTGGAAGCTGTCATTAAACTGGTCATCGAATACAATCCAGAAGCCGTTATGGTTATCAAGAGCACCATCCCGGTTGGTTACACTGCAAGTGTTCGTGAGAAGTTCCACTGCGACAATATCATCTTCAGCCCGGAGTTCTTGCGTGAGAGTAAGGCTCTGTACGATAACCTTTATCCTTCCCGCATTATCGTTGGCACCGATGTGGATAATGCTCGACTGGTAAAGGCAGCACACACTTTTGCAGAACTCCTGCAGGAAGGTGCTATTAAGGAAAATATCGATACCTTGTTCATGGGCTTCACCGAGGCTGAGGCTGTTAAGCTATTCGCTAACACCTACTTGGCTCTGCGTGTCAGCTACTTCAACGAACTGGATACTTATGCCGAGATGAAGGGATTGAACACACAGCAGATTATCAATGGCGTTTGCCTCGATCCTCGTATCGGTACCCATTACAACAATCCTTCTTTCGGCTATGGCGGCTATTGCCTGCCAAAGGACACTAAGCAGCTGTTGGCAAACTACGCTGATGTGCCGGAAAACCTGATCGAGGCTATTGTTGAGAGCAACAGAACTCGTAAAGACTTCATCGCCGACCGTGTTTTGGAGATTGCTGGTGCTTATGAAGCGAATGACAGCTGGGATGAGAGCAAGGAAAAAGAAGTTGTTGTTGGTGTATACCGACTGACCATGAAGAGCAACAGTGATAACTTCCGTCAGAGCTCCATTCAGGGTGTCATGAAGCGTATCAAGGCCAAGGGTGCAACCGTTATTATTTATGAGCCGACTTTGAAAGGCGGAGATACATTCTTTGGTAGCAAGGTTGTTAATGATTTGGACGAGTTCAAGAAGCGCAGCCAGGCCATCATCGCAAACCGCTATGACAAATGCTTGGATGATGTAAAAGAGAAAGTATATACCAGAGATATTTTCCAGCGTGACTAAGCAGGGGGAAAGAGGATTAGAGGAGAGTGTCAGATGAAAGATAATAAAAATATAAAGGTATGCTTGGTGGGTTCATCTGGCGGTCATTTAACCCACCTTTATATGTTAAAGCCATTTTGGAAAAACAAGGATCATTTTTGGGTTACGTTTGATAAGGAGGATGCAAGAAGCCTGCTCGAAGGTGAAAAAATGTATCCTTGTT
>OLRA01001540.1_pt1 | contig 26751 bp, 19 predicted proteins | sample 1673011 | NCBI WGS metagenome assembly OLRA01 (sample SAMEA3136746, study PRJEB25190) | human gut metagenome | reverse complement strand
AGATCGAGACAAACGGTCAACACGGCCCACAAACGTCTCAATCTGTAACAGTTACGGAGCAAAACCAGCCCCAGATGTTACAGATTGAGACAGTTGAGTTGTCGGTCGAGAAACAATCTCAATCTGTAACAATTAGACCCCGTATCCCCCGCCAGATGTTACAGATCGAGACAAACGTGCCGAGCACCAAACCCGACAGGCAACAAAAAGGACCGGACGTCCAGCCATCACAACTGGAACGTCCGGCCCCACCAAACACTAACTAGGGAAGCTGAACCAACAGATCGCAGCCTCTACTCTGCGTCCGGGTCCTTAAAGTTCTTGGGATCCAAGACCATGCAGGTGTAGGTGATGTCGTGGTCATCGTCGGGAATGGGCTCAAACCCGTTCTTGCCAAAGAAGTCGATGAGCAGCTGCGCGAGCTTAATCGGATCCGCATCAGGATCATCAAAGAGATATCCGCTCAGATCCAGGAATGTAGGCTGCTGTTCGCCCTCGCTCTCCCAGTATCCCAACAGGGCGTCGTGCACCAGGCGCGCGCCATAGCCGTTACCGCGGTAGTCAGGATCAACATACACATGGCCCAAAAACGTCGACGTTTCCTCGTTGAGCGGGTGCTCCGTAACGGCATCCGGCAGATCGGGGTCATCCGCACCGCCCGTCACGCAAAAACCGACCAGCTCATCATCGGCAAAGACGCCCCAGAGGCTGCTATTCTCCTCGTCCTCGTCCTCAACAAAGTCCGCGTACTCGTCATAGACCTCGTAGCCCGACTGCTCGTCCAGATCGACCATCGCATCGACGTCATCGGGACCCAAAGCCCTTACTTCAACCTCAGCCATTGTCCTGTCCTTTCTCTCGCTTTCAGGACAACCCAAGCATACGGCGCTGTCCCAACACTCTGTTGCGCAACATCGGCCGTTGCGCCAATACCGTCGCTAGCGACGACGACGCCTCAGGGCAATGCATGCAACGACAATCGCCAGCAGCACCAAGCCCTGGAAATTGATGCGGCTAATAGCGAAGCCCGAAGGAACAATAAAACTGTCGTAGAACATGTCGAGCATGCCGATAAACACCAGAAACGCGATGAAGATCCAGAACACGCGACTCCTTAAAATGGGAGTAAACATGTCGAGCACCGAGCCACCCGAGAAAGAGCCCTGATAGCCAATCAAATCAAACGGCTCATCCTTCTCTACCTCGTCGGCATCGCTCGAAGCGTCTGAAGACTCGGACTCCAAATCGCGACGATCCGTCCAATACCCGGGCACATGGTCGCGCTCACCAAGGTACTCACCGTTTTTGACCACCGGCTCAAACAACATGGCACTCGAAAGCTGCTCGAGCTCCTCGCGAATCAACTGGTCAGCACGAGCGTCATGGGGCTCCTCGAGCTCGCACTCAAGCTCGTACATATGCTCCATGACCCGCTCGTAGTCCTCTTCAGGCATATCGTCATCGTAATAGGAGTTCCCGCTCATCGTTCATCCCTCATTCAAGAACCGAATCCCTTTTGGACAACTCAAGTGTAGAAATCCATACCGAGCAGACGTTGCGCAACATCGCCGGGAACGAGACGAATCCGCTCTCAAAACGCCCCAGCACAGACCGTTCCGCATTGCAATTTGCGCACTCGCGGATGTTGCGCAACGTTCTTGCCCATCGGGGCGATAGCGTTCGAGTTAGCAAAGCCACGAGCCCTAAAACCCGGAATCGTTGGCTTCCACCGCATACGAAAGAAGGAACGATGGACGAGATTTTTGAGCATCTGCTTCAAGATACCGACCGAGGGATCTCGATCAACCAGATTGTCAATCGCATCGTGTTTCCCAACCACGATATCTGCATGCAGGCCAAAGCTGCCCTGGAGCGAGACTATGGCGAGTTCTGCTTTGCCGCCGTGATCCCCGATTACGAGGACTTTCAGCACATGGATCCGACCGACGCCACCAATGCCGCCCTGGAAACCTGCGGGTCCGACGGCGAAGAGGTCACCAACGTCGTCTGGGGCTACAACTCGCTCCAGTACGAATACAACGGCATCCCCTCGCTGGAGGTTGCCAAGACTATCTCCAAGATGATCGGCGTTCCCGTCTACTACGAGTACACCGATGCCGATGAGATCGCCGCCGGCGCCGTGATCGCCGATGCGCAGGGCGATAGCGTCTCGTTTGCAAACGTGGTCGACAAGAGCTGCTGGGTGTATTTCCCAGAGGGGTTCGACGGTGCCACCGACACCCTGTTCCGCTGCGGCATGGGAACCATGTCCATGCCCGACGGAAGCCAAAAGTACTTTGAGGACACCACCGACCCCATCATGCGTTCGTATGCGCAACGCGGAAACGTGTCCCTGTACTTCGACTTTCTCAAGGACCAGTTTGGCGCCCAAGAGGAGCCCCAGGCAGAGTCCGATGCCCAGGCATCGGGCAACGTCTACATGTCCCAGGCCATGGGCGCGGTGACGTTTCGCATCGTCTTTCCCAATCATGACTGCTGCGAGTATATCCGCGATGATCTCGACAAGTGCTTTGGCGGGTTCTCGCTCCAGGCGATTTGCGGCACGCCCGATAGCACGTTTGACTCACCCGATGAGGTCCTGAGGACCATGGTGGGTCACGGAATCCCCGATGATGCAACCGATGTCGAATGGGGCTATAACTCCGTGCGCTATCGCGTGGCGCACTCCGTGCCCAACGCCATCGTTCTCGAGGCGCTCGTCCAGCACTACAACATTCCGCTGTACGTCGAGTATTTCGATGAGCTTAAACGCGCGACCGGCGCTGCCATTACGATCCCCGACATAGCGAACCCGACCGCATTCGTCCCTGGCACACTCGGCTGCAAAGAGCAGATGTACTTTGACCGCGGCAGCGATAACGAAGGCTACATCGCTCTTCGATGCGGCTACTGCCAGGCAGTCTCCGATGATGGCAAAACGCGCATTTCCTTTGTCGACGACCCTTCGCAGTCGGTCATGGCGGAAATGGCAGAAGAAGCATCGGTCGGAGTCTACGTTAGGCTGCTTAAAAAATTCGATCTTGAGCAAGTTCTCCCCGCTGGATATCAGAAACCGGCTTCTCGTCCCGCCGCAAGTTCCAAAAAGAACACCTCGACCTCCTCGGCAGAAAAATCGAAAATCAGCCTGTGGATGAACCCCATTGCAGAGAAGCATGTCTGGAACTCCCTCGATGCCTACGGTCAAAAGCAGGGCAAGCAAAATGACATGAACATGTTCTTTTTGGAGCCGCTCTATCGCGGCGGCGATCAGATCCGAGACCCATTTGGATTTGCCACAGGCCGCAAACCTTTGCCGGCTTATGCAAGCCACCAGGCGCACCGCAAGGTTATCGACGCCGCCCTTACTACCGACATAGAAGTCGGCGCGCTTGTCGCGGGGCTTCTCGGCCAAGACCTGTTGACATCCGAAGAGCTCAACGCGCTGCACCGCGACATCGAGCTCAAGGCCCAAGGCATAAGCGCCATTGCCACCGGAAGAGGCGCCGCACTCGAAAGCCGTTGTGACTCGGTTTGCTACCTTATTGCAAAGCTCCGGAGCCATGACGGCGACAATAGCCAGCGCTTTATGATGTGGATGGCGGACACCGACCAAGCCGTACGCGTAAAGTTCTACGGCGAGGCGCCGGCAATCGGCGCGCCCTTTACGTGCCGCTTTAGCGTAGTGGAAAATGACGTCATTACGTACTGGATGCCCGTCGAGGGCGAGAAGGGCTTCTCTCGCTATAAGCAGATTCCCGAGGGAGGACGCATCGACGTCTCCGCGGCAAAGAGCGACTCTGCTGCTATGAGCGCCCTGCGCAAGGCCAACGCGATGTTCCTTAAGACGTGCGGACTCAAGCAGACCGCGCCGTCCAAGACGCGCATGACCCCGGAGCAGTCACAGCGCTTTAACGAGCTACGAGAAAAACTGGGTCGTAAGACGGGCTATGCCCTCACGGTTCTCTTCTCGCGCTGCGCACTCTGCAGCGCCGAAGCCGACCGATTCCTCGAGCTCATGGAGCACGCCGCTGCCGCGCACGATCGCGGAGAGGTGATCGACGTCGATGATACCGAGGTCGTAGAGCACAAGGCCGCTTACATGGTTGGCCCGACCTCTACCGAGGATGGTACTTGTCAGCTCTACAACCCCAACACCATCAACTTTGAGGACTTTAGGTTCCAGCCCAACCTGCTCGAAGACTTCCATACCGACCTGCCCCGTGCCGGCAGCTTTATCAACATTGCAACGAGCGTCGTTGAGTCGGACGTCATCGCCGCCTGGGCGGGCTACAACCCGGGCAACGCCCAGCGCTCGGCGCGCTACTAGAGAGCGATTGGCACGACCAAGCCATGTATCTGTTGCGCGGCATCGGCCCTGGACGTCGAACCGCACCGTCCGCGATGTTGCGCAACAGAATGCAACGCAGGCGGCCTAGTATGCGAAGTAACAGGCGCGTGCAGGTCAGACGCATCGAATCTGGCCTTCGCGCGCAACACAAATCATCGCAGGGAGCACACCATGGCGCGTGACACATCAAACGATCCGGTTGTTAACTTGCCGCTCGATTACAAGTTCGACAGCAACGGCAACATCATCCAAAAGGTCTTTTTTGGCGTAAATGCGGTATTCTGCCCCGTCTGGTACTGGTGGTACTTCAAAAGCAATCGTGATCCCAACTTCTGGGTCGGTGACAGCGACATGGACGGCTATGATCCCGAGGAATGCGCTACCGAGTTCCAGCACCGCATGGATAACTTTACGCCCGAGGAGAGCTGCAACCTCTTTGAAGTCGCAAAGTATTGCGACCGCATGACGGGTGTTACCGTCTTTGACGTCGTAAACGGGCGAAATGTAAACGAACGACACCTGGATGACTACTACACCGGCTACGACCTTGGCATCGAAAATGATGACGAGGACGAAGAAGACGACACAGACATCGAGATGGAGTTTGAAGGGCAACCTGTTAGCCCCCAGCCGATGCGCGTATGCGACGAGGGCCCCTGCCAGTTTATGCTGCCGCCCGTTTTAAACTGCGGAACGGACGACGGTTCTGGCTACGAGGTCGAGATTCCCCTGCGTGCCAAAACGACCAAGAGCGGTACTCCGCAGGAGCGACTATCGTTCTATATCCCCGCCGACGTCGCCGTACAGTGGTTCCGCGAGGTCACGGGCGAGCCGCAGGCCGACTACCAACTGTTCCAAACTGTTTGGATGAATCGGGCCAATCGGCTTGAGAACCCGCACTTTGTCGACCACCTGTTTTCCTATGCGTTTTGGCAGGAGCGACTGCTGCGCATCCTGCACTACACGTACAAGCGGGGCAAAGTGCAGAGTGTGCGCATCGTTGCCGACTACGAAGGCGACGCCGCCGAGTTTATTGACAAGTACTACCCGGAGGCCGAGGTCATCGGTCATCAGGGCAATGAGAACGCCTTTGAAACGGGAGCCGCCTATCTGGTGGACCTCACGCTGGACTACAAATACAAGGGCGACAAGCTTGTCGAGAAAAAGACGTTCTCGGTCCTTGGCAGCTTTGGACGCGAATGGTATCGACTTTTTAGCGGCAATCCCAACGCCACCGTTGATGATTTCTATGCATGGTGCGAACAAACCGACACCTACGAGCCCCTACGTCAGGCAGCCGAAACCACCGGCGCAATCGTTCAGTACACCACCTACGGACTAAAGGATGGCAAGCTCACCAGCAAACGCACCGAAGACCACCAAGGCCGCACCAACGTCGAGATTAACGAGGCGGCCGAGCTGAGAGACCGCATGCTTACGTAGGCGGTGGGAAGATATGCCCATTTGCTCGCACTACCCTCAAATCTTAGGAGGTTTCTACTTTGGCTGAAATCTTATGGACCCTAGCGTCCCCGATCGCTTTCGTCGCACTCTGTTGCTCTGTCTTCCTAGAGCTCCACAGTCATCAGTACAGGTTCTTTGGCCATGAAATAGATTATGATCGTCGCCTCGTCGCCTTCATCGTCCTTGCCATTGGAGCCCTTTTCCTGTTCGCGCCCGTTACCTGGGAGCAATGCTTTTCATCCGACCTTGGCGAGGGCTGGGAACCAGGAGGCTGGAATTATATCAGCTGGTTCATCACCAACCTATTCACAGTTGGCTGGACAACAACCATCCAGACTGGCCTTACCGATATAACATCGGTCGTCAACGGCGTCATCCCCAACCAAGCATGCCGCCTGTTCTATTCGCTGCTAACACTCGCATACATCATTGCCCTTCCCGTTGAAGTTGGCCTACTTGCCTTCAACGCCGTCGTCACACGCCTCTCGGGCAGCGTGATCAAGCATCACCTCAAGCATGCCGACCATGCAATTATCTTTGAGAGCGTCGACGCCAACGCCGAGTTGCTCGCGCGTGATATCGTTAACAACATCAAGGACGGAACGCTCAATAACGCGAATGGCAACGGCGACATCGCCCTCATCTTTTGTCTAGGCAGCGACAAGGACAGCGAACGTCAGCGCGTACTGCGCAATCTGTGCCAGGGCTATGTGCGCTATGTGTTCACCGACTCCGAAGCAGCCGATGTGCTCGCAACGATTACATCGCTGCGCGATGCAGTTAAGCATCTGCTCGCAGTCGATGTCGTCGCAACGAGCGAAGAAACCGAACACAATGTCAGCGCAACGATCGACATGCTCGAAGCGACGCACAAGGATCCTCAGGCCGACTGCGCGCCCAAGATTACGCTGCATTGTCTTCACAGCAACCCCGACGACCCCAGAGTTTTTGATGCCATCAAGCCCTATCCAAAAAACGTCAATCTGCACCTGGTTTCCCGTACGCAAAACGAAATCTACAACGTTCTGGACGAGGCACCCCTTTTCAGATGGCTTGCTCCTGTCGACATCACCCGCGGCAGCACCAAGCCCCAAAACCTCACAGTGCTCGTAATTGGCGCAGGAGATTACGGTATGCAGGCGGCACGCACCGCATACTGGATGGGCCGTCTGCCGCAGGTAAAGCTCAGCATTGTGATCGTCGACCCTAATGCCCACGAAATCGTCGAGCGCGAGGCGGCACGATATCCCGAAATGCTCGGAGAGATCAAAGACGGGACACCTACAGTGCGTTTTGTCGAGGCCAGCGCCCCCTCAATCACGCTTGACCGCCTTATGGCAGGCAACAGCGTCGCAGCTCTGCACTACGACCTTCAGAGCAAGCGCGTGGCATGTGATGACAGTTGTGTCCTGCTGCCCGATAACACGTACGCCTATGCCTTTGTGACCACGGGCAACTGCAGCCAGAACCTCTCATGCTCCCTTATGTTGCAACGGCAGATTTTCAACCGCTTTGTCGATAATGGCGCTCCCAACTACATGAAGCAACGCCCCGTAATTTGTCCTCATATCGAAAGCGAAGAGATTCTTAAAGCCTTAAGAAAGCTCGCCATGACCGCAGCAAGTTCCGAAAAGGAAAAGGACCCCATCGTCGGAATCATGCATCCCTTCGGTTCTCGCAAAGCTTTCTTTACCTACAACAATCTCCTCAACAATAAGCTTGAACAGCGCGCTATACAGCTCAATGCAGTGTACTGTATGTGCAACTATGACAATGCCACCGTCAGCTATGATGCCTCCATGGCAGACGATAAGGCGCGCAGCGGCTACAACAAGAGCGAGTGGGACAAATGCAGCAGTCGTGCGGCGGCTGCGTATCTTCCCAGTCGCTTTTGGTCGGTTGGGCTATCGGAAACCATCGATACGCTCGAAAACGACTATCTGGCGAAACTAGAAGGCGAAAGAAACGAAGGCCTAGACAATGGTCATCTGGTAAGACAATACCTACTCGAAAATAAAAAGAAAGGCGATACATTGGAGACCTTCGCCAACAATGAAGCCAATTATCGCAGAAGAATTAAAACTATCTGCCTATTGGGCGATATAGAGCACGAGCGTTGGCTCGCTTACTGTCAGGCAATAGGTATGACCGAGCTGGGGCACGGCACCAGAGAGGACGAGAGGGATCAGCGCAGGCGCGCATATAGCGTCGGTCTTTTTCTTAAAGGGGAGAAGCCCGAAGACAAGCCCGAAGGCACGAATAAATCTGAGCCCCTCATGCGTCACGCCTACATGACACCCGACAACGACATACTCGGCGCCCGTGGATTCTTGCTGGGCAAGGACGTCTACGCCTACGACCGAATCATCGTCGCCCTCTCAGCCCGCATCACCAAGGGCAGCATCGTCAAATAACAGCAGTCGGCAAAACGGAGGAACCCATGAGCCAGCAGCAGTCCATGCTAGGGGTTGAAAAAGATGAAAATGGCAACACCCTGGTAAAGGTCTTTATTAGCTACAGACGCAACGACAATCTATTCAACCATCTCCTAGATATTGTTAACCGAACAATGGACAAGCTTAACAATGATCTTCTCAAGGACACCGAATACCGAGTGGAAAAAGTGATCGACTTAAATTCAATCAGTATCGGCGATAACTGGCCAGAGAAGATCGATAAAGACCTGTCCAAAAGCGATATCCTCCTAGCATTTATTACAGAAGAATACCTTACAAGCGATCCTTGCCGATATGAATTCAACACGTTTCGCACGAATCAAATTGACACTCGAAACGATAGTGAAAAACACCACGGAAGCCTTTGTGTTCCGGTTTTTTGGGCTGCTCAAAAAACCGTTGCAGACAAACTGAAAGATAAATCCAAGCTGCATTTTGATAATGAAAAGGATTCTGAAGCCGCCTACACAAATGCTTGCGAAACTTGGACAAAAATCAAAGAGGTCAATGGCGTCGAGGGCATATTGCCAAAACTAATCGACTTGCTCAAGAACGAAGCCCAAGGTCCTGATTATTTCTTTATTAGAGACTGTATTGTTCAATGGCTTGCCAATAAAGTCAAAGCTGCCATCGATCATATGCAAGAAGACGCTACTGAAGAAATCGAAGACATCCCCATCAAAATCAGCGCCCCACAAGACATATCGGAAATCAAGCTTCATACGTTCGGTCGTGGATCCAAAGCATATGGGTTCTTCACTAGCGATGGCTTCGTTGTAAAGGGCGGCTCAAAAATTGCCGAAGGCACCACCGCATCTGCCCGCAAGCCCACATATGAAAGCCGTCAAAAATACCAGCACCTCATCAATGAGGACAACATCCTAAGCGATGATCTGGTATTCCCAACCCCCTCTGCTGCATCTGCGTTTGTTATCGGTCGCTGCAGTAGTGGCATGGCTGACTGGAAGACCGAAGGCGGCAAGCAACTTGGCGAGCTACTCGAGGAGGAAAAAAAGAAGGCAGCTGCTGTTCAGAAATAGAAATAAAGGGGGCTCGGTTCAAACCGAGCCCCGCTTCTTTTTGTTCGTTTATGGCCTTGCAGCAAAAGTTACTCTGCCGCTTCAAGAGACCCTACCGCTCCTCCAGCGTCCAGCCCTTCTGGGCGCAAAGGTCACGCAGGGTAGCCACCAGGTCCGCGTTGGTGTTGCTGTCGACCACGATCTTGTCGATGTGATCAGCGGCAATGTTGAGCTTGGGGAACGAGTGGCTACAACCCGACAGATTAAGTTCGCCGACGTTACAGGTAATCTCGAGTGCGCCAAGAATGTCATCGTTCGAAAGATCAATCTTCTCGACGTCGCCCTGAAGGCCTTGGTCAACGGTAAAGAACATCAGGTTCTTAAGACCCGAGGCGTTGATGGAACTGACAGCACCCTTAAGGCCCTCGATCTTAAAGGAATTAAGCTTGGGACAGACGCTTAGGTCGAGGTCCTGGGTCGTCATGTCACCAAACTTGAGCACCTCGAGTGCCTCGAGCTCGCTAAAGTCCGCACTCTTGGCGCTCAGGGTATTGATGCCGAGCGTATCGAGCTTGTTCAGCTTGCTAATGGGCGTGAAATCCGTCACCTCGTCACTCACGACCAGCTCCGTGATGCGCTGGGTCTCCTTGGCGGTCAGCTGGCCATCGTCATCGTTATCGTAGTCGGTAAGCAGCCCGTGCAGCGTATCATCCGAGATCGCATCAACATCGACGAGACCTTTTTCTTTCTTGGTCTCGGAGCCAGAGGCGTCAGTTGAGCTCGACTCTCTAGAGACGCTCGACGAGGCTCCCCCGCCGCTTTGCACGTCGCCGACGCCGCCAATCACGGAGAAAACGGCAACCGCGCCTATGACCACAACCGCCGCAAGCACTACCAGGGCGCGAGCGCCGCCCAAACGAGAGACGGCTTCATTTGCACGTTCAGCCGCCTGTCCATTCGTCTGGCTGGCAGGGCGAGGGATCCGACTTGTCGAACGCCTCGGCGTCTGCTGCGCCTGCTCAGCAGACTTTTCGGTTGCCTGCCCGTTCGGACGCATATTCACCCGCACATCCGGCGTCTCGGCAGCCGGCTCATTAGCCCCGCCTGAAGGCTGCTCGGTCACACGCTGAACCCGTTCGTTATCCCGCCAAGACATGTCGGGCTTAAAATTCGCCATATCGCTTCTCCTCACTTGAGCGCATCGCTACTGCTGCTCCATGGTGTAGCCGTAGTCACTGCTCATTTTTTGCAAATACTCGACCAGGCTGCTGCTCGTGTCGCTGTCGTACAAGATCTTGCCAACACGATTGGGTGTAAAAGTGTAATGGAAGGCATCTTCCCTCCCTGCCCCGCACAGATTGAGCGTTTCGACTCTGCAACCGATCTTCAGGACCTTGAGGTTCACATCACCCGACAGGTCAAGTGTCCCAATACTGCCATCAAGGCCTTCGATCTGGACGTTCGTCAACGAGGACATGTTTTTGGCATTCAAGGTATCGACGGGGCTCTCGAGCCTGTTTATGGTAACGCGCTGTAGCTGAGGAAAACGTGTTAGGTCAACCTGAGGCACCGAGCAGTCGCCAATGGACAGATGAGTGATATTGCTAATGGAGCTTATGTCGTAGCTTTCGCTGTCGTAGTCGCCGATGCCAAACGTCGTGATGTTATGGAAGTTGGCCAACAGCGGAAGCGAATCAAACGACTCGACGTCGATTGAGCTAGCTTCATCCGCAGTCTCTTGCGAAATATTGCCGTCCTCATCTGCATCGAGCGCTAAGTCCGAGCGCAGCGCCTCGTCCGTAATCTCATCGAGCGTGAGCACTGTGGCCTTTTTCGCTTCTTCCTGGTGGCGCTCTTCTTTTTCCTTTTTACGCTGAGTGCGCGCCGCCTCGTCTTCTTGCTGCTGTTTGGCCTCGGCACGCTGCTCAGTCTGCCGATTTGTGTCGGAAATGCCGCTTGTGATGGACGTGACCGCCACAATGGCAATGATTACCACCACGGCAAGGACAACCGCTACGCGCGGACCGCCCAAGCGATTCACGATATCGTTGATATCTGATCCGTTAGATCCGGCGCCCCTGCGGCCAGACCCGTTCTGATTAATTGCCATCCGTGTTTCCCCCTCCGCCGCCTACAGGCGGTCCTTGTCGAAGTAGTCCGCGTCGCGCCAGTCGCCGCGCCAGCGGTAGGCGTGGGCGTTCTCGCGCGACCAGTCGCTCAGGTGGCGCAGGATGAAGCGGCTCATATCGTCCGCGAGCGGTTCGATCGGCCCCACGCGCCGCGCCTCGGCCGCCTGCTCCCAGAACGAGTACGCCATGAGGTAGAACGTGCCGGCATCGACGTAGTCGCCCGGGTAGGCGGGGTCGTCGAACCAGCCGTGCGTGTCGGGCGTGCCGTTTTGCTCGCACCACTCCGCCACGTTGAGGGCGAGGCTCATCAGGGTCGTGTAGTCCTGCGGGTCGCCCGAGGCGAGCGCCTCGTGCAGGTTGGACATGGGGCCCTCGGCGCCGTAGGCCGGGTAGTACAGGTCCCACAAGCGATCGGCCTCTTCATCAGTCAGTTCCAAGACGGACGGACGATCACCAATTCCATCATCATATTGATATGAATATGGATCTACGCCCGTCAAGGCACCCTCGCCGTAATCAAGAGAAGATGAGCCGTTGCGCGCACCACGTTTTGCGCGCAACGCCGACCCCAATAGTGAATAGCCATTGTGATAGCCTTCGCGCGTGTCAGCGATAAACTGACCAAAGTTAAATTGAGCATGCGCATCCGATAATGCGCGCCTTGTAGCAGCTGAACCGCGTAGCAAATAGAAAAGACCAATGATCAGCTGTTTGATAATCAGACTCAGCGGTCCAATTAATAACTCAATCGAAACGACAATTAGGCCACCGAAAATAACGGCTGCTTGAGCGAATGGGTTAAAAGCGCTATATCCAGGAGCAGGGAGACCCGTATGCAAAATATCGTCTCCACCTGTATTTAGGAACAGACGATACCAGACCGAGCAAAGACCCCACACCGTAAAAATACGCACCGGAAGAAAACGAATGACGGTCGGAATAGCATCTACAATGCGCGATAAATTAATGCTCACATGGTGCTTTGGTGCACCGGCGGTATTCCAGTTGATGTCCACACGTCCATTTGCTGCGTCGGATTCAATATGAACCCCGGCATCTTTCGGTGCCATCCGCTGAGCGCGAAGCTGTTCGAGTCGCTCCTGCGCCGACAAGCCCTCAGAATCTCGTTCCCCCATGCCCATTGTCTATATCCTCACAAATCATCAGAAGTGGTAATGCGTAGCGCCAAAACGCTCTAACGAATAGCCGAGCTCTCTAGTCATAGCTTTAATTGTGTGGGACTCTCGCTTCCTCGTCACAGGATCCCTTCGCATGAATACAAACGTCGGGAACATCCCCCATGCCACTTGTTGAAAACCTGACATGGCATTGGCGGGGATAACAATTGGCGGGTTTGAATTTCCCGGAGCAAGGATTCTTCCCGCAACAGCCTTGCTTTTGCCAAGGCCGGGGATAAGCGACTTGACCACCGGATGATTATCCAGCGTCGAGCCTTCGCGTTTTGCAACAATCTCAATGCGGTTTTCGTACAACCTAATCGAACAGGGCCTTCCATCGTACGTTCCGTATCCTTGGTCGATGACGGTTCCATACACCGCATCTTTCCTAGCCATGCTCTCGACAAGGCGGCGTTGCTGACGCTGCGCCTCGGCGCTATTAGCAATAGCCTCGCGGCCCCCCATAACCAGCCGCTCGACATCATGAAGTTGCCCACCGGCTCGCTGAGTATTGAAACCCTGTTGTTGAGAGCCCCCGTTATGATTCCTATCGTTACCGGAGCTTCCAAACATATTTCCCAAGTTTAACGTCGGCATAATTCATCCAAACTATCATCTCGCCAATCGGGACCCTCCCCAACGGACGCATGAGTATTACCCTCTGCCCTCATCAGTAATGGAAATGAGAGTTAGCAAAATCATCGAGCACCTCGTCAAAACCCGGTGAAAAAACCTTGATTGTATGCTGCTCACGAGTGTGCAGTTCGCGATTTTTTCGATTAAATGTGAATTCAGGTTTCCCGAAGAAAGAGGTGCCAGACCAGTCCGTAAGCGCATTTGCTGGTATGTTGATTGTATTTATTACATAAGATTTATCGAATGCCTTATCCAACTCAGACGAATACCCCGTTTCGACATCCACTTCAAATGAAGTCAAATCGTGCCACATGCTATAATTCGCGCTTTTATGAAAATAATACGAGGTTTGAGTAATCTTGATGTAGTTAGCATAGATGTCGATACGGCAAGGCACCCCATCATAGACGCCATATCCGGAAGCGTTCGGCTCCTTTTTGCCTTTCGCTCCAGAAGCGGACTTCTTAGCATTCACTGATTCTTTCTTCACAGCAGGAGCGCTGCCCGTATGTCCAACAGACGCAGCGCTGCCAGAAGCGGAAACATAACTAACAGGCGCCTCGTAATCCATCTTCATTCCAATGTTGGAATTCTGAACACCATTCTGCGGAATGCTGTCTTGTTTAGAAACGTTCTGCTGGGCGGCAATCGGCTGGGCAATCGGCGACTGCTTTTTCCGCGATTGGAGATCATCCCATTTTTCCAAACCACGGAAAAACACGAATGCGATAACGCTAATTACAAAAGCAAGCAAGAGGAAAATGAAACCGAAAAGGCTCAGGAAGTTGGCAAACGAGACAACCCCCGAAAGCAAAAACTCAATGAGTATCGGAGGTATCCACATGTAAAGCCACGAACGCAGCGCTTGAGCACTGCCAGGATGTGCATCCTCGCCAAACACGATCAATACGATCATCAAACCGAAGCAAACCGCAATTAAGACTTCTACCCTCGCATACACATCGCCATCGACATACATTGACCCCATAAAGCCAAACGCGCTAACGATGAGTGCCGTGATGAGCACCAATCTGCCAGCAAGACGTCCGAATCGATCCATGACTTCGGGATCGGTATAAAACGACACGGAATGACGCCCTGTCGAGAACAGCGGCTTACGCGCATCGGTCAATGGGGCATCTCCCGACTGAGCTGACAGAATTTCAGTAATTTTGTCATTACGTCCGTCGAAATCGACCAACTTGACCAAATAGCCCTCTAAGGCAGCAGCGTTTGAATCCAGAGCATCTTCGAGACCCGAGACACGATCAACGGCGGAAAAAGAACGGAGCACGTTGAGTGCAAGGAAGCCGAAACAGCCCAAGAATGCCAGCACCAAGAAGACGACAACGAGAGGGCCAAACGTTCCAAGTGAAACGATAAGCTGACCGAATGCGCCGCGGGCACACTTAATAATAAGGAGATAGAGAAGCGCAACGGCGATGGTAGTAATGAGAACGTTCCGCTGCTCCTTCTTTACAGCAGCAATCTGAGCATCGCTGTCAGCGATGCCCTTGACGACACCGTATTCACGCGTGTCCGTTTCGATAGCCGCCTTCAGCTTTCCATCGGCAACTCCGCGAGCGTCATCCAAATATTGTGAATATGCCGCGGACGGCAGGCTCTCGACATCCGCCAAAAGCCTAATCTCAAGGATGTCGAGCACGCCATGGTCCTCACAAGAGGTCAAGAGGCCAGAAACGTACCCACGCGGCACGACATCATCCTTTACCTGGGCACAGAACAGAGATCCCATCGCGATGGGGCGCGTTCCAAAACGTTCATCAAGTTCCCAGCCCAGAATATATGGAACTGGCGTAGATTCCATGTCGCCTCGAAGTTTAATGCCCTCAAGACGGGCGTTGCTGCCCAACTTAACAAGTGTCGAGACGGGCGCATCCATTGCCGGATTAAGTCCACGAAGCGCGATAACTGCAGCTTCGCCTGTCGAACCCTGCATCGTTTCATATAAGTCGGTATGGCCAGAGAGCCAAATCCAGGCAGCATAGTTTCCATACTTTCGATAAAACGAGCGCACGGCGGCCTTATCGTCGGCGACCTTATCCATAAAGACAAGGACAACGTCGGTGTCTATGCCGCCCTCGGCATTTGCCCCATCGCGAGCAGCGATGATTGCCGACATATCAACATCGCCGGCAAAATAGAGCAAAAACTCATCGAGCGATCGAGAAGACGAGCAGACGCCAAAGAATGCAGAGGGTTGCCGTAATACCGACTTAAGCGCACCCTGGGCCATAGCATGTTTGTTTTCACCGGACGTCAATAAGCCCTTAAAAAGGCAGGCTGCAAAATGCGGGTCGTCCGATTGACGAGCAAGAAGCTCAAGGCTGTGAATATCGGAGGCCAAACGAACCCTTTGACTGTCAGCGTTTGCTTCTCGAGATAAGACGAGCGAGAGGAATCCAGAGGGCAACACGCCAGATGAATTTGTACCATCAAGGCCTGACTGCCGAGCATAGCGATCAATTGTATCCACAGCCATCGATGCAATACGCGCCGGCAAAGCATCGGGTGCATTAGTCAGCGAGACATCCTCGCCGCGCCACGACATAATCTTGCCGTTGGACATCTCATAGATTACGCAAGCGAGTGCCAGGTCGGGATTGGACGCTGTCTGGATATCCTCTTCGACTAACTGGTGAATCCTGGTCTGCAGGTCATTTTCACCCCAGTCGCCCATCAGGTTTTCGAGCTGCTGTTGGCTCATGCGAAGTTTTGCCTCGTCCCAATTGGAGGACAGCGCTCGAGCGAGCAACACCGGATCGCTATACTGCTTGCCAGCAAACTCGTAAGGCTTGCGAGCACTGCCGGCGTCCATGGTGGGAAGCTTACGATAGAAATTATCTGGGTCGGCTATCCAGTCTTTAACCTCTTCATAGCCAAAACGCTCGCCCGAAAGCTCAAACGTCAGGCCCTTGAGGAGGTTTCCCAGGGTTGCATCATCTGGATGGTTAAAGTCCGCAGGCTCACCCGTCTCTTGGCGATCGGAAAGCGTATTGTCGTCTATGAACTCCTGCAGCGGGTGGACATTGTTTTCGTAGAGCGTCCAGATTGTATAGCCAAACGAATACCAGTCGTTACGAGGGTCGACCATGCCGCCACGACCAGGCGTATAGCCATCGGAGCGCGTCATGGTGTTTGTCAGGCGACTGTCAAATCCTGCAAGCGAGCGGGCGGAGCCATAATCTCCCAGCACAATCTGCTTGTCGTACAGGTAGACGTTCTGCGGCTTAATGTCACGATGGACAATGCCAAGCTCGGTATGGAGCAGCTCAATTGCCTGGCTGAGCTCGGGAATCACGCGGCTCTTAACCATATTCTTGCTACGGGGACGATCAAAAAGGCATGTGGCCAGCGGCGTAATGGAAACATCCCACAGCTGAGGAGCCGCAGCCCCCACTTCGGTCGCGCTCAGGCCCTGGTGCAGATAGGCAAAGATGGGCAGTAGATGCGTTTGAGACACGGGGCGGCCATTAAGCCCCATTACGGCGCTTACCACCTTTTGATATGCCGAACGCTCGGCGCCCACAAGAGGCTTAAAGACCTTGGCAACGCATGCCAAACCATCGCTCACCCGCTCGGCGGCAACAATGGTGGATTGACCGCCATGGCCAATGACCTGTCCCAAATGAATAATAAACTGCTGCCCGTCATTCGAGACAACCGTCGCATCCTCCGCAACAAAAGGCGAGGCAGATGCAGCGGCGGCATGTGCGCCCCCACGAGAAACGGTCACCGTTTCACCGTTGGGACTGGCCGTGGCGCCGCGCGAGACAGTTACCGTCTGGCCGTCGGGGCTCGCAGCGCGCGGCACCGTGACAGTTTCGCCTGCCGCAGAAGCACCAGGGCGTGAAACAGTAACGGTCTTGCCGTCGTCGGAAGCACCAACAGACGGCCTCGCAACCGTTACTGTTTCACCATTCGATTCAGTCATCGGGCGATGCACCGTTACGGTTTCGTTTGTCGATGGCGTACCGTCGCGGCGGACGGTGACCGTTTCACCAGATGCCGGGGCGTCGGCTCGACGTACCGTCACGGTCTCTCCAGGCGCAGAAGCCTGGTCGCCACGGTTCACGGTAACCGTCTCTCCCCCTACGGGCGCATTCCCGCGGCGCACCGTTACGGTCTCATCATTGTCATTGCCGCCATCTCGGCGTACCGTAATCGTTTCATCAGACATGGCTACTCCCCTACCTCAATTACAATCAGCGTCGCATCGTCCGTCGAGCCGTTCACCCGAGCCTCGGCATATAGCTCTTCGCACAACTGCGCACATGTCGAATCGCTCGCAAGCATCTGCTGCAAACGCTCCTGCGCAATTTGCCCATCGATACCATCGGAACAGATCAGATAACGATCGCCCGGAAGCATCACGGTCGTCTTGACCTCAAGATTGCGACCGCCCTGATTGAGTCCGATCGCGAGCTCAATACAATGCGAAACGGCATCATCCCTGTATTCAGTGCCAACGCCGCCCACGCGCCGCTCAGGCGTGTGGTCACAGCTAAGCACGGCAAGCACACCGCCACGCAGTCGGTACACGCGAGAATCGCCGGCATTAAAAACAGCACCGTGCCCGTCAGGAGCAACCACAAGGCCAGCAACCGTGGATGCAGCAACAGACAGTCCATAGCGAGCCGCATACGTCTCAACATCGTTCTCGGCTCGCTCGCCCGCCATGCGTAGGCGCTCCTGCAACGCGTTGACGGCATCGGTATCAAAGACGCGCACGGCCTGTGCAAACGCCTGAGCAGCGAGCGTCGAGGCGGCCGCTCCGTGCCCGCCTTCGCTCACGCCGTCAAAGACTGCCATGCAGCCCATCTCGCGCTCGCAATCGCCTACCAGGCCATAGCAAAGGACGTTACCGTCAAGAAGCAAACGGTCCTCGTTGACGGGGTGATTGGTTCCCGCTTGAGTTTTTGCTGCAGCGATAAACTTCGTCATCGCCAATCGCCCCCCATCGAACCGGGCACGAGCTCAAATGCGATATGCGCATCGTCGCCCTCGCCCTGCGGCACGGCGCGTGCCACCATGCCGGGACGACCGCGCCACTCGGCGCGGTGTTCAAACAGAAAATCGGAAAGCCCGTTAAGGTAGCCGCTCTCCACCAGGTTGCCAATGCCGCGGCCGCCCTTGGCCTTGACGGCATCCGTCATGGCAATGGAGTGCAGCAGCTCGCGGGCGGCATCGGTCGCCTCAACCGTAATATCGGGCTGTGCCTTATGCACGTTGCGGTTAACGGCATCGATCTTGGAATTGAGGATCTGAAGCGCCACGGCGTCGTCGATAAAGTTGAAGATGACCACGTTGTCGCCGATACGGCCCAAGAACTCAGGCTTAAACTCGCGATCCATCTCGGTGCGCACGCGCTCGCAAATCTCGTCATAGGGCGTGTTGGGCGCGATGGTATTACGCACCTCGTTGCCCTGCGCATCGATCTCAAGCTTGGAAAAGCCGATGTTGCTCGTAAAGAAGATAACCGTCTCAGAGAAGTACACGGTGTTGCCCTGACCGTCGGTCAGACGTCCGTCTTCGAGAATCTGCAAGAACTTGTCCATAATGCTGGGCGCGGCCTTCTCGATCTCGTCGAAAAGAACCACCGAGAACGGATTGGCCTTGACCGCATTGGTCAGCTGGCCGCCCTCGGCATAGCCCACGTATCCTGGAGGAGCGCCAAAGAGCTTTTGATCGGAGTTCTCGGCACCGTACTCGGACATATCAAAACGCAGCATGCTGCGCTCATCGCCAAAGAGAAGCTCCGTAATGGCCTTAACGATCTCGGTCTTACCGGTACCAGTGGGACCGCTCAAAAACAGGACACCTTTGGGCTTGGAACCAGATGAATGGGTGGCGCCCGAAAGGCCCATAACGGAGCGCTTGAGCACGGTGACGGCCTTCTCGACGGCCTCGTCCTGGCCCTTTACGCGGCGTTTGATCTTTTCCTCGGGATCCTCTTCGAGCTTCTCGAACATCTGCTGCCATTTATTCTCGCGAAAGCCGTACTTGTAGACGTCGACGAGCTTGGGAAGGATGGCCTCGATGGAAGCCTCGGGGTTTTGCATATCGCGCTGATACATGCGCTGCAGGCCCTCGAGCTCCTTAACGCTCATGCCGTCGGTGGTATCGATAAAGCGACGCACCGCGCGGTCATCGGAATCGGACAGCGCCTCACCAAAGCCAAACTTACTCTGAATATAGGCCTCGCGCATGTCACGATCGGGATGCGGCAGTGTGATGGTGCGCAGGAAGGGATTCTCCTCGATAAACCACACGGGCAGATTGCGCACGTTATCCGTTACCAGAATGAGCGTGTTGACAGCCGTACGGTTAATAAGGCGTGCTTTGCTGGCACCAAGGTACAGGTTAAGGAAGAACTGCGTCTCGTCGGGCATAAGACCGGTCGAGGAGGCAAGCAGACGCGACGCCATGTTGACGATCACGCAAAGCGGCTTAGCTTCGGTGCCGCCATCGGGGTTGTCATTGTATTTCAGGCGCAACATGGAGCGGATAACCTCACCGTATGAAGGCAGGCTCGACTGCTCGGTGGCATACGCCTGGCGGCCATCGGCGATGCAGGCGTTCGCCTCCATCATGCGATCATCGCTCTTAGAAGCCTCGTCGTGTGCCAGCGACACCAGGCGCTTGCAATCGACGTTGCCCATGCTGCTCGAGAACAGCTGGATGGGATCGAAATATGCCACGTTGTATTCAACTGAGCCATTGGCGTCTTCAAAAAGGCCGCGCACGACCTCGGCGAGCTCCGAGAACTGAAGGCCGCCGTCGACCACATCGGGATACTTGTCGTTCACGTTGCCCTCAAGGATAAAGAGGCTCTTCACCCCTTTAAAGTTGAGCATCTCGCGCTGCCAGGATTGGCGCTCGAAATCAGTTGCCATGCGTTATACCTCCTTGGCAGAAAATTCATGGTGGTAGCGGTCGGCAATACCAACGGTGATAATCGTGCCGTCCTGGACATAGTTTTGAAGCTGACGAGGCTGTTGAAGATACTGGTCGTAGTCATCGTGCGGGCGGTCGCTCAGGTAGATTACGCGCTGGTTAGTCGAACCGCGCAGCGCGCAGTCGGGCACGTTAAGCTCGTCTATGTACGGACCGTCAATCAGCACATCGATGAGGGGCTTGAGTGTCTCCCACGTATCCGCACCGATCACCTGCGGCAGCTCTTCGAGCGTAAATCCGGTGTAAACGAGAATGTCATCGTAAGCGCAGCGAATCGTTGCCAGCAGCTTCACGAGCTCTGATGCCTGCTCGAGCGGATCTCCACCCGAAACCGTCAGCCGATGCACGCCGTGCTCGCGCGCGGTATCGAGCAACATCTGCGCAAGCTCATCAACATCGACATCCTGCTCGGGCAGCTGGTTGCGCCATTGGGGCGAAATACATCCGGCACAGCGCTTTGAACAACCAGCGGTCCAGACAACAATACGTTCTCCCGGACCCAGCGAGACGACGGGGGCAAGCACATGGCTAACGAACATCGGCGTAATCCTCGCCCGGATCGAGTGTACGGTACACGGCCGAGGTACGTGCAAGCGAGCAACCGCATTCCTCACAGCCATCCCCAACCTTTGCACGCTCATCAGCAACGAGATGTAAACGACCGCACTCGGGGCACTCGACAAACCAGCCCTCGACACCCGCAGACTCACCAGCAGCAGAAACAACTGGTGCCGCAGCAGACGCGGGCTGAGGCGCAGACCAAGCCTGGGTCTGCACGGGTTGCGCCGCAGGCGGTTCCTCCACAGTAACCGTCAGACGCAATTGGGCAAATTCGCCAGACGCAGCCGGAATGAGTAGCGTATCTCCGGTATGAATCGGCTGGGCCACGCCGGGAACCAAGTTGAGGATCTGGCCGCCACGCATAAGAGCCGTTCCGTTATTGGACCCCTCATCGGCAACCATCCATGTGCCCCGCTCAAAACGAACGCTGGCATGCTGCCGGGACATGGCAAAGTTAGAAGCCATAGAAGGAAACGCGTTGCGTCCAAGCACGGCGGCGTCCGTGAGACGAAGCTGCTCACCCATAACTGGATCGGCAAGCGTAAGCGCAGGAACCGCAGGAGTAGCTGCAGCATTCGCCATGGGTTGCGGCGCGGGCTGCGGCATTGGCGCAGGCGTCGGATGTGGCATTGGCGCAGGCGTCGGCTGTGGCGCAGCAACTGGAGCGGGCTGTGGAACGGGCATGGGGGTAGGCTGCGGCGTGGGAGCAGGAGCAGCCTGATATGCCTGCTGGGGCGCGGGACGCCGAGGCCGCGAAGCACCGCCCATCGATGATGTTGCAGGATAGACGGCGGGAGCCGGACGCTCAGCGACCGCGGCGGCAAAGCCGGACGCTGAGGCAACTGGCGCCTCGGGTGCCGAGACCGCGGGCGCAGGGGCCGAAGGCGCGGGAACCACGCCAGCGGGACGCGGCGTCCCACAGTCCTCGCACATATCGCGGGCATCATCGTTCATAAGACCACAGATAGGGCATTCCCATGTCATGGTTTACCTCATTTCCCTTTGCTTGAGCTGACTTGCTTGACGGCGATTACGCAGGCGGCGCTCCGCATCTGCGGAAGGTGTGGGCGGCACATAATCGTGCGGGTGAATCTCGACGGCAGCATCCGGACTTGGCGACCGCACAAAACCAGCCGAGGTGTCTGCAAAGACGCCGCGCTTCTTAAGGTCTTCACTGAACTGCTTATAGAAGTCACAAAATTCCGCTTGGTCCTGAACGGCCTTATCGACGGTTGACTGATCCTGGATCTTCATGTCTTTGATAATCGTGGGATTATTCGGGTCTTCAGAAAACTCAGCTGGGTCAGCCTCTACGACACGCATGATGATCTGCTGTTCGCTGCTACCTTTAAGGACAGCGACCGCTTTGTGTTCGTTTGTGTCAAACATAAGACGCCAGGGTTTGCCCGAGCCATCCATAACGGCATAACGGACCACATTGACACCACGTTCAGCCATAGCATCATTAATTGCACGCTCGATATACTCGTCTTTTACGGCCTTATCAAGCTCGGCGTCGGCGATTTCAATTTCTTCGTAAATATTATCGATTTCATAAATGTGCTTAAGAACAGTCGGTCGATGGTATCGATCGTTGAGTAGCTCTACTCGAATCTGGTATTGCGTGTACTGCTCATGCTTCTCGGCAGACTCATACTGGGCACGCTTCATGACATGATCGAAATCCTTGATGCTCTTATTAATAGCAAGCAGCTCCTCAACAGTTGAATCGGAATCAAGCGCATCATAGGCGGCGCGGATCGATTCGAATTTCGCGCTTATTCGATTACGCAGCGCCATATCCAAGGCTTCATCCTGCATCAAAGAGATGGCGACTTCCGACCACGCGTCAAATGATTGCGCCGCCCCCTCAAACGTTTCAACGCCCGAAGAAGACTCCGCCGCCGCGGTTATCTGAAGCAATGCCCTCTTCAGATCTATAGGATTATCAGGCGTTACATCAAAATCAATCGCCCTAGCAAGACCTTCTGCTCTCAGCTTTTCAACGGTCAAAGCAGCATCAATCTGACTTTTGCTCATCTCCATCCTCTGCTTCAGATGAGCGTCAAAAGTCATTTGTGGAAACAGGACGTGAAGTGTTGAAAGCAAATGAGCTAACGCCTTCTCCATTCTCACCCTTGTATCCCTACCAAGACTCATCGTGTTTTCTTCATGTTCGGCATAAAAGGAGCGAGAACAATTGGTGATCAGCTCGTCCAACATTGCCCGTGTTGATTCATCCAGCCCGGAAGCTATCTCATCGATCCGTTTCCTAAGGTCCGCGAGAGTCTCATTAAATTCCTCTTTGGCGGCGTAACTTGCATCTTTTTCCGCCGTCTCACGAGCAGCTAACGCACCCGTAACAATTGCGGTAGGAGCCAAAAGGACCATACCAACAGCGCCGGCAGCACCCAAGCTTGTCCCAGTAGATGCGGCGCTACTTGCCGCAGGGCCAACAGATGTAAACATCCCAACCACGGCGCTCATACTTGCTATCCCTCCGTTTTTGACCAACTTGGTCCTTGCGTCTTTCCTACATCTTTCTACCGCCGTCTTGCGCGATTCTGTTGCGCAACATTGGCGAGCGGCAGATTTGTCGATGTTGCGCAACAGAAGGCAGCGGATAGCGCATATCCTGCTAATGGAAGAAAGGATGAAAGCGCGCCATGACCGGATCCTACGAAGAAGTTCGACTCGTCAAATTTCATACGCCAGCACTGCTCTCCGAGCGCGAGCAGGCTGCGGCACGGCGTCGCTTCTGCACGCTTCTCGTTCCGCCGCAAAAGGGCGGCTTTGGCGGCAACGCCTATGTCCGCCGCGTCCAGAGCGGCGATCGCGCTTTTGAGCTCGCGCTTAAGATGCCGCGCCCCGATGCCCAACCCGAGCAAGAACAGCTCAACCGAGAAACTTTGGAAGAGGAGTACCGCACGCTCTCCGTCGTATCCAACCTAAGGGGTTTTCCCGATGTCTACGGATTTGGCTACACAGCAGACGGAACCCCGGCGCTGCTTATGGAATGGGTTGACGGCGTCTCGCTTCTTGATGCACGGCCAGCTCTGAGTGATGGCGCTGAAACCTGCCCCGGTGATATCGTCGCCGCGCTGGGTCTGAGCGTGCTCAAGATCATCCTGTCCACGCAATCGCTCGACACGCCCTTTGTCCACCGCGACCTCTCCATGCGCAACATCATGCTGCGTCACGATCGCATCCCGCTCGAGGAGCAGGTGTCGAGCGGCTATTTCGACATCTGCCTCATCGACATGGGCAGCGCAAAACTCGTTAAACCCGATTTTTCCTTTACCGTCGACGTCAACGCTTTTCGCGGTGCCACGCCGGCATACGCGGCACCCGAAATGCTGGAGCGGTTTAAGGCCGACCCCGGTGCACGTGACAATCCCGCCGTCGACATCTATGCGCTGGGAAGCATCCTCTACGAGCTTTATTGCGGACACGCGCCCTTTGAGGCAGAGCTCAGGCGCTCTGGAGACCACGCGCGCCTCAAGCGCACCGTGCAACCGCAACCCCTTGCGCCCGCAACTCCCCGCGAACAGGGCTTGGTCAACGCGATTATGGCTTGTTTGGCAGTCTCGCAAGACGCACGCCCTTCGGCAAATGAACTCGCGGCGCGCCTTGAGCCTTTCGCCCGTATGGGCGCTCCGCGAAAGCGCCGGCCCGTGGCGGATCGCGGCAGCGCTACCGTGCGGGCGGACGCCACCATCCCCACCCGCACGGTTGCACAGGCGCAGCCCGCGTCTCGGCCAGCCCCATCCACCGAGACCGTCCGCAGCGCCGAGTCCATGCGTCGCGCGCGCCTTGCCGTCAAACGTCAACGCACGATGGCACTCACGATGGTGATTGTTGCCCTGGCAGCAATCGTGGTCATACTCGTCCTCGCATCTGCCGGCATGCTTTAACCGGCGGCGATGCCAAGGTCAGCTCATAGACCCTATACAAAAAACGGTGACGAACGCAGCTCTCGATAAAGCCGCACCCGTCACCGCTTCACGCATCGCATACAGGCGGCACTAGGAAATCAAAAGCTCAAAGGAATCCGTGATGCGCGTTCCCATGTTAACGGCGCCGTCTCCCGATTCGACTGTGGTATTCAGGTAGTACTTGCCGTTCTTCTTTTTAGGTACACCCGTAACCGTAAGGTCGCAGCCCTCCTCCTCGACGGGAAGCGAAAACTCAAAGCCCTTGTTTCTAACAAACGTACCGGTGACGTCCGCGTAGGTGCGATAGTCGTCACCATCGGATTGGGCGACGGTTTTTTCGGCGTTGTAGGTATCGTGGGCATGCAGCGTGGCCGAGATGTCTGCAACCGCTTCGCCGGAATCGCTGATGCTCTTAAACACAATCACAAGGTCGTTTTTGCTCGCGCCATAGCAAGTATGGCCCCAAGAGTTGCCCGTCTCCTTAAGTGATCCGCGCCACGTGGTGTTGGCAAAACTCGTGGGCTTATCGATGTTGAGCTTCGCTGTGCCACCAGAGGTCGTAGTGGTCGACGAGGTCGCATTGCCCGTCGTGGAGGAGCCCTCGGCATCGGAGCTGGCGTCCTCGCCGTTCTTGTTTGCGGTCTTGAGCTCCGCCTTAGCATCCTTAAGGTCGGACTTTGTCTGATCGAGCTCGTCTTGCGTTTTTGTGAGTTCGTCCTTGGAAGATTCAAGCTGCTTCTTGAGCTTTTGAATCTGCTCCGTATTTTGCGGATGAGCCAAACCATATGAGTAGCCCACCCAGCCGGTTCCCGCGCACAAGGCGGCAACGACAATAACGCCGGCGGCGATGGCGGGCGCATACGACTTGCCCAGGCGCTTGCGTGCTAGCTTGTACTCGGCCTTGGCCGTCTTGAGGCTCTCGCGGTCCTGCTCGAGCTGCTCTTCCTCACTGAGCGGCGTAGAACCAAAATCGGCATGGCAGGCAGGCTCAGTTTCCACGTCCTCGATCGTAGTGCCAAAGTCTGACAGGGGATCGACTGCACGCGTGGCGTCCGAATCGGATTCGGGCACAGCGGGCTCAGACGCGCCGGGTGCCGCCACCGGCTGCTCGTCTGCTTTCGAGGCAGCATCCACCTTAGGCAACTCCACCGTTGCCGCCGTAGCGGCCTCGCCGTCGCGCCAAGAAAAGGCAGGGCTCTGTGACACGGTCTGGGGCGTAGTATAGGGATCTTCGGGAACGGGCGCAGTCGATGAGGGCGCGGCAAGAGGCGATCCACACTCAGAGCAAAAACTAGCGTCATCGGGCAACAATGCACCGCAATAAGGGCATTCCATAGGGCACGACCTCTCAAAATGTGTCGTTTGCAGCCATCCTACAACTTGGCGTATATGCCCTATAATGTCTCAATAGTTATGCAAAGCGTTGCGCAACATTTTTCGAGTCGGTACGCTTTGAGCGTAGCCATTTCCTATCATGTTTGCAGTACGTCATTAAAGTTATCTGGGGAGGCTGCCATGGCGGCGGAAACACCGTGCTCGGTCCTCTACAACGACATCCGATCGTTCGGCGGTCTCAAGCATCTCGAGATTGCGCGAATGCTCATTAACGGCAATTCGTATACAGGCAGTACCCTGCTCGACAAATGCTCTACCAACCGCTCGTACCTCACTCGCTACATCGTCCACCGCGAGCCTGATCAGTGTGCGCCAGGTATCTACAATGACCTTACCGTCTCCACGCTTAACCTTGCCGCCGCCATTAGCAACAAGCTCGGCGGAGGCGACCGCGCCTATCAGGAAATATCCGAGCATTACAGCGGCCCGGCGGCCCAAGGCATGATGTCGATTCTCGCCGATTATGACCTCGACGACCGCCTCTACGCCAACGCCTTGGGGCGTATCAACAGCTCCGATGACCACAGCGCCCGCGAAAAAAGCACGCTCTTCTTGATGCTCTTTGTGGCGACGGGCGCACTTGCCGATCCCGTTCAAGGCGTGGCCACCGTCGAGCGCTTTTGCGACAGCAAGACGGGCGGGCACTTTGGCA
>OLRA01001517.1_pt1 | contig 27164 bp, 23 predicted proteins | sample 1673011 | NCBI WGS metagenome assembly OLRA01 (sample SAMEA3136746, study PRJEB25190) | human gut metagenome | reverse complement strand
CTGGAGGCCGGGGCAACTCCGTATTTATTATGGATTTCCCAGTTCTATTACCGAGCCGTCACGCAGGTCAATTACCAGTATGTCCACAGGCGAGGCTTCGGAGCCTCTGGTATCGCTCCCTGTCTCCCCGCCCAGACTGTATTCCACAGTATACCTTCCCGGGAGAGTCAGCGTTGGGATAAGGAGGAAGTCCGTGGCGTCCAGCTTTATCCGGCTTAGCCCCAGCTCTATGGAGAATATCTCCACCTCCACATCCAGGAGCTCAGCCTCGGGCGGCAGGGAGTCCTGGAGCTGGATATTCTCTGCCGTCCAGTCCGTCAGTATGCTTTCAATGTCCCCGATGTCCAGCTCTACCACACCGCTGTCCGTACTCTCCAGCAGTTCATGGGGAGACCAGTAAGTCAGGTTTTGCAAGCGCCCGTCGGCACAGTAGCGCAGTTCCAGTTCCTCAAAATAGTAGTTTGAGGCCCCCGGCCGGGTGCTTCGCATATCCATGAGCATGGGATGCTTCGTCACAGTCACCCCCTCATAAACCCGTTTGCAGTCCACAACTATGTCGTAGCTGGTGTACAAGTCCTCCGGCATTATGCCGTACCCCATGCCCTCCTGGGGCAAATAGGCATAGCGCCCAGACTCCACCCGGGCATCCAGTTCCCAGTCCCCTATATCCATGGCCTCTATCATCTCCCGGGCCTTTTCCTCCACAGCCTCCACTTCTTCCGCTCCGGGTTCCCGGTCGCTGTACACCCCGTTTTCTACCATCCAGGGCGTATAATCCGGCGTTCCGGGGTACATCGGCGGCATAAGCAGGGCATACATACTGTGGTTTCTGAAATCCTCCGCCTCTCTGTTGTTCACGTTGAAGCGGTAAGGCAGGCCATCCATTGTGACCTGGGCGCACAGCTCCACCGTGGCCCCGTAGGGCAGCCGGTCTGTATAGCCTGTGTCTCTTCCGGCATAATCCCAGCTGCTTTGGGCATAGTGGGTAGAGGGCCAGAAGGTCCACAGACATTCTACCGGCTCCACCTCATCCCGGGCATATTCATATGCACTACTGTAAAAATCCAGCTGCTCCTCAATGGCTTTAGTGTAAGCGGCTATTTCCTCCCGGCTTGCGTCTTCCCCCAGAGCCTCTTTTATGGCTTCTTCCCGGAGAGCATCTTCATATTCGGCTATTTTCTCACCTATTTCAGCCCGGCTCAGCTCTTCGGAATATTCATAAAGGGTGTTGTCTCCAAAGATGGCCTCAGCCATGGTTCTGGCCCAGTCAGAGTCTATGACCTTTGGCCGCATCCGCAGCACCGGCATGGTCTCGGGTATTTTCTCCATCTCCACGGTATCAAAGCGGAAACTAATGTTTCCTTCATGGTTTTCAAATTCCAGGGCAGCCTTCTCTCCGGCAGCTTCTATGGTCGGGTATGGTGCAGCTATATTTACCTGAGCTTCATCAAGTGCAGCTGTGGTGGAAGGGCCGGAGACCGGAACTTTCACGGTCTCACCCGCTCCCAGGCAGGAGGCTCCGGAAAAAGCCAGAAGCAGCGCCGCCCCAAATATCAAAAAAGCCTTTTTCATTTTCCTGCCTCACTTTTCTATAATCGCTCCGGCTATGGCGGATATGCTTCCGTCCTCCAGCAGGGCTTTGAAATCCAGGGCATCGGCTATATCCTCCGCAGTGTTTTGTGGTGCCGGCTCCCCGCTCCAGCTGCATCTGAGAGTCAAGTCTGCTCCATCTCCCCGGCAGAATATGAGGCAGTCCCAGCTCAGTTCCCCGGGGCTTGGCTCATAATTTTCAGGAACATCTATGGGCTGGCGCCTCAGGGCGATATCCACCCTTGCGCCCAGGTCCGTCTCATACTCCCACTGCTCATATTCCCCGGGAGCATATATCGGTAGACTCATGGCCGGCAGCGTCCCCCAGGGCTCATAATAGACAGTCACCAGATTGTAGCTGTCATGGAGAGGCAGCATAAATCCATATTTATAGGCCCCGTTTTCATATACTGTTCCCTCCAGTTCCCCGCTCTCCGGACGACCCGCCCGGGTATGAAGGCTCAGTCCATATTCTCCTGCTATGTCTTTCAGCTCCTTTAGCATAACGCCGTCCCAGACCCCGTATATGCGGCTGACGGCCAGGTCGTATTCGTTCTCACGGGCAAAGCCGCGCTCCAGATCCCGCCAGTCGTAAAGGCTCTCCCCTTCGGCCAGCTGCCCCTCAACCATCTTCTGTTCATAGCTGTTCTTGAATTCCAGCCATTGTCCGGCAGCCAGGAATTCCGGAGAGCCCTGGAGCCCCGACAGGGACACATAGCTCTCCGCCTCTGTGTACTCCTCTCCCCCGGCTTTCCCCTGTCCACCCATGGATATGAGTCTGGCCCCCAGACCGAACCAGGCGGCGGCACAGGCTGCAGCGCTTAGAAGGCTCAGGAGAGCCGCTGCTATCAGCAGCAGTCTCACAGTCCTCCCCAGGGTACTGCGCTCCCCACCCCGGCTATTGTCTGCCTGTTCTATGTATTCCGGGTCGATATATCCCAAACTCTCAAAAATCGCCAGTCCCAAGTTCTCTCTCATATGTGGTAGCCCTCCTTTTCCAGAAAAGCTCTCAGCCCCCGGCGCAGGCGAAACAGCTTTTGCCGCAGGCCGTTTCCGCTCATGCCCAGGCTCTCCGCAAGAGCCGGGATACTGTCTCCGTACCAGTAACGGCGCAGGAAAATCCTACGCTCCCCCTCTCCCAGCCGGGCCAGCCAGCAGTTTATCTGTCTGCCAAGTTCCCGCAGTTCCGCCGCTTCTTCCGTGTCCATCGGTGCCGGGAGGCACTCCCCCAGCTCCTCCAGAAGCAGGGAAAAGCTCCCGCCTCTCTTGGCTGCCCTATCCTTTTTCCAACGGTTTATAGAAATATTTCTCACCAGTGTCCCAAGCCAGGCTTTGAGCCTCCGGGGTCTCTCCGGCGGGATGCTCTCCCAAGAACGTTGGTAGCTGTCGCTGACGCACTCCTCAGCGTCCTCGTATACCCGCAGAATATTGTAGGCTATACCCTGACAATAGGCTCCATATTTCCGGTCCGTCTCCTCTATGGCCCGCTCGTCCCTGTGCCAATACAGCTCTATTATCTCGGCATCCTCCATTGCTACACTCCCCTTGCTTGTCCTTAATTATATAGACAGCTTTCCCATGCAAATGTTACGCCTCATCAAGGTTTTTCGCAAAAAAGGACTGTCCGATTTTTGGACAGTCCTTTTTGGAGCCTTATGTTACTTTTTAGTCTTGCGGCCCTTTCCTCTGTAAAAAGGTATGCTCAGCAGCATAACCACCGTGAAGATTATCAGGTACCACACAACTCCCATACGGTGGGCAAAGATAGAAGCAATGACCATGAAGACGCAGCTGAGAATGGCCAACACCGGCATCACGAAGCGCTTCACCGGGTGCAGGCCTTTCTCCCTTATCATCATCACAAGGAAAATAGGGATATAAAGGGCATAGATAGTAATGATCGGCAGTTCTGAGGAGTCGAAACGCAGCGGTGCAAACCAGCCTTCGGTGAGGTTTGCCCCGTAAAAATAGAAGAGCCAAATAGCACATATCATTACCCCTGCCACCGCAGAGTTTCCCGGTACATTTGTGTGCCTGTCTACCTCGCTGAATATCTCCGGCTTTGGTCCGTAGCCTCTGGCCGCCAAAGCATAGAGACCACGGGTGGAGGCCAGCATCAGTCCGTTCAGGGTACCCAGACAGGATATAACCACGAGCACAAAAAGGCCCACCCCTGCAGCTCTGCCGAAGATATTTTCAAAGGCCAGCTTGGCCCCGGCTTCACCACTGGCCATCATTTCCGCATTGGTGGCCCCTCCGGCAAGTCCTATGTAATACAGGATATATACTGCTGCCACGATGAGCGTCCCCAGCACCAAAGCTATTGGCAGGTTGCGCTTGGAGTTTTTCAGCTCCGCATTTATACTTGTGGCTATTATCCAGCCCTCATAGGCAAAAGAGGTGGCCACCAGGGCAGTAAACAGCGCCATGCCCTTGCCTTGGGCCACCGGCTCCACCACGGTAACAAAGTTTTGCACCGTCATGCCGTTACCCAAGCCCACAATTGTCCCCACCACCGCCATCAGCAGCAGGGGCACCAGTTTGATAATGGTGGTTGTAACCTGGAATTTTCCAGCCAATATGGGAGACAGGGCGTTCAGAGCGTAGCTGCCCACCAGGAACAGGCAGGCCAGAACCATTACCGGGCCGCCGGTAATGTCCAGGCCCATAAGCACTCCCACATAACGGGCAGACACCCAGGCCAGCACAGAGGTCATGGCAGGGTAATAAATGAAGGTGGCAAACCAGCCGACGAAATAGGCGTAGCCCTTGCCCACTGTGGCTTCTGCATAGTCCACAACACCGTTGATATGGGAATAGTGAGTGGCCATTATCGAAAAGGTGTAGGCGCAAATTACCATTATCGCTCCACCTAAGGCCCAAGCCAGAATCCCAAGTGGCAGGTCGCCCCCCGTAGCAACCAACACCTTTTCTGCTTTAAAGAACACTCCGCTGCCTATAACTATTCCAACTACCATGGCAATGGCAGTTATAAGTCCGTATTTCTCCTTCAGTTGCTTATCCATGCCCTCTCTCCTTTAGTTTCTTCTGTCTGGCTGCAGCGCCGGCAGCTTTTTTATTTTAAATGATTGAAGTTCCAAGTTCAATATACATTTGTCGGTCCGGAGTCATAAAAAGCCGCCCCAAGTGCTGAAGCAAAGCTTTGCACTTGGGGCGACGCAGATTGATTCATTTTAGATGTGCTGTGCTCTGAGAGCTTTCAGCGCTTGTTTTTCATGTTCAGCATATCGCCATAGATGGGAGTGGGCACACCAAAGCCGCCATGTACTGCCAGCACCTGGCCGGTGGTAAAGGGGGCAGTGGCAAAATACAGCACGGCATCGGCTATCTCCTGGGGTTCGCCCATGCGGCGGATCGGGGTATGCTTCAGGAAGAACTCCTGGAAGGCGGGAGTCAGGTTGTTCTTCACAGCCTCTGTAGCAGTCATACCAGGACAAACCACGTTGCAGGTAATATTCATAGGTGCGGCATGTACGGAGATCATCTTGCTCAGGTGGATTATGGCAGCCTTTGAGGTGCCGTAGGCAGTCTGGCTCATATCCGGGGTTATTCCCGCCACAGAGCCAATGTTGATTATTGCTCCGGATTTCTGGGCGGCCATGGCCTTGGTTATTGCCGCCTGGCAGGCCAGGAACACAGTGGACAGATGCACGTCGATGTACTTTGCAAAGGTCACGTAGTCGGTATCGAAAATGGTCTTGTCGTTCATGGGGCTGGTTCCGCCGAAGTTGTTCACCAAAATATCGATGCGCCCCTCATTTTCCACCACCGTGTCTATCATCTTCAAGATGCTTTCCTTGTCGTATGCCTCGAAGTATACGGTCTTGACATCATAGCCCTGGGCATTCAGGGCTGCGGATTTCTCCGCACCTCTTTCCAGGTTGCGGCAGGCCATGTATACTCTGGCCCCGGCCTTAGCCAAGGTTTCCACGCATGAGTAACCTATACCTCTGGTGGAGGCAGTGACTATTGCAACTTTACCTTTCAGCATTTGTATCCTTCCTTTCCGCTGTATATTTTTCCATTGTTTTCCTTGGGGCATTATCTTGCCCCCATTCTCTTTGTTTATTTTATATCATTCCGCGGTCCAGGCAAGGACAATAGTTTATCAAATTATAACAATGTTAAACTGTTTTTTTTCAAATCCCCTGCAATTTAAGCAGCTTATCATGTGGCAAAGCGTTCTGGCCCTAAGCTTCTTGGCCTTCTGTCCCAGCTTTTATATTTGCTTAAGCAGAAGAAATGCTGCTTAAGCAAATGGCTTTTTTTCATTTCACAACTTTTAAATTTCTCTTCTGGAGTCCTTTACCTTTCAACCTATAACTTTACACAGAGCCGCATAGACCGCTTCTCTCACATCTGTATTGGGAATGCCTCCAAATATCAGGTTATTCTCCGGTATATACCAGATAGAGTTCGGGCAAGCCGGCCCGTAGAATTTAGACGAAGAGTATATATTGCTTCTGGATATCCCATCTCCGGCTACAACACGGGCAGACTCTATAACTGCATCAATGATTTCGCCGTTTGAGGAATTGTACCAGCCCTCCTGGCCTCCGCTGCATATTATTCTCACGACCTGGCCCACTTCATCCAAGTTATCCGGGAACAACTCAGAGGGGAGCTTTGACATGATATCCCAGGCAATGTAGTAATCTGTCTGGCTGGATTCATATCTCTGTATCTCCCAAAGTACCAGAATTTTGTCCCCCTCGCCTATTGAGTAGGCTTCCAGTTCCTCCAGACTCACCATTGTGTGCTTATCGTCCTGGAACTTCTGATTTTCCGGGGCTGAAAAACTCAGGTAATCTGAACTCCCTCCGTCGAAGTCGGGCTTATATTCAAATACGTTCAGCGCCTTCTCTATCTTTATCCTGATACTTATATCCGCATCCAGGTTTTCTTCACGGATCTGCCGGAATACAGGAATCCATTCGCTCTCGCTGATTTGTCCTGTGCCATAGCCGGAGGACTCTTTCAGGGCCAGCGCCGCTTCGCTGTAATTGCCCTGCTGTATATCTTCTATTGCCTGTATATACTGCTGGGCATATGTATCGTTGGACATCTTTCCCAACATATCAGCCATATCCTGGAGTTCCATCTGAGCAAGCAGTTGTTGTGCTCTCCCCAAATATGCCTTATCTCTGGTTGACGTACTGCCTTTAAAGGTTTCGGTATCTTGCAGCTGCTCTGCCAACTCTACAGCTTTGGTATATTTTTCTTCTTCCATGTAAATATTTATAAGTTCTGCTTTGGACATATTCAGATAATCCAGAGCAGTGCTGTTTTGAGGGAACTGGCTAAGCAGCTCGATAGCCTCGGAGTATTCTTTTTCCCGGTACAGCTCCACTCCAACTTCTATCAGAGCATCCTCTCTTAGCTCGCTGCTGAAAAGCAAATCATATTTCGCCAGCGCTGCCGCTTCGCCATATTTACCTTCTTCTGCCAGTCTGTTTGCTGAACTATGCACCATGGTGCTGGCCAGAAGAAAGACCAGCAGCAGTCCAACGCACAGTACCGCTGCTATTTTTACCGGTTTGGCAGCTCTTTTCCCGTCAGCTTTCTTTTCCTCCTGTATTTGTCTCAGGTTTCCGCATTTGTAGCAGACGTTAATCTCGTTTTTGTTGACCGTGCCACAGCTGCTGCATATCCACTCACTCTTTTTGCTCATATCTATGGCTCCTTCCTGTATCTATCTCCTTAACTGTCGCGCTGAGCTACCAGCCTGCCTATCCCCTCGCTGTCCACGGCAAAACTAAGCACCTTGCTTGTCTTCATCTCATCGTCATTTTCTATGTCTATGCGTATCTCTATCTCTTCAGGAAACTGAGTATCGGAATGGAACACGTTCATTTCATCCTTTGTTGACGAATAGCCGTAGGGGAAGCTGAGTTCAACGTATTTATAATCATAGTCTATGTATGTATCCAGCATTTCGTCATAATAAGAGCCAATATATACATATTGTGTGTATGCGTTTAAAACAAGTGCGCTGCCATCTACGGATATATTGCCGTCCACCGTTACATCAAGGTAGGTATAAATGTTTGAACCTACCTCTGACGCTCTCAGCAAAATTAAACCTTTGTGGTAATCCTTTATCAGCACCAGGCCGCAGAATTCCAATTTCATTTTCCCATCCATATATATGGTATTCGCCTCTGTGTTAAATCGGTTTTCCAGCTGTATTGTGCTTGGAAAAGACACAGTCCATGTCTTGTTCGAACTGCTTATATTATCATAATCATCCGTATATAAATCTGCGTTCAATTTAAGCTCATCAAATTTTTCCATCCCTAACAAATACAGCAGATCCGTGCTTATCCAAAAGCTGACAACCGTCTCTGAGTTTGCAGGATACTCATAGATTTCCTCCCGCTTAGAGTCCAGTTCCAGGATATCAATACCGGCTCTGCCACACTGTAAGCTTACGCTCATCCGTATGCTGCAGTCAGCCCTGTTCTCCAAATTCAAAAGCAGGCAGAGATATCCGTTTCCCATAAAACAGTCGCTTATGGCTGCGGCGCAGTATTCGTTGTCCACCATTGTCTGCTTTTCAAAGCCTTCCAGTCTCTCCATTCCCGCATACAAGCTAATGGGATAGGCGTCCTCAGACATCTGTATAATTTGGGGCGTTCTGTCTTTTCCGGTTTTCTCTGATGACGCTCTGTTTTTTTCTGGCGATCCAAAGGCAGAAAGTAATACCACCACAGCGAGGACAGCCGCTGCACCTGCCGCAATTAGCTTTGCTCCACGGCTGCGGAAAACACCGCCCAATCCGGCCTTGGGGTTTTCCAGTTCTGCCTTTAGCTCCGCCATACTCTGTGGGCGGGACGATGCTTTTACCGACATACCCCTCAGCAAAGCCTGCTCCTGAGCCGGGCTGAGCTTTGCACCCAGTTTTCTTGGCCGGCGCAGTTCGTCCTTAAAAGCTCTGTCGGCGGCGCTTAGAGGGGTATCTCCGCTTATGAGCATATAAATCGTGGCGCTCAGGGCATACACGTCCGTCCATGCTCCCAGCTCCCCGTTGCTGCGGTACTGTTCTTCCGGGGCATAACCCGGCTTAAGCAGCATGGATTGGTTGGTTCCTGCTCTGCCAAAGGGGCGCGCCGCCCCAAAATCTATCAGCTTTATCCCGCCGTCTTTCAGCAGCATGATATTGGACGGGCTTATATCTCCATGTATAAGGCCTTTGCCGTGTATCCTCCCCAGGCAGTCCATTACCGGGCTCAGCATCTCCACCGCCTCCCGGAAGCTCAGCGGCTCCCGGTTCTCCATATACCGGCGCAGATCCTGTCCTTCCAGATATTCCATCACTATATAGGCTGTGCCCTTGGTCTCAAAGAAGTCCAGCAGCCTTACTACGTTCCCGTCATCCAGGAATTTGGCCAGTACATCCGCCTCATTTAAAAACTGTTCTTTTCCACGCCGGAAACTGTCCACGGTTCCGGAGCTGCTGGAATAAACTTCCCCGTCAGATCTACGGGCTGCCGCTCCGCTGGGGAAATATTCCTTTATGGCCACCCTTATGTTCAGCAGCGTATCATAGCCCACATAGCTTATGCCGAAGCCACCGCCTCCTATGGCACTGCCTACCAGATACCTCTTGTTAAGTATGGCTCCCACCTGTAGCTGGTGCCTCTCATTTGCCGCTTTCAGTTCTTTCCCGCAGTACCGGCAGCTTCTCTCTCCCGCCCCAGTCTTTTTCATACAGTGGGGACACAACAGCTGTTGTTCCATAAGTCTTTTCCTCTCCGTTTCTCAGCTCACTCGGTTTTCCATACCCTTATTTCAAAATCCGCATATTCATACTCTATAGTATATCTTGTCTCGTTTCCCAACGAATCTATAACTATCCTATCCCCGGAGACCCTCTGTCCGTTTTCATCGTATTCATATGTTTCCATATAGTGGCTTTGTGTGCCGTATTTATATTCATATGACAGCTCGTTCCCATTTTCATCATAAGTATACCTATTCGTATACATTATGTTTCCGTCGGCATCATATTGAGCACCGTCGCCGTTATGATACACGTAATAATACTCCAGGCTGCCGTCGGGATAGTAAAAATAGGTGTATTTCTCCCCGTTTTCACCGTCTTCCCATACGACCCAGCCCAGCAGGTTCCCCTCCTCATCATAGCTGCACCGCACTTCTCCGCCTTCCTGCTCCACATATTCATATCTGTAATATGTGATATCGGTTGCCCCGTCAGAGTTGGTAAACCCTTGGTATACCAGCTCACTGTATCCTGTCTCTTCGTCAGTCTCATATTCATAAAAGTTTTCATATGAGGTCAATCTCTTGCCGTCAAGATAGCTTGTAGTTAACATACTCGTACGGTTGCCGTACTGGTCGTATTTATATTCATTAACAGAGCTGATATCTCCATTCTCCTCATACACGATCTCTTTCACTATCAGGGCTTCTTTTTCCGTCACCCACTCCCCTTCGGCGGATACGGCGCCGGTGCTGCCTGCTGTATCTCTTTTCCCTGAAAACAAATTTATGCCGGCCAGAAGACATACACCCAGTGCCAGCACTGCCGCTGCATTCCTGGCTCTCTTTTTCCGGTTCACCGCACGCCTGGGTTTTTTCTTTCCCTTCAGGCACTTTAAAAGCTCGTCCATGCTCCTTATGCGTTCGCTGCTTTTTACCGCCAGTCCCCGCATAAGAGCCGCCTCCTCTTGGGGGCTTATCTTTGCTCCCAGTTTGCTGGGTGGTACTATATCGTCTTGAAAGGTTCTGTCCGTGGATATCGGCGGCACCTTTCCGGTTATGAGCCGGTATATTGTGGCACACATGGCATATACGTCCGTCCACGGGCCCTGTTCTCCGTGGCTCCTGTACTGCTCCTCCGGCGCATAGCCCGGTTTCAGCATCACAGACAGGCTTCTTTCTCCCATCAGGCTCTGTACTCTCGCTGCGCCAAAGTCCAGCAGCCTTACGGTGCCATCCTTTTCCAACATAATGTTGGAGGGGCTTATATCCCTGTGTATCAGACCTTTCTTGTGTACCTTGCCCAGAGCCAGCATCACCGGCTCCAGCATATTTATTATCTTTTCAAAACTTTGCGGCCCTTCTCTTTTGGCGTACTGGGACAGCGTCTCCCCTTCTATGTACTCCATGACTATATATACTGTGCCGTTTTCCTCAAAAAAGTCCCGCACCTGTACTATGCCCGGCTCGTCCATGAACTGGGCCAGTACTTTGGCTTCGCCCAGAAAGCGCTCTTTTCCTTTTCCAAAGGCTTCCCCTGTCTTTTCATTGGTAGGTGCTACCGTCAGGGATTGGCTCCGGTTTACTGCATTGAGCATGTAAAATTCCTTGATTGCCACCTTGCCGTTCATCTTCAGATCATAACCTATATAGGTTATGCCAAAGCCGCCGGCTCCCAAAACCTTTCCCACTATGTACCGGCCTTTCACTATACTGTTTACCGGCAGCTGGTGAGCTTCATTTTCCGTGGTCGTGCTGCCGCCGCATTTAGGGCACACTTTATCCCCGGCGCTTATCTTTTCCATACAATTGGGGCACAGATACAAGTTTTCCATTTCTCGTATTCTCCTCGTATTCTCCTGTAGCTAAATTTTATAGATTATTTATTTGCTGTCTTCATATGAACAGGATTTCAGAATGTACATTATGATGATATCATAGAACAAAACACATATTTGATGCGCGGCATAATTTGTCATGTTCATGGAATAATTTGCAAGTCCAATTTATTTTTTCCCTGGGCCAGACTTTGTCATATACTGTTTTTATTTATTATTATCTGCTTATCACGAATCTCGAATTTTTATTAAGCATATACATTTTCGATACATTTTTTCAGTGATGTACTTTTTTTAGCACGGTTTAACTTGCATTCATTTTTTTGACAACTTTCCTTGATTCCATAAAATGCAACAAAAAGAGGAGCGAATCACCTTCGGATTCGCTCCTCAATGTATTTTTTTAGCTCTCAGCGCCAAGCCTTTACATCCAACAATTCAATATCGTGGGAAATATAATTATCCTTTATCTCATAGTCATTGGCATAATCGGTGGATAGATACTTCTTATTGTCGTCGGCAAAGACCGTGGTCATCACCGCGCCTTCGCCCAGCTTTTCCTGGGCCATCACGCAGCCGATGAAGTTTGCACCGGAGGATATACCAACGCCTATGCCAAGCTTCTCCGCCAGCATCCTGGCCATTATTATGGAGTCAATATCGTCTACAGAGACTATACCGTCCATTTCGTCCATTTTCAGTATACTGGGTATAAACTCATCTGATATACCCTGTATACGGTGTTTGCCCACCTTGTAGCCGGTGGAGAGAGTTGGCGAGTTCAGCGGCTCCAGAGGATAGATGCGGCAGGCAGGATTCTCTTTTCTCAGTCTGCGGCCTATACCCATAACAGTGCCGCCGGTACCAACTCCGGCCACAACAGCATCGGCTTTGAGGCCGATGGCCGCCAGCTGTCGTACTATCTCCTCTCCGGTCATAAGGTAGTGGGCCTCGGCGTTGCCCTCATTGGAAAACTGCCTGGGCAGAAACACACCGCCGCCCTTATACAGTTCCTCAGTCATAGTGATGGAGCCAAGAAAGCCACCCTCCTCCTTGGATACCAGCCTGACCTGGGCGCCGTAGCTTTTCATCAGGTTGATGCGTTCCTTGCTCATCCAGTCCGGCATATAGATAATCACCTGGTGCCCCAGGTAACTGCCGATTGCGGAAAAGGAGATTCCTGTATTTCCGCTGGTAGCCTCTGCAATAATGTCGTCGGGCTGTATTTCGTCCCGCTCATAGGCCCGCTTCAAGATGTGATAGGCCACCCGGTCCTTGATGCTGCCGGTTACGTTGAAGTATTCCGCCTTGGCAAAGAGCCTGCGGCGATTGCCCTTATATCTGTAGTCGATTTCCAGCAGGGGGGTGTTGCCCACCAGAGCAGCCACGCCCTCAAACTTCTGTTTCATTATCTCGTCCATAAATAAATATCCTCCAAACCTGCCGTCTAAGCGTGCAGGCATAACACGGTATTTTAATCTTTTGATATATGATATATAATTATCGGTTATCGGCAATATATGCCAGTATATGAGAATTCAAATCATGCTGCCACAATGACCTGTCAAAGGGTCCTGTTTTTTCAGCCCAGAGCCACATCCAAAGCCATCATGACTGTAAAACCGGCAGCAAAAAACAGCGTACCCAGATTTGAATGGTCTCCCTGAGCCATGTCGGGGATAAGTTCTTCCACCACCACATATATCATGGCTCCAGCCGCAAAGCTCAAAGCATAGGGGAGGATCGGCACCATTATTCCTGCCAGCAGAATGGTCATAGCTGCGCCAAGAGGTTCCACCACACCGGAGGCCAAACCATATCCAAAAGCTTTGGCCTTGGACAGGCCCTCGGCCTGCAGCGGCATGGAGATGATGGCGCCCTCCGGGAAGTTCTGTATGGCAATACCCAGGGACAAAGCCAAGGCTCCGGCAAGGGAGATGTCGGAATTTCCGGACATCCATCCGGCGTACACTACACCTACTGCCATACCTTCAGGCAGATTGTGCAGGGCAACGGCCAGGGCGAGCATGGTGCTCCTCCCCAGGCTACACTTAATCCCCTCAGCCTCACCGCAGTCCGCATGGAGGTGGGGCACCAGCCGGTCGAGACAGAGAAGGAACATCACCCCCAGCCAAAAGCCTGCAACGGCGGGCAGAAAAGCCCATTGACCCATGGGTGCGGCCTGCTCCATAGCCGGAATGAGCAGGCTCCATATGGATGCTGCCACCATGACTCCGGCGGCAAAGCCAGCCAGAGCCCTCTGCACGGTCAGGCTCAAAGAGCCCTTCATGAAGAACACGCAGGCAGAGCCCGCCGTCGTTCCCGCCAGAGGGATGAGCAGTCCCTTTATCACATCCAGAGTCATTGTCTCTCTCCTTTGCAGTCTTTCAGTCGTCGCTCTTTTCAGATTACCAGAAACGCGAAATTTGTCAATACGACAAAGTGAATTTTCTGTCCATACCGTCAGCTGCCTCTCCTACCCTTGCTCCCCAAAAACCGGCTCCGGTCCGCATACAAAACTTGACAACAGCCGCAGCCCCATAATACAATATGCAATTGTACAGTTTACTTTGTTTCTACAGAGAGGTATGTTATGAGCCAGTCTGATATTCTGCATATTCTTGAACAGGTAAAGAGCGGCGGTCTGGAACCCGCCGAGGCCATGGTAAAGCTGAAAATGGAGCCCTTTCAGGATTTGGGCTTTGCCAAGGTGGATCACCACAGAGAACTCCGTCAGGGTGTGGCGGAGGTTATTTACGGTGCCGGCAAAACCCCGGAGCAGATATGCAGCATAGCCTCCGCCATGCGGCAGAGGGGTCAGAAAACCATATTGGTCACCCGTATTGACAAAGAGGCCGCCGCCAGCATAGCCAGGGTACATCCTCTTGATTATAATGAGCCGGGACATATCGGAATCATAGGCTCCATGCCTGAGCCGGACGGAGACGGCACCGTGGTCATTGCCACCGGCGGCACCAGCGATATTCCGGTAGCGGAGGAGGCGGCAGTGACCGCCATGGCCCTTGGCAACAAGGTCACTAAGCTTTATGACGTAGGCGTGTCCGGCGTTCACAGGCTGCTGCATAATCTGGAGCCGATAATGAGCGCCCGCTGCATTATTGCAGTTGCCGGAATGGAAGGCGCCCTGCCATCGGTCATCGGCGGCCTTGCCGACGCCCCGGTCATAGCCGTACCTACCAGCGTTGGCTACGGAGCATCCCTGGGCGGTATTGCGGCGCTGTTGAGCATGCTTAACACCTGTGCCAGCGGAGTATCTGTAGTGAATATAGACAATGGTTTTGGTGCAGGATATCTGGCCAACATTATAAATCATCTGAGTCAGAAGCCATGACTTTGCAGGAATTCTTTTTGAAAAACCCCAGGGCCGCTCTGGCCTTCTCCGGAGGTACAGACTCAGCCTGTCTCCTATGGGCTGCCATTGACGCCGGTGCCCAGGTGCAGCCATACTTTATACAGTCTGAGTTTCAGCCTCGCTTTGAGCTGGAGGATGCCCGGCGGTTGTGCAGGGAACTGGGAATTGAGCTTAAAATAATTAGTCTGGAACTTCTGGACTGCCCGGAGATTGCTTCAAACCCGCCGGAGCGCTGCTACTATTGCAAGCGCAGACTTTTTACCGCACTTATTGAAGCCGCTTCCATGGACGGCTACTCCCTGGTTATTGACGGCACCAACGCCTCTGACCAGTCCGCCGACAGGCCGGGCATGCGGGCAATCCGGGAACTGGATGTGCGCTCCCCACTTCGGGAAGCAGGCATTGATAAATCCGGTGTCCGGGAGATGTCCCGCCGGGCAGGCCTTTTTACCGCCGAAAAGCCGTCCTATGCCTGTCTGGCTACCAGGATACCCAGCGGCGTTCTTATACGCCGGGAGGATCTTGAGCGGGTGGAGCGAGGTGAGGCCGCCCTTGCCGCCCTGGGCTACAGCAATTTCAGACTGCGGCTTAAGGAAGGGGGCGCCCTGCTGCAATTTGACGCCGCCCAGCTGGCGGACGCTGAAGCAAACTTGGAAAATATCAGGACTTTGCTGGGGGACGGCTTTGGAGAAATACGCATAGACCCTGTGGGCCGCAAAGGAGACTAGAATGAAAACACTGTATCTGGATCTTTCCATGGGGGCTGCAGGAGACATGCTTTCCGCCGCCCTCTTTCAGCTGATTGATAACCGTGATGAGTTGCTTGGGCGAATAAATTCTTTACCCCTGCCGGGCCTTGAAGTCAGCCTGCTGCCAAGTGAAAAATGCGGCATACAAGGCATTCACTATCAGGTACTTGTCCACGGCAAAGAAGAGGAGGAACACGGCCATGAAGTTCACCACCATCACAGCAGCCTTGGTGATATTCAGAATATTATAAATTCCTGCGGCCTTCCGGAGCCGGTGTGCCACGACGCCTCAGAGATTTATCGTCTGCTGGCTCAGGCGGAGAGCAAAGTCCACGGCAGGCCGGTTGAGCAGATTCATTTTCACGAAGTGGGCAGCATTGATGCTATTGCAGACATACTAACCGTATGTCTGCTGATATATGAAATTTCCCCGGAGCGGATTTGCGCCTCCCCGGTCCATATGGGCAGCGGCACGGTGCACTGCGCCCACGGCATCCTCCCCGTGCCCGCTCCCGCCACGGCGGAGCTGCTGAAAGGCATCCCCTGCTACTCCGGAGATATAAAAGGAGAGCTATGCACCCCTACCGGGGCAGCACTCCTGAAATACTATGTAGGTGACTTCGGTCCCATGCCACAGATGCGCACGGAGCGCATTGGCTGCGGCATGGGCACAAAGGATTTTCCCCAGGCCAACTGTCTTCGCGCCATTCTGGGAGAGAGCGGCGAAAACGTTGTGGAATTGTGCTGCAACGTGGACGATATGAGCGGCGAAGCTGTGGGCTTTGCACTGGAACAGTTTATGGGCGCAGGCGCTCTGGATGCCTTCTGGGAGAGCGTGGGCATGAAAAAGAGCCGTCCCGGCCTTCGATTGACCGTGTTGTGCCGGGAAGAAGACAGGGATAAAATGATCCGGCTCATTTTCCGCTATACCAGCACCATCGGCTTGCGGGAGACGCTCTGCCGCCGCTATATTCTCCGCCGGGACAAGAGCTATGTACAGACTCCCTACGGCTCAGTTTCCGTTAAGCGCTCAAAGGGTTACGGTGTTGAAAAGGCCAAGCCGGAATATGAGCAGCTCCGGCATCTGGCTATTGAGGCTGGCATATCTCTGGATGAGGCCCGTGAGCTGGCCGATAAGTTTACATAACTTTTTGATTTTGATCAGGAAAACTCAGGGCTTGGCCGCCCTGAGTTTTTGTATTGAATCGATATACTCTCTCAATTTATAGTAAGCTTGGCGATACGGCTGATTATATCGTCATTTATCTCCCCGCTTACTGCTCTGTTATAATTACATACCATAACTCCCACGCAAAGATACATCAGAGCTTCCGCCTCTCCTGGCCCCAGATCTTCTCCGCAGTTCTCTCGGAGGCAACGGCTCATTGTATCGTGCCAGTCCTCAAACTCGTCTCTCACCATACTGCCTATCTCACTATCATAATAGCCCAGTACAAAAGTCTGGCTGGCAGCCACCGGGCGCAGTTCTCCCTCTTTGCCCTCGGCCACATATTTCATAAAGGCGTTGAGGTATTCCATATTGGAACCGTAGCGGTCGCGCCGGTTCTCTCTGAACCAGGCCTGGCATCTGCTGCTTATAAAGTCTTGGGTATATTTTATATAGGTATATATTATTTCGTTCTTGCTGGAAAAATAGTTAAGGAGTTTTGGGTGGCTCATGTCAGCCTCGGCGGCGATATCCCGCAGGGATATCTTGTCAATGGGCTTGCGGCCTATGCAGCGCTGGAAAGCCATTAGTATATCCAGGCGCACGGCATCTCTGTCGACTATTTTTGGCATAGCACTCTCCTCGGCAGTCTACTTCACTTCAGATACTTCTCCGCTGCTTTTCCTTTTCTATTATTGGGTATGATATTATTTTATCATATGGGATAATAAAATGGAAGGCCATAAGCGCCGATATATTGACAGTAACAGCATTAAAGCGCCGGTTTTGCTCAAGCCTACGCTTTAATGCTGCGTGTGAATCTGTCTATATATGTCTGTACTCCGACAGTCCACTGTCGTCCGTATAGTTTGCCAACCTGCCGTGGCTGTGTAGATAGACGAGGTGGGCAAGGGTCTCTCCTGTTGCGTACCACTTCTGATTAATCGGGAAATCATCCCAGCTCTTTGCCTTTATCGCCCAAGTCATATGGGAGGCCGCCTCGTAAGCGCACATATGGTCTGCCGCAGTCACTACCCGTTCGGCCTCGTCCAGCCTCGCCGCATGGTGGCGCAGCAGCTCTTTAACACGGCCTTTGAAGCTCTTGCCTCCCGTTCCACGGTGGCCGGGCAAGGCAGTCTCCACTTCAAAATGCAGGACCTTCTCCAGGCTGTTCAGGTAATCGTTCAACATATCCTTGCCCTCAATATAAGTTATGTTAGGGCTGATATCGAAGAGCACGTGGTCTCCGGTAAGCATCAGCTTGTTGCTGGGGTCGTAGAGGCACATATGTCCGGGAGAATGGCCGGGGGTCATAATGCAGCGCAGGGAATAGCCCCCGTAGCTGAGCACGTCTCCCTCTTCCAGAGTCTGGGCCTTGAAGTACCCCGGCATGCCGCTGCGAATATTCATGGCCTCCCTCAGTTCCTCAGGCACCCCCTCTTTCACACTGTCGGCAACCTGTTTTATCCATGGAGAAGTGCGGTAAAATTCATATTCCACGCGGCCAATCATCAACCGGCATCCCATTTCCTCCAGATTACCGGCATTTCCTATGTGGTCAAAGTGACTGTGGGTAAAAAACACATCAGTGTTTTCCGCCTGCATGTTCAGCTCCTCCATGCCTTCTTTCAAATCCTTAAGGCACTGGGGCGTGTTGAAACCGGTGTCCACCAGCAGATCCCTGCCGCCCTTTGTTCCCCTGACAACATAGCAGTTGAGCCAGCCCAGCGGGCTCTTGGGCAAGCCAATGCGGAATGAATACAAATTTTCTGCCAGTTTCTTTATCATATTCTGCCTCTTTCATAATTTATATCTGTTTAAACCAAAGCCCCGGTCTTTTTTATCTTGCGTATATCATACCTACAAGATAATTAGACAGTCTCCTTGGCAGCAGCTTTGCTGCCATAGCAGCGCATTTGTAGGAAAAACCCAGTGCGCACAAAGGGCGGCTGTTGCTCTGCAAAGCCTTTCGGGCCACGTAGGCTCCCGCAGTTTCCGGGCTCATGCCGTTTCGCTCGTCCCGTTCCATCACAGCAACAGAGCGCTCTATTCTACCGGAGTAGGCCTCGTCCCCGGCGTCGGACTTCTTTCTTGCCTGTGTAAAACCGGAGGATATATCCCCGGGCATAACGGCGCACACGCTGATGCCAAAGGGTCTCACCTCGTTTTGAAGCGCCAGCACATAGGCGTTTATGGCAGCCTTGCTTACGGAATACCACAGCTGAAAAGGTATTGGAAGTATGGCCGCAATTGAACTCATGCACACTATGCGCCCGCCCCCCTGGGCCCTCATGGCCGGCAGTACCGCCCGTGTGGCTCTGTCCATGCCGAAGAGGTTCAGCTCCAGCTGGGCATGGGCATCTTCCGGTCGGGTAAGCTCTGCTGCGCCGGAAATTCCGAAACCGGCGTTATTCACCAGTATGTCTATCCTTCCCTCCCGGCGAAGCACTTCATCCACGGCGGATTTTACCTGCTCCTCGTCGGTCATATCGGCATCTATATGAGTGATGCCCTCACCCGGAAGCTCATGGCGGGAAAACTCATACACACGGCAGCCAGCCCGGCTGAGAGCCGCGGCGGTACAGCGTCCTATTCCTCCGCTGCCTCCGGTCACTACGGCAACTTTATTCATTGGTCATACCTCTTTTTTTCAGTCTGTGTAAAATATTACACCCTCTTCCCCTTTGAGTCAAGGCTGTGTAAGCCGTAAGCTACTGAAAGCAAGCTTCTCTCTACTTTCTGAAAACGTCCAGGGCATGGCTGCTGAAGCCCAGCATATCATCCCGCTCGCAGGTGGCGAGATGGTATTTCATATACAGTCGGAAGCAGTCATCATCCATCTTGTCTATCGCTTCCCGTATAAGCAAGGCACATCCGTCCGATGCAAGATAGTGCAGCCGCTTTGTCGGGAATACACTCATCAGTTCATCCACATCCTCCTTGCGCACCAATTCAAACAGATCCTTCGGCTCTGACATGGCGGCAAAGCTATCCGGCTCCAGCAGACCCTTTCTTATATATTCCGCAACATCTATATTTCCCCGCAGGAAGCCCTCGTCCATCAGGCAGCCGTCGGAAATAACATAGGCCGCAAAAACCACGCCCCCCGGCCTGGTACAGCGTATTGCCTCGCCCAGGGCCCGCCGTTTGTCTTCCACAGTGTACAGATGGTAAAGCGGTCCCAACAGCAGGGTGATGTCATATTGATTATCCGGGAAAGCAGACAGGTCTGAAGCATTTCCTTGCATGATCGTTATGTCTTCCCCCGGCCTCACATTCCGGTGGAAGACTTCTATATTATGTTCAACCAGCTCCACCGCGTCCACCCGCCAACCCCTGCGGGCCAGAGCATGGGAATAGCGCCCGGTACCGGCGCCAATCTCCAGCACTCTGTCTCCGGGCTTCAGATATTTTTCAATATAATGCATGGTTGTGAGAAATTCCACCGAGCCGTGCTTTGAAAGCAGGCGCTGCTCCTCATCATACTGGTTGTAAAAATTAATCAGATACCGGTTTGTCTCCATTGCATACCTCCGTTTTGCTGCAAGGTAATAAACTGTGAACAGACTTGAAAGTAGTTTAAAAATAGAGGCCGGGGCGGCAAAGCTTTCTGCCCTGCCGCCCTTGGACTGCCTGTTATTTTTTCCTGGCCTGGCCTTACACTGTCTCCGGCAGGGAGGCTGCCACGGCAGACTGACCCCCTCTCCTGAAATACTCGTCAGGCAATGCCAGACGTATTTTTCCGGACAATTCGGGATACTCGTCCTTCAGGACATTTTCGCATGTGGAGATTATAAGATCTCCACCCTTGCCCGACATTACCCTCCCCAGCAGCAGCACATTGCGGCACTGATAAAGGCTGTAATAATAGGCCAGGGTATGGGCAAGGTAGCAGCCTATGCTGCGATAGATGGCAGCAGCCCTGGCGTCTCCTTCCTCCATGAGCTTTTGTACGACCTTCAGCTTCTCCGCCGGCGAGAGGCTCTCATCCAGCTCTATCCCTGCGGCCGGGGCCAGTTTTATCACGGCATCCTGGGAAAAGTACTTAACTCCGCAGCCGATGTCATGGCTCCACTCATCCTCCATGGCGGCGGGATTGGCGTCTACTGGTACGAAGGCCAGTTCGTTAAGCCAGCCTGTAATGCGGCCCTTGTCGTCCACAAAACCGCCGGCCTCGCTGGTGCCCATGGCTATACCCAGAACGCTGTTGTCCTTAAGGCTCATAGCCCCGGCCAAGGCGGTGACATCACCGTCGTTGACCACACAGAAGGGTATATTTCCAAAGGTGTCGGTGATTGCCCGTATGTAAATGTCCTTCACCTTGCTGTCATAGAGTTCCTTGGGTACTTTCAAGAATAGTGAAGCGGACATGGTGCGGTCGTTTATATAGATACCGGCAGAAGATACGCCCACTGCGTCCACCCTTGGCATGTGGGCGGCAGCAGATTTCAGTGCAGATACTATGCCCTCATAGTGATAGTCCGGGTCGGAATTGGTCTTGGGGAACCACACCACTTCTTCAGAATAAACTGCCTCTCCGTCGATAACGGCAGATACCTTTCTGTCGCTTCCGCCGGCGTCAAAGCCTATGCGGCAGCCGCTGAGATGACCGCCGATGGCTTTTGGGTTATCTTTGTTCTCCGGTAATTTGTCGCACATGACCACCTCAAAAGGCCGCTCAAAGATGCCTGCCATATAGTCCCAGTCAAATTCCTGGCAGCCTCCGGCAGAATAGGCTTTTTTCAGATACTCATATATGCCCTCATCGCCGCGGACATAAATTTTAAATCCGCCCTTCATCCACAGCAGAGTCTTGACCAAGCGGTTTATGTAATAGCAGTCCGCTTCGTGGAGCTCCTCAGTGCCATGTATAAAGGTCTCCACGGCAGCTACTTCCCCGTTTGCCCGCTCAACAGCTACTCCAACAGGTTTCTTCGCTTCAGCGAGAAAAGCTCTGTTGAACTTATAAAGAGGAATGAAACCCGGGTCCAGCTCCGGGAGATTGCGAACATCGATCTTGATGCCAAGGTGTTCCATTGTCTGTGCCCTCCGTAATTATAATAAGATTTTACTATTTTCCAGAACCTACTATTTCTTTCTTTTGAAAAAAACCATTGAAAAAAAATAACTGAAATTTACGAAAAATCAATCTTTTCCCTGCTATAGTATCACAGTCAGTCAGGCTTGTCATCATACTTTTCAGCTTTTTACCTGTAAAATCTTTCGCTCGCTAGTTTTTTCGTCCTTAATTGCAGCATATGAAAAATGCGAAGCCAGATTTTGGCCCCGCAACATTTTTATTATATATCACAAAAGTTATTTAAGTCAATAATACTTATGGCTTTTCTGAGTTTTATACAATCACAGGGTTAGAAATTCATATAATCTGCCTCTTGGAAAATCTCTTACACCGTGCTATATTATAACCAGAAAGGGTGATACCCGATGTACAAGTAAATGAAGCCGTGTAAGTTTGAGTACACGGTTCAATCTGTAGAAAGAGAGGTAACCAAGATGCTAGATATTAAGAATTCACAGAAATGACCCTTGATTCTGAAGCAGGTGAGAGCGCTGAAGGATCAAGGGTCATTTCATTTATAGAGGCTATTTTTCTTATTAGCCTTTCTTCCTCCGGGAAAGTTCCGGCCACAGACCGCTATCTGTTCTCATTGAATTACATGTTTTACCGCTGCGCCCTGATGGGGCGCTTTTTTGCTGCGGCAAAAAAAACTGCGAAGCTTTTTGATAGTCTTAAAAGTAAGGGCGGGGTATAACCCCGTCCTTACTTTATACCATATTTTATCTCACATTTCCAGGCCAAAACGGCGGTAGGCCTCCGGCATCTCCTCGTCGCTGAGTTCCTTGGCAGTGACCTGCCCATCCACGAACTCCTTGTACAGGTGTCCATCCAGGGTGAAGCGGCCGTGGGCTGTCTTCATGGAGAACATCTCCTGATGGATAAAGGGGGAATCCGGGTGCTTCTCACAGTAGAAAGTAGGGGCGATATAGTCCACCGGCAGCTGAGGCTCCTCGGTAAAGGAATAGAACTGCCGCCACTGGCCGTGGTGCTTGTCCATGAGCACCCAGCCCAGGAAGGGGTCTTTGTCCAGGCGGTAGCATTCGTCAAACTGAGGCTGCTCCAGGCCTTCCTCCAGGCGCACCGGATAGCGGGGGCAGACCTCCCCAATGCCCACATCGCAGAGCCATACCCCATCGGTGGCCTCCGCCTTCATGACCCGGTGGCGGCGCATGGGTATGCTGCTCTCCCCTCTCAGGTAGCGGGCGGCGTACTCGGTGACCTTGTAGCCCAGCTGTTCCAGCAGCCATGCAAAAAGCCCGTTGAGCTCAAAGCAGAAGCCTCCCTTGCCCTGGTTCACCACCTTTTCATACAGGTCGTCTATCTCCAGGGACAGAGGTATGCCCCGGAGGATATCCAGGTTCTCATAGGGTACGGTGGTGCAGTGGGCGAACTGAAGCTCCATGAGGAGCTTGGAGTCCGGCACTATATGTTCCGGCATTTCCAGGCCGATGCGCTGAAAGTATTTTTTTATTTTCTCCATTTGGCAGATATTTCCTCCAGAATTTCCATTACTGTGAGCAGCTGCTGAGCCGTCACCCGGGGGCTGGGCCTGTGTTCCCTGGCGCAGTCCAGGAAGTGCTTCAGCTCGTTGTAGTACCAGCCGCAGGGGGGCACGTTTATACCGGTAGATACCATGACCTCGTCACTGGTATCAAATACCTTCGGCTCAGATCCGAACTGATAGGCGGTGAGCGTATTGCCGTCGTTTATCAGCATACCGTTTTCAAAGTATACTCTCCAGCGGGCAGTCCAGGGAATGTCGGCATTGAACCATGCGGCCTCAGCCCCAACATGAAGTTTGCCGTAGTCGTAGCTTATGCGTATCTGTTCCGGGTAATCCTTGTCTTCACCCTGGCAGGACGTGATACTGTAGCCCTGCGGTCTTCCGAAAATGGAGACAATAACGTCCAGGTCATGTATATGAAGGTCATAGGGCAGCAGCCCGGATTTATTCACATCAAAGAGCCAGCCGTCCTTGGCCCATCTGGGGCATGCGGACAGGCGCTCAAAGTAGGCATCCAGGGGTTTACCGTAGACGCCGCTCTCAACTGTCTGCCGGAGTATCTCCACTTCCTTTGTGAACTGGAGCACCTGGGCAATGTAGAGCATACAGCCCTGCTTCTCCGCCTTCTCCAGCATCTCTTTTGCATCTTTCAGACTCAGGGCAATAGGCTTTTCGCATATGGTGTCCTTGCCGCAGTCCAGGCTCTCCATGACCATATCATGATGCAGATAGGTAGGAGTGCAGATATCTACAATATCTATATCGCAGTTTTCCACCATCTCCCGGATGCTCGGGTAGCATGGCAGCCCCCATTTGTCCGCAGTGTCCTTTGCCCGCTTCGAGCTGCCGCAGACAGCGGCCACCCGGCAGCCCTCTATTTCTTTATAGTTGGCGTAGTGGACGCTGCCCATGCCTCCCACGCCCACAAGGCCGATATTCATTGTTTTCATATTCCGAACCTCAGAACTCAAAGCCTTGTTCTCTCAGATACCGGGCGGAATCCATAACGGCCTGGTTTATCTCCTCCAGATTCTTGGGGCCGCTCTGGGTAAACTCTATTTCAATGGAATAGGGGCTGAGGTTGTCTGCATCATCCATTATCTTGAATATCTCCGGAAATTCCACATAGCCCTTGCCCAGAGCCGGGAAGTTCCACTCCTGGCGGCCGCCGGCCTTGTCCTTCAGATGCACATATCCCACTTTGTCCAGACAGCCTGCCAGGTCCTTGGGCACGTCCACATCTCCGTAGAAAATGGCGTTTGCAGTGTCATAGTTTATCAGCACCCGGGGAGAGTCCACCAGATTGCAGATGTCCTTCAGTATGGCGCCGGTGCCGTGATCCCCGTGGATTTCCAGCACCAGCTTCATGTCGTACTTCTCCAGATAGGGAACCAGTCCCTTGATGTGCTCCGCTACCACCTCGTTGGAGGCAACGGCCTTGTCCTCCAGGTGGGCCTCGCCAATGGAGGAAACAATATACTCACAGCCGAAGAAGTGGGCCAGTCGAATATTATTCACGAAGTCCCCGATGCGGGAGGTATCCATCAGGTTGGTGTGGCCACTCATGGCAAAGGGTATGAGGCCGTTTTCCTCCAGCAGATCCTGGACCTGCAAAGCTCTGGCAAAACTCTGATCCGGGAACACATGCTCAGTCCAGCCCTTGGTGGCGGTGAGCTCTATATACTTAAATCCCGCTGCTTTTATTCCCGCCACGGCCTCCTCAATGGAGTAGCCGTGGTAGCAGTTGGAGTTTACGGCAATGATACGTTTTTTCACCGTACTTCCCCCTTAGATTATGAAGTTGTCCAGATAGCGCTTGGACAGGCAAATGGACTTGAGGATGTCCTCGGAGCAGCTTTCAAAGGCCTTGTCCTCCACTTCAATAACGGCGCAGCCGTCAAACCGGATATCGTTGAGAGCAGAGATGAAGGCGCCCCAATCCACGTCACCCAGGCCGGGTATCTTGGGGGACATGTAATCCAGAGGATAGGCCAGCACACCGCAGTCAGCCAGTTTCTCAGGGTAGAGTTTGATGTCTTTGAAATGTATGTGGAAAATGCGGTCCTTGAATTCGTATACGGTCTTGATGTAGTCCAGACCCTGCCAGACATAGTGGCTGGGGTCAAAGTTCAATCCGAAGTTGGGAGATGGGATGATCTCAAATAGCTTGCGGTATATTGCCGGAGTGCACATGAGATTCTGACCGCCGGGCCACTGGTCCGGACCGAAAAGCATGGGGCAGTTCTCAATGGCTATCTTCACACCGCAGTCTTCCGCCAGAGCAATGATTTCAGGCCATATCTCCTTAAAGAGTTCAATGTTCTCTTCCAGGTTCTTATGCTGGTCCCGGCCTATAAAAGTGGTGACCATGCCCACCCCCAGCTTCTGGGAAGCTTTAATAAGAGCCTTCAGATGGGCAATGGCTGCGGCGCGCTTCTCCAAATCCGGGTCCATGGTGTTGGGGTAGAAGGCCAGAGAGGAGATGCTCATGCCCTTTTCTGCCACGTAGTCGTTTACATGCTTTGCGTAATCGTCATCGGCACAGACTCTCTCTGCGTCTATATGGGACACTCCCGCATAGCGGCGCTCGGCCTTGCCTGCCGGCCAGCAGGCCACTTCCAGGCATTTAAAGCCCATATCGGCAGCTATATCCACCGCTTCTTCAAAGCTCCAGCCGTCAAGTATGGCGGTGAGCAGACCAAACTTCATCATTTCAAGACGCTCCCTTCTTTATTTGTTGGCTTCAATTTCCACGGTTCTGCCGGTCTCGGAGGACTCAATGGAGGCAAATACCGCTCTCATGGCGTATAGGGCGGATTCTCCGGATATCTCCGGAGTGGTGTTGTTCTTGAGGCACTCCACCCACAGATCAATGACCCCGGACTTGGTCTGGTTGTCATTGGTCTGTATCTGCTCCACATCGTATACCTGCTCTTCACCGTCGGCGAGTTTTACCACTATGGAGTGGGCCGGGTCGTCATAGATACGCATAATACCCTTGGTACCGTAGAGCACTGTAGAGTTATCCTCGGCGCCGTAGTAGGTCCAGCTGGCTGTCATGGTGCCAAAGGCTCCGCCGGACATCTCGTAGATGCACACGGCGTTGTCGTCCACACCAATGAGCTCCCCGTCCTCGCCCCGCTTGTCCAGGGTCACCAGTCTTGCAGTTGTGCGCACCACCCGCTGCCCGGTGAGATACTGGATCAGGTCGGTCTTATGTACTCCCAGATCAGCCATGACGCCCATGGCAGCCTTCTTCTTGTCAAAGAACCACACGTTCTTTCCCGGATTTATGGCCCAGGTCTCCGGACCGCCGTGGCCGAAGGTAGTGCGAAAAGTGATTATCTTCCCTATAAGTCCCTGATCTATCAGGCGCTTTGCCTCCACGTGTGCCTTGGCCAGGCGCTGATTGTGGCCTATCATAAGAAACTTGCCGTTCTTTTTGGCACACTCCACCATGGCCTCGCAGTCGGCCAGATTTGTGGCCATGGGCTTTTCGCACAGCACATGTTTGCCCGCCTCCAAAGCTTTTATGGTAAGCTCCGCGTGGGCATAGTTTGCAGCGCAGATGCTGACCGCGTCTATGCTCTTGTCGGAGAGCAGTTCTTCAGCGGTATCATACACCTTGCCGCCGTACTTCTCTGCCTGCTCTTCGGCTCTCTTGCGGCTGGGATTATAAAAGGCGGCCAGCTTCACATCGGGGTTTTCCGCATACTCTGGAATGTGCCGAACCTGGGCTATCTTTCCGCAGCCGATTATACCTACGTTTATCATTATCATTCTCCTCCTATGCTCAGGCGCTCTCCTTCTTCTGCAGCAGCACGGCAAAGATGATTATCAGGCCCTTGACTGCATCGCAGAGGAAGGTGGGGACACCCACAGTATTCAGGATATTGTTCATTACACCGATGATTAGCATGCCCAGGAAGGCTCCCACCAGGCTGCCCCGGCCGCCGGACATGGATGTACCACCCACGATGACGGCCGCAATGGCGTCCATCTCGTAGCCCTCGCCGGAGGTGTAGAGCCCGGCGCCGGTGCGCGCGGCGTTGAGGATGCCGGCGATGGCAGCAAAGAGCCCGACCAGCACGTAGACCGTAAGCTTCACCCGGCGGACGT
>OLRA01001514.1_pt1 | contig 27183 bp, 18 predicted proteins | sample 1673011 | NCBI WGS metagenome assembly OLRA01 (sample SAMEA3136746, study PRJEB25190) | human gut metagenome | reverse complement strand
TGGCCACGAAACGGGCCACGTTCAGCGAGCTGAACAGCCAGCAACGGCCGGAACGATCCTGATGGGTGGCGGTGCCATTGTCGACAATGGTGGAGAATCTGCGCTGCATCAGGCGGGCGCGGTCATAGTTGCGCGCCACCTTGTTGATGCCCGCCGCGGTGACCGCGTTCATGGCCATACGGTTGTGGTCGCTGGCTTCGAAATCCTCAACCAGCGTTGCCAATGCATCAGCGCTCAACGGCGTGATGTCAGTCATTGTTCTGTTCCTCCTGTGCTTCCTCGCCCTGGTCAGACTGCTCGTCTTCGGACGGTTCTTCAAAGTCGTCATTATTCTGCTGTTCGTCGGAGACAACATCCTCGTCGAAGGTCACTTCCGGTTCGCCCGCAACAGTTTCGCCGCTCTCGTCGTGCGATTCCGCCGGAGTTTCAGCTTCAGCTGCGGAATCATGCTGTTCGCCGTCGATGGAATTGACCACGGACAGGCCGTTCGCACCGAAACCGGAGAACGCGTTGGCAAACATGGCACGCAGTTCGCTGACACGCTGCGTGATCTGCGCCTCACGGGTCTGCAGGTCGGCGATGCGCTGCTGCACACCTTCAAGCTCGCTCTTGGCTGCCTCACGACGCTCGTTGATCTGCTCGTCGGCCTCTTCGGTGGCCTGCTTGAGAATGCTGGCAGCCTGCTTGTCGGCTGCCTCACGCTTGTCGGAAGCGTATGCCTCGGCCTCATCGCGCGTATGCTGCGCTTCTGAAATCAGCTCGTCAGACTGCTTCTTGGCGATTTCACGGCGTTCGTTCAGGTCGGCGAGCAGCTCGTTGACCTTCTTCGTAGCCTCATCCTGCTGGGCGGAAATGTCGGCGCGGATCTGCTCCACCTCGGCATTGACCTGGCTGATGGTCTTGGTGCGATGCACTTCGGCCTCGTCGGTGATCTCCTGTGCCTTGGCTTTGGCGGTATCCGTGATTTCCGAGGCACGGCGCTGCGCGTCCGTCATCATCTTGGACACCTGCTCACGCACGTCGGCCAGCTTCTTGTTGGCTTCGGCCAACGCGGATTCGATCTGGTCGTTGGTCTCGCTTTTCATGCGGTTGATCTCGTCATTGGCGTTCTTGCGCTGCGCCGCGATCTGCTCGGTGGCTTCGGCGCGCAGATCGGAGAGCTCGCGCTCCTGCGTGGCGCGCTCCGATGCGAGACGCTTGTCATGCTCCTCACGGGAGTTCGTCAATTCCAGATCGACGGTCTGGCGCTGCGCCACCACGGCCTTCTGCGCTTCGCCACGCAGCTGGTCCGCTTCGCGCTGGGCGTTGGACTTCAACGTGTCGGCATCATTATTGGCCTTCGACAGCACCGCTTCGGCCTTGGCGTTGGCCTCGTCGAGAATACGCTTGGCGTCGAGCTTGGCGTTGTTCAGCAGGGTTTCGGCCTGAAGCTGCACCGTGGCGCGTGCCGCGGAAGCGTCTTTCTTGGCACGGTCGAGCAGCTCGGCGCTGGTCTGTTCCGCGCTGGCGAGCATCTGCTGCGCGTTGGCGCCCAGAGATGCGAACGAATTCGGGTTGGCCTTCTTGTTTTTCTCTTCCTGCAGCTGTGCCTGCAGTTCAAGGATGGTCTGATCGTCGGCCTTGACCTGATCACGCAGACGGTCCACCGTCTCCTGAGCCAAAGCGAACGCCTCATCGACCCTTTCCTTGTCGTACCCCCTCAACACGATTGGGAACTGCTCAACCATGGTATTCCTTTCACGAATTCCCTTCCATCGCGCATCTTGCCCGCGCCTATCCGTTTTGAACTTTAGCGCAGAACAAACGTTCGGCACACGGCAGTCGCATAATTCTCACAGAGAGCACAGAAATCGTTCGAGGAAACGCCGACGCCGTTCAGCCGAGCAGAATCTCACTTGAGGATGGCTGCAGATAATAACGCACCGATTCGCGGATCACATCGTTACCTGCGGCGATTTGCTGCGCGATTGACAGTCCATGTTGCGGATGTGGCTGCTCGTTGACGATCGGCAGGCTTACGAAACCCGACAGAATGCGCTTGTCCTGCGCTGCAGACCAGTCGAGCAAATGGTAGAACAGCGAATTGCAGACGAACGTGCCCGCATCCGAACTCAACGCGGCGGGAATCTCATGTTTGGCGAAATCGCGCAGAATCGAACGCAACGGCAGGCGCGTCCAATATGCCGCAGGCCCTTCCGGATTGATCGGACGGCGAGGCGGAATCACATTGTCGGCGTCAGGCTTGGCCGCGTCCATCAGATTCGTGGCGCATCGCTCCAACAGCACGCCGCGGGCCGAACGCTTCAAACCGGTGGCGATGACAATATCGGGATTCGCCTGTTCGATGGCGTTCAGCAACATGGGCCAGGCATTGGCGAAACTGACCGGAAGCGTCACCGTCGTCACGCTCATGGAAACATCCTGCAGAAGATCGTCGGACAGCGCCACGGATTGAGATGGATCATTCCAATATTCGGCGAGCGCCACGGGAACAAGTACGGCCGGATTCACGTCGATGCCGTCGTACGGGGTGAAACCTGAGATGACGATGTTGATCTGCTGCATGTGTTCCAGTGTACGTGGTTGAAAGGTGGGTTCGTTTACGATCAGTGCTTATGCATTTGTGAGAATGCTTCGGCGAACACCGCGTGCATGCGCGCTTTCGCTTCTTGTTTGGCGTGTTCCGGGTCGAGGCTGCGCGCGATGTTCTCGGCGATCGGCATGTCGGCCTGTGTGGTGATTTTGAGATTCGTTTCGGATCCGGCGACGATGGCGACCGGCTCGTTCGGCAGATAGTCCACCACCACGCGGGTGTCGTCGGTTGGGTGGAAGTCGGGATCGGCGGTGGCGAGCTCGTAGGCTTTGGTGATGGTACCGAAACGGAAGGCCTGCGGGGTTTGCGCGCGGAATGCGTTCGTACGATCAGGCACGGAGCGCACCACCTTGCGCTCTCCAAGATCTTCGGTCAGTAGAATCGTGTCAGTGGACGCGTATGCCACGGTCGCCGCGTTGAACTGGTCGAGGCTGTCGATGCAGCCGTCGATGGATTGCTGTTCGACGAACGGTCGCACGGAATCGTGGATGAGGATTTTCGCGCCATCGGGAATGCCTGCCTGCTTGAGCAGATCAAGCGCGGAGCGGGTGCTGTCCACACGCTCGGAGCCACCCGGAATCACGGCACGCACCTTGGTATAACCGGCTTCGTCGATGAGCATGTTCACCATATTGCTGACACGCTCGTTGACCACGACGATGATGTCGCTCACGCGATCGTTGCGTTCGAACGCCTCGATGCTCCAGCAGACGATTGGCTTATCCCCCACCGAAACCAACTGCTTGGGATTGGTCTCATCGAATCGCGTGCCGAAACCGGCCGCCAACACCACGGCCACAACCGGCATCTTCTGTTCCTGCATCTGCTCTCTCTCAGTCATACGTCCCACCGTAAACCCCCGAATCGGTTTGCAGCGCGTTTTGCCTTACGTTCTGCACGCAATCCGCAATAGCGCGCCGCTCTCCCACTATTCGCGCACGATCAGCGCAAGCATACGACCTTCGTGCGCTTTGCCTGCGATGGTGGCACGGCGATGCGAGAACCAGAGCGGATTTTCCAGCGTGCACAGGCTACGGCGGATTTTCTTGAAACGTTCCGCGAGCTGCGGTTCGCCTTCGCCATCGGCCTGGCAGATTTCCGCCAATTCCTCGTCTTCGGAAAGATACTGGGTGGCTGCGTTGACGCGGGCGCGGGAGGAAACGACGTTATCAGCCGGAACACCGGCTTTGGCAAGCTCCTGCAGCGCGGCGGCCGCAATATCGATGCCCGGCTGGCCGAAACGGCTCAGCGTGAAGGTTCCGGGGAACTGCGCGTCGAATTCGTCGGCAATGTCTCCGCCAACCTCGTAGCAGTCGCCGCAGATGCACGGGCCCAGCGTGGCGACAATACGCTCCGGCCTGGCTCCCTTGGACACCATCTTTTCGATGGTGGCGCCGATCACACCGTTCTGCAGGCCACGACGGCCGCAATGCGCGGCGCCGATCACGCCAGCTTCCGGATCGGCCATGAGCACCGGCAGGCAGTCGGCCGCGAACATGCCGAGCGCCACGTTCTTCTGCGCGGTCACCTGGCCGTCCGCTTCAACCACTGCCGGCTCATCCGCGGTTTCGCCCACCTGCTGAGCGGTTTCGCCCTTGCCGCCAGACACGTCGAAACCGAACGGACGGTTCATGACGAACAATTCGTCCACATCGACGGCAACGCCGGAATGCACCTGGCTGACCAAGCTCAGCTTCGCGTCGATGGCGTTGGAGAGCGCCACACGATTGGCGAGCACATGGTTCGGATCATCGCCGAACTTGCCTCCGAGATTGCAGTGCGCATAATCGCCTTCGCTGGTGCCACCAAGTCGCGTGGTGTACACGACTTTGACGCCCGGCGCAAGCATGATCGGAATGGTCACCGGGATTGGATTGCCGTCCACGTCGGTCGGGTCGAGCGCATTGCTGTCAAGAATCGCGTCGTCATACTGCTTGTCAGTCATTTTTTTGTTTTCCTTGATTGTTCTACGATTATTTCAACTTATTTCTGCTGATTTTCTGCGTCTGCACGATGTTTTTCGCAATTATTCCGCTTTGAGCGTCGGCTTTTTGGTACGAGATCGGATGGCTGCGTTCACGGGCACTTCCTGCGGGCATGGCATGGAGAAGACATGCGCCGGATTGTTGATGGATTCGACCCAATGTCCATCGGCGTCACGGAATCCGCCTGCGGGAACGGTGTAGGCGAGCGGCGCCGCGCCCGGTAGCACGAATTCGACTTCCTGACCGGCTTCGATTTTGTTGCGGCTCATAATGGTCACACGGCCGCCGTCTTCTTCGCTCCACGAGAGCACTTCGCCAACCACCAGCCAAGCGCGGAAATACGCGGAACGGTCGGTGCTTTGCTGCACTTTGTGTTCCGGATAGTAGAAGCCGGTGGAATAGTCGCGGTGCGCCACCTTGTCTGGCTCGTCCAGCAACCAGTCAGGCAGGGACACGTGTTCCGCCGGGCGCACTCCGGCGTGATACCAGCCTTCCGGCAGGATTTCCGCAGCCGTGTTCGACTTACGCCTCGTACTACGCGCATGGTAGCTCAGATCATCCGGTTCGCCGGCGGAAGCGACTGGAACGGTTGCAATATCCGGCTTCCCCGCGAACGCGCCATCCGCATGTTCCATAATCAAATCGGTGGTTTCCGGCTTGCCGTAATCCGGATCAGACGGGCGAATCACACGGTCATGGAATGGCTTCAGCACAGTGCCATCCTCGTCTTCAAAACCGCGTTGCACCATGTATGCGTCAACGGCGGTCTTGTAAGCGTTCGTCATCGCCGCAATATAGTAGGCGCTCTTGGAACGTCCTTCGATTTTCAGACTGGTCGCACCCGAATCAAGCAGATCGTCGATATGCGCAAGCATGTTCATATCCTGCGAATTGAACAGATACGCGCCTTCCTTAGTCTGTTCTATCGGAAAATACTGGCCGGGACGCTTTTCTTCGACGATGGAATACTTCCAGCGGCACGGTTGAGCGCATTCGCCATGATTGCCGTCACGTCCGGTCAGATAATTGGAGAACAGACAACGACCGGAGAACGCCATGCACATCGCGCCATGCACGAAGCATTCGATGTCAAGATCGTCGGGAATGCGTGCGCGAATGTCTCGCACGGCCTGCAGATCCATTTCACGGGCAAGCACCACACGACGTGCGCCCAACTGGTAGAAGGCGTTCGCTGCCTGATAGTTGGTGACTCCCGCCTGCGTGCTCACATGCAGTTCCAGGTTCGGCGCCACTTCGCGAGCCATGAGCATCACGCCAATGTCGGAAACGATCAGTGCGTCCACGCCGGTGTCTTTGAGCTGGCCGATGTATTCGCGCATCGCTTCGACTTCATTGTTGCGCGGCAACACATTGCAGGTCACATACACGCGAGCGCCACGCTCATGCGCGTAACGGGAGCCTTCTTCGAAATCCTCCAAACTCAGGTTTTTCGGCGCCGAACGCATGCCGAACGCCTTACCTCCGCAGTAGACGGCGTCCGCACCGTAATCGACGGCGGTTTTCAGTCCTCGCAGATTGCCCGCGGGAGCCAATACTTCAGGCTTGTTTCTTCTTTGCACGCTTGTTCCTCTTACTCGATTTTTCCGCTCTATATTCTCGACTATTCACGGGACACTTCTGCCGCATCCGGGAAATACATACGAGGAAAAACACATGCGGAAAACAAAGGCGTCCATCGTGGAGACGGACGCCTTGACGCAAAACGTTGCGAATCTGACACTCAGCCGAGTTTGGCGAGTTCCTCTTCGGTGAGTTCGAGCTCGTCGGCCTTGAGGGAATCGAGAATGGTTTCCGGTCGATGGGCGCCGGGAATCACGAACATGTGGTCGCCCTTGGCCAGCTCCCATGCGAGCACCACACGCTGGTAGCTCACGCCACGGGCTTCGGCCACCTCGCGGAACGGATCGAACAGGTGCTCGTCGTACGGGTGACGGTAGCCGCCCAACGGACTCCAGCACACGAACGCCAGACCCTGCTCGGCGCAATAGTCAAGCGTATCTTGGGTGTCCAGATGAATCGGAGAATACTGGTTCTGCACGGCCACAAGCTTGTCGCCGAGGATCTCCTGCGCGATCTTCAACTGTTCGATGCTCACGTTGGAAACACCCGCCCACTGGGCCACGCCCTGATCGAGCAGCGCCTTGATGCCTTCGCAGGACTCGTTGTACGGCACTTCCGGATCATGACGGTGCAGGTACAGCAGATCGATGCTGTCAACGCCAAGCGCCATCGCGGACTGCTTGCCGTATTCGATCAGATGCTCCGGCTTGCCGTCACGCGGCCAAACCGGCTTGTCACCCTCCCAAGCGCGGCGCAAGCCCACCTTGGTGGCCACGGTGACTTCCTCACGCGGGCCCTTCCACGAGTCAAGCGCCTCACGCACCAGCTTTTCGCCGGTCTGTTCCTCTTCGCCCGGCGTGTAGTACGCCCAAGCGGTGTCGATGTGACGGCATCCGGCATCCAACGAGGCGTGCAATGTTTCGATACCGACATCGTGACCACGATTGTTTTCAATGGTCAACGGCATTTCACCATGGCCGATGGCCGTGGTGCGGAACGGTCCAAGATTACGGAACAAAGCCATCCCGATCTCCTTCAACAACGTACAGAGTGTCTTTCCGAATGCAACCTTACCAGCCGACCCGCCTCAGCAGACAACAAACCCACCAAACATGCGCGTAATGCCGCAGATCAGCGACCACCGAAGCTGCCGCCGCCGGAACCACCGGAGGAACCGCCGAAACCACCGCCGGAGAAGCTACCACCGGAACCACCGTAACTGCTGGACGGAGATGCCGCGGCAATCGTCGATTGAATATCAGCAAAACCTGATTCCAACTGCGCGCCAATATCACCAAAATTGGCGCTCGGCGAGAAATCCATCGAATTCGTATCACACGAAGCAGGACCGGCGTAATGATGATTGAAATACCATGAACGGTAACTCCAGTAGAGCAGCGAATCGGAAGCGTTGGCATCAAGCCAATTCGGGTCGGCAAGCTGCGGGTACGCCTTGAGCAGCTGCTTCATCGCCTTTTCGGAAATGCCGAACGCGGTGGCGTACACCATGTAGCGACCCCACAACGTCAGATCAGCCACACCACGATCACGGAAGTCGCTGAAATCCTCCATATACCGTTTCAAACCGACCACCTGACCGGCAAGACGCTGACCATTGTCGTTAAGCCCCTTCAATTTGAGGTAGCTCAGCGCAAACACGGACGCGAACATCATCGGCGCGGAAATCAGCACGACCAACGCAAGATTGCCGATCACGCCAAAATACACTATGGAAAGGAACGCCAGGATCGCGGCGCAGATGCCTGCGGCGAACGCTCCCCCGCCGCATGACGAAGTGGCACCCAACATGGAGAATTCGCTACTGCACGCATTCGTAAACTTTTCCTGATACTTGTAGCCCTTCGACCAATCGGAGAAATTCTTGTCCATCTGTTTCAGATCGAACACCGGAGAACCAATGCGTTCGGACGCCTTCACCAGCAGGTCGAGCGCGGTACGTTCGCTCTGGCTCAGCGCCAATGACTGCGGGTTATCGAACACCACCGGCAGTATCACGATGGTGCTGGTTTTGCCTGCATCACGCGCACGAGCTGGATCATTGGAAATCAGCTGCGCGATATCGGCATTGCGAGACCGACTCATATCAATGCCCCGATACATGGCGGCCGGCCCCGGGTAAATGGCGATTGCTCCACGCGAAGCGAGCGAGAGCACGGAAGCCGACATTTTTCGGCTCGACAGTGTTTTCGAATGCTTGTTGTCAACGATATGCAGCAGTTCCGCAGCGCTGGCGGGGCTCATTTCCGGCTCGTCACGCCAATACTCGATGTCACCGTGGTATTGCGAACGATCGAAACTGTGCAATGCGAGCACAACGGCGATCACACACAAGATCAGCCCGGCCACGGCAATGGCGATCCACGTGATCAGGCGGATACGCGCTTTTGTGCGCTGCCGGTCACGCCACTGCTGCTCCTGTTGGGCCTCGCTTTCCATAATGCCGTTTTTGATGGTGGTATCACGAGTGCGTGCCACACCGCTGGTCGCACCGACGTCGAACATGGCGACCACGTCAACATAGTCGCCGGCACGAACGTCGTGCACGGTGAACTGCAACGACCCCTTATCACCACGTTCGGTGGTTGACGTACGTTCGGTGTGCAGCCAGGCCCATGAATTATCCGCCGTAATGCCATCCGGGAACGTGACGGTTCCGGTGACCTTGCCGATGGGAATCTGATTGCTCACGCCGAGCGGCTCCCATTGGAACGTGGCCACGTCTTGATAGGCGGTGGCCACGCCCTGCATGGTCATGGTCACATCGAATTTCAGGCTGCTCGCCGACGTGGTGGCGGGAATATTCCAGCCGATTTCGATTTTCTTGGAACGATCGTCGGTATTGTCGGCAACAAGACCGTCTTTTGCGGGATCGAACGGCTGCGGATTGCTGTCACCTTGCGAAACATCGGCGATATACCACTGCCCCGCATGTTCTCGATTCCATTCGTCGGTGCTATAGCTGCTTGGGATTGCGATATCACCCTGCTGGTAGGTCTCTCCCGTCGTCGCGTTGCGCACGCTGATATCGGTGATATTGGTCAGGTTGCTTTCCTTCAGCGTGTACTGCTGGTACAGCTGCTTCCACGGATGGTCGCCGTCGTCATCGCTGCGGTCGGCGAGTTTCATATCGATGTGTTGGGTGATTTTCAAATCGCCATTGCTTTGCACCTGCACATCGTAGTCGAGCGTTTTGTAGCTCAGATCGGCCCCACCGTCATCCAATGCGATGGCCAGCAATATGGCCGCTACAACGCCAACGGTGACGACGATCGCGATACCGAAGCTGCGCACCGCTCGCGACGCATGCTGTTTGGCCGTCATAATCCCTCTTTCTCGCTTCTTCTTCCCTCAGATGGCCGTACAACAGATGGCCGTACAAGCCGAATTGAACAGTAAAGCCCCATCGTCATCGGACGGGGCTTTACATGCATGTCAGAACGTAACTTGCGGAACCTGACGATCCGCTTCGTCCACCTGGAAGTAAGGGGCCTGTTCGAAATGGAACAAGCCGGCGATAATATTGGTCGGCACAACCTCGGTCTGGGTATTGTACTTCTGCACGACATCGTTGTAGAACTGGCGTGCGTAGGCGATCTTCTCTTCCAACGATTTCAGCTGATTCTGCAAATCCATGAAATTCGTATTGGCCTGCAGCTGCGGATAGTTTTCGGATACGGCCTGCAGATTGACAAGTGCGCGGCTCAGCTGGTTTTCCGCAGCGATGCGCTGCGCCACGTCACCGCTTTGCGCGGCCTGCACCACGCCGGCACGGGCCTGCGTGACCTGCGTGAACACTTGGGATTCGTGGGCCGCATAACCTTTGACCGTTTCCACCAGGTTCGGAATAAGATCGGTACGCTGCTTGAGCTGCACGTCGATCTGCGCCCAACCGTTCTTCACACGATTACGTAGCGTGACCAGCCCGTTGTAGGCGCTGACGGCCCAAAGCACAATAAGTACAACGATGACGGCAATGATAATGCCAACGACCATGACGACTCCTTCGTTAATGGCTCTTCACACCATTCTTGCATGCGCCCAGGTACGTTATGACAAAACCCATGCCCCCGTGTCTCATTTTCATGCAATCTGCATGGAAACGCAAAAGTGCCCCGTACCTTCCGGTACAGGGCACTTCAGTCAGTCAGCTATGCTGCGAGGGATCCTTTTGAGGCGTCAGTCCTCAAAAGGATCAAAGTCGCGGCGGACGCGGCGGCGAGGACGCTCGGAACGCTCTTCGCGATCGGCACGGTACTCGTCGTAGTTCTCGTCGGCTGCGTAACGCGGATTGCGGTCGTCGCGGCGGCTGCTGCGACGACGGTCGGAACGACGATCATCACGATCGTAGTCACGGTCATCGCGATCGGAACGACGACGACGCGGACGATCATCATAATCACGATCGTCACGATCGGAACGACGATCATCACGACGGCCACGGCTGCCGCGACGGTCATCGCGATCGGAACGCTCACGGCGCGGAGCGGAGGATTCCTGATCTTCGAAGCCTGGAATGGCCAGGGAGATCTTGCCGCGATCGTCAACGCCCTGCACGACTACCTCAACGGTGTCGCCTTCCTTGAGCACGTCTTCGACGGCGTCGATACGCTCGCCGTTGGCCAGATTACGGATCTGGGAGATGTGCAACAGGCCGTCGGTGCCCGGGGTCAGGTTCACGAAGGCACCGAAGGAGGTGGTCTTCACGACCTTGCCGTTGTAGGTTTCGCCGGCTTCAGGAACGTGCGGGTTGGCGATCTGGTCGATGATCTGCTTGGCCTTTTCAGCGCCGTCGCCACCTTCGGAGGAGATGAACACGGTACCGTCATCTTCGATGGCGATCTCCGCACCGGTCTCTTCCTGAATCTGGTTGATCATCTTGCCCTTCGGACCGATGACTTCGCCGATCTTGTCGACCGGAACGGTGGTGGTGATGATGCGCGGTGCGTACGGGCTCATCTCGGCCGGACCATCGATGCACTCGTTGATGACTTCGAGAATGGTGGTACGGGCTTCCTTGGCCTGCTGCAGAGCAGAGGCCAGAATGTCAGCCGGAATGCCGTCGAGCTTGGTATCGAGCTGCAGAGCGGTGATGAACTCGGAAGTACCGGCAACCTTGAAGTCCATATCGCCGAAGGCGTCTTCGGCGCCGAGAATATCGGTCAGGGTCTTGAAGATGTGCTGGCCGTCAACATCGCCGGACACGAGGCCCATGGCGATGCCCGCAACCGGGGCCTTCAGCGGCACGCCTGCGGCGAGCAGCGACAGTGTGGACGCGCACACGGAACCCATGGAGGTGGAACCGTTGGAACCAATGGCTTCGGAGACCTGACGGATGGCGTAAGGGAACTCTTCGCGGTTCGGCAGCACCGGCACGAGAGCCTTCTCCGCCAGCGCACCGTGGCCGATTTCGCGGCGCTTCGGGGAGCCGACGCGGCCGGTTTCACCGGTGGAGTACGGCGGCATCTCATAGTTGTGCATGTAACGCTTGGACTGCGGACCGGACAGTGCGTCGATCTGCTGTTCCATCTTGAGCATGTTCAGGGTGGTGACGCCCAGAATCTGGGTTTCGCCACGCTGGAACAGTGCGGAACCGTGCACGCGCGGAACGATGTCCACTTCAGCGGACAGGGTGCGGATGTCGCGCAGGCCACGGCCGTCGATGCGGTAATCCTGGGTCAGGATGCGGCGACGCACGATCTGGCGCTGCAGCTCCTTGAACGCATTGCCGATCTCCTTTTCCTTTTCGGCATCGTCCATGTCGGTGAATTCACCGGCGAGAGTGGCTTTGACGCCTTCCTTGATCTCATGAATGCGATCCTGACGCGGCAGCTTCTCGGCAATGGAGAGAGCCTCGTCGAGATCAGCGTGGGCGATTTCGTCGATGCGGTTGTACAGATCTTCGGTGTACTCCGGGAAGAGCTGGAATTCCTTGGTTTCCTTCGCAGCGATGTTCTTGAGTTCGGCCTGAGCCTCGCAGATCACCTTGATGAACGGCTTGGCGGCTTCAAGACCACCGGCAACGACTTCCTCGTCCGGCTTGGTCTGGCCTTCGTCGTAGATGAGGTGCCAGGCGTTCTTACCTGCGCCAGCTTCGATCATAGCGATGGCAACATCGCCGTTCTCCACCACGCGGCCGGCAACCACGATTTCGAACACGGCGCGCTCACGCTCGCTCCAACGCGGGAAAGCGACCCACTGACCGTCGATCAGAGCCAGACGAACGCCGGAAACCGGACCCTCGAACGGCAGACCGGAAATCATGGTGGAAGCGGAAGCAGCGTTCAGAGCGATAACATCGTAGGCATCGTCCGGGTTGACGGCGAGCACGGTTTCCACAACCTGCACTTCGTTGCGCAGCGTGTGCGGGAACAGCGGGCGCAGCGGACGGTCGATGATACGGCAAGCCAGAATCGCCTCGGAGCTCGGACGGCCTTCACGGCGGAAGAACGAGCCCGGAATCTTGCCGGCGGCGTACATCTTCTCTTCCACGTCCACGGTCAGCGGGAAGAAGTCGTAGTTCTCCTTCGGGCTGGAACCGGCGGTGGTGGTGGACAGAATCATGGAATCGTCGTCGAGGTAGGCGGCCACAGCGCCATCGGCCTGCTGGGCGAGGCGGCCGGTCTCGAAGCGCAGCGTGCGCTTGCCAAACGATCCATTGTCGATTACGGCCTCAACGGCCTTGATTTCGGGACCCTCCATAGGGTTCCTCCTTCTTTAATTTTCTAATTATTCCTACATACTGTGCTGCGGTTCGGCGACTCGCTTGAACCGCAACTGTCCTCTTCAGCGGACGTCACATACCTTGTTTCGACTGACCCCTTGGCCGTCGTTCCTCGTGTCAACCCCTTCATTCGGGTTCTCCTGTCGGCCTTACCTGCTGGCCTATCCTCTAACCCTCTTGCCGTTGTTGCCGTTGGCTGGCGATATGTAAAACGCCCGAGCACCATCCTAGGTACTCGGGCGGAAGTCTTCAATTATCGACGCAGACCCAGACGCTCGATGAGGGAACGGTAACGGTTGATGTCAACGCGCTTGAGGTAGTCAAGCAGGCGACGACGGTCACCGATCATCAGCTGCATACCACGACGGGAGTGGTGGTCGTGCTTGTGCTCCTTGAGGTGCTCGGTCAGATCAGCGATACGCTTGCTCAGCAGAGCAACCTGGACCTCCGGAGAGCCGGTGTCACCTTCATGGGTCGCGTACTTAGCGATGATTTCCTGCTTTTCTTCAGCCGTCAGTGCCACGGCATCCTCCTTATATTGCTGCGCGGTGCTACCGGCCCGATGCCGGCGCGCTCTCTATCCGCGGGCGAAATACGCCAAGGGTCAATTATACAGGAGCACCAGACACCACGAATCAGACCAACGTCAGCAGGCCGCCAAACATCACAACAAGCAAAGCAATCGTCTCAATCACAAAAAATAAGATAAACGACGCCCAACTGCGCGTCAGCACATTCAACGGCGACTCTTTTTTAATCGTCACCAACAATCCCACCCACAGCACCGCGAAAACGGCAACGCCAATACCAACTGGAATAATGCCAAGATTCGCCGCATTCGCCAATGCCGACGACTCTCCGTACACCACATATGTCGCATACCAAAAATCAATTTTCAGAATGCACAGGCCGGCAATGAGTTGCTCCGCCGCCAAGCCAATCACAAAAACCGCGCCCCACAAGCGCCGATGGGCGTCAACAACCAGCAGACCAAGGCCGGAAACGGCAATCAGCGTCACCGTCCAGGCAACAAACGCGGCGCCGCGCGGCTCAAGCGCGCTCAAATTATCAAGCAGCCACTGCGTATCGTTCACCGCAATCGCACGCCCCCACCAATACGGCACCACAATGGCCGCAATCACCAGCAGCGCATAAGCCAGCCACAATGCAGGATGCGAGCGCTTACGCTCAATATCGGCCAGCGACAGCGTCGATTCGGGAATGGACGCCACCGGATGCTTGGAAACATCGTTATGTTTGGAAACATCGTTGGGCATGGGCGAAACACCATCGGACCGCGTATCGATTTCAGCCTGCACCTCACCGCTCGCCTGCTGGTCGACCGGCTGTTTCTCCACGCTGGAATTCACCGCCATCTACGTTTACCTCGCGTTCGTTGTTCGACGCCACACCTGTCTGCACAATGCGTCGTCTCATGCCGCGACGCCCATGCTAGGACGGTATTGTATCGTGAGTGCGCCATACGATAATGACATGGCGCCGGACATAACGCCGCAATACCTGATTTTCGCTAATCGCAACCATGCTTCAGCGGACGACATAAGCCATACATATGTTCATAAGGGCGAACCATATCCGAATTACTCACTCCGCTAACATCACCACATAACGGCAACATAGATACACAGCCATACTTGATATCAGGAGAACGCCGTCGATTCGAAATGAAAACTGCCAGCCGCCCACACACCAGCTCCTTTGTTTCCAAAATCGCACATTCTACGCCGATGTCATGCTCCACCATGTCTCACGCCGCGGTCTCAACATAACAGGATGGGTTGTACGAATCCACGTTGCCGAGCATTCGCACAACCCACCATTGCGACACATCACTGATTCCGCACATTCAATCGCTGCAACCAACAGGCTGCGGCGATATTTCAGCGCGAAGAGCGGCGTATCCGAATGACACTGATGCCAGCCAGCATCAGGGCAATTGCAGACAGCACCATCGGTGTTACGGACGAACCAGTTGATGACAGTTCAGATGAATTATCATCAGCAGTAGAAGACTGTTGCTGGCCGCCATCACCGGTCTGATCGCCGTTACCCGACTGGTTACCGTCACCGGTCTGATCACCACCACCAGGATTTCCGCCATCACCAGACTGACGGTCAACCGCCAATTGCGCGAGCTGCAAACTCAGTGCACGCTGCGGGGCATCCACCTCATTTTGCGTGGAAGGATCGGATGCCAACGCCTGCTTTGCCTTATCAAGTAGCGTGAGCATCTTATCCCACTCATCCATAGGATATTCCGCAGACTGCAGAGAGTCAGCCTGATCAATGGCCGAACGCAGCTTAGACGTATCCACAGCTTTGCCGTCAGAAGTCAACACGTCGCTCAAGTCATAGTAATCAAAATCGACATAACCACCCGTATTCTCCTTGGCGTAATTGAACAAGCCGATTCGATACCCCTTAAAGTGCGACAAGCTCCAATCGTAAGTCAGCGGCCCCTGCTCGTCGCCAAGCTTGGACCATTGCTTACCGTCCAGACTGTACCAATACTGAATCGTCAACTTACCACTCGCATTATCCAGTGTGTTGTCCGACTTGATCCACACATTGGTCGCATCATCTGGCAATGTCACTGTGCCGCCCGATACAAAGGCCTCTTCAGCGTCACGATCAATCGTATCGTCAACGATATTACCGTCCGCGTCCTTCACGCCATTGTCGTAGACACGCTTGACCACGCCCAACGTTCGCTGTCCATTTTCTTGACGCACAGCGGCATAGGCAAAACTACGGGTATATGTAGCGAGGCCTGCGGTGTCTCCATCCTTCATATGACTGACATCCATGTGGGTTTCCACAGACATGGATCCGCCAAAGGTACGCTGCGACAAAACGTTACGGGCGGTTTCAAAATATGTCAGGTCGCCATAAGTGCCTTTCATATATTTGGCCGTGGCGGAAACCTTGTGCCCATTGGTCAAACGCAACCAGCCTTCACGATCAGTGAGAGACCAATATCGGTTATCTGGATTATGTCCCCATTCCCATACCAAATCAAGATTCGAACCATTGGGTTGGTATTCTTCGGCGACCGGATATTCCTTCTCATCAGCAAGACCGATCAGGGAAATATCGTCGATGACGTAATCCATGCACGTGCCTTCCGCACCCCACGCGGTTTCGACAATGAGTTTGGAACCTTCCACATTAGCGTCGGATGGGATGGAGAACTCACCTGTGATAGTAGTCGTCTCCCCACGTTTCACTGTTCCTGTGGCCACACGATTAATTGTGCCGTCTGCATATTGAATCGCCACATAAAACAGGTGGGAAGTCACAGCCGATGAATCGACGCCGTCCATCTCATGGTCGTATCGAATCGTTGCACTGGCACGATATGTCACGCCCTGCTGCAATTTTCCATCCATAGATTGACCCGGGCCAGCGCCATTGTATTCGCCACGATTCGTCACAGCAAGACTCGTGGTTCCAGAAAGAGAACCATCCGTAATCGCGGTAAGCGTACCATTCCACTGAGGGGTCCACGATTCAGTCCCGTTTTCGAAATCGCCATTGTCCACCAGCTCGATTCCAATCAGAGAATCGTCAACCTGAGGAGGCTCCTCCAGAGTCCACCAATCCTGATCCTGATAAGACTGATGAGGCGCGTCATTATCAAAATCGTCCGAATTGACCAGGGAACGCTGGCGAACCAGATTCTCCAAATCAGCAGGCAAATCAATCAGTTTGTCGTAGGTGTCCGACGCGCTTACCTGATTATTGTTCCCAAACACAGGCCATCCGTCATCACCCCACGTTGCAGGAATCAAACCGGGAATACGTCCGGTCGGATATGTGTCTCGGAAGAAGAATCCATGCCAAGACGTCGTGCCATCACCGTTGTCGACTTCAACAAGGCTACCTTGTGCGAAAGCACCTAGATAATACTTTTTGGCTTCGTATTTGGAGCCATCAAGCAAATCAGTGGTGCGCAGCAGCATCACCGTACGACCGTCTTTGCCCCAGTAAATCGTTGGAGTATAGAAATAATCACCGATTTTGAAAGTCTGAGATCCTTCAAATCCGGTAGGAGTCTCACCAAGATCATCAGTGAACTGTTCGGCAGAGATGATATTCTCATGGCTCTCCACCACCGTGGTTAAATCATCGGACAGCCTATATTGGTTGACGCCGGAGATAATCCAAGGACTCCCTTGCTCATCAAAATACAATGACGGATCATGGAATCCCCGATTAAGGGCAATCTTCGTCCAAGGACCATTCTCAATATCATCGGTGTAGTAGATATAAGCGCCATTAAGGTTGTTCGTATTGAATAACACGTAGAAGCGGCCATTGTGATAGCGCAGCGACGGAGCCCACTCGCCTTCGCCATACGAGCTAGCTCCATTGCGCAAGGATGAAGCATCGCTCATAGAAATGCGATCATACACGTACGTGACTATCCACCAATTGACCAGATCATAGGATTTCATAATTGGAGATCCGGGACTGAGCTCCATAGTGGTACTCACCATGTAATACACATCACGACCGTCTTTGTTATTCGGATCGTCCTTCGACACACGAATAACACTGATATCCGGAACATCCGTGTTCAACATGGGAATGGAATACGTGCCATCACCGCTATCAGTCGTGGTGTAACTGCCATCCGATGGCGTTGAAGATGGCGTTGAATCATCCGCAAAGACCGGCATTGGCGCCAAAATCAACCCACAAGTCGACAACACCGCGATAGCACTAGCCGAAATTTTTTGTCGTAAATAATTCATAAGTCTTTTAACCTTTCATGATAAGCACTCAACATCGAGTGCGTATTCCAATAGCATGCCCGCACAAATCAGCAATGAATGACGATAAGACATTCCCGCATATGGATAAGTGATGGACATTACCACTGCCAAAACTTACGCTTGAACAAGTACCAGTTCTAGGTTTCATGTGCGGTCATCCCGAGGCTGCCGCTACGGGATGACCGCATTACCAAGAGGTAACTAGCGCATCTCGCGACGCACTCGCGCTACGATCACACCAGTGAGAGCCAAGCAAGCGACAATCACAGCACCAGGCAAGACAGAGGAACCGGTTTGTGCCAAATCCACGCCATCGTCATTGGAGCCGTCGGCATTGCCATCAGTGGAATCATCAGCCAGCTTCAGACCGGCACGTGCACTATTCAATGCAGCAAGCGCATCTTGAACCTGCTGTTCAGTAGCGGATTCATCCTGCAATACCGCCTGAGCCTTCTGCAATGCGTCAGCAAACACCTTCCAGCTCTCTTCCGTGTAATCGGAAGCGTTCAGGCCGGAATTCTCATTCACTGCGCTCTGCAAATCAGACTTGTCCACCGGAGTCGAAGGAGTTTCATCCTGCGACTCCGTGAAAGTGTACGTAGTGATGTCGTACAGCTCATCCTGAGCATTCGCACCACCATCGGATTTGAAGGAGAACACCACATGATGCACCCCTGTCACACCCTCAAGGGTGGTCGTGTAATCGGCGTACTCGGATCCATCACCGGCAGGAATCGAAATAGAAGCCACAGGTTCGGAATCCGGATCATCAAGACGAATCTCAAGGATGCCTCCGGCTTTGCCAGCTGCAGTCACAGTCAGCGAAGAGGCGCCGTTATTCCCGAAATCGACATTCGCCAAAGACGTCCACTCACCATTATTAATATTGCTGAGCTTCTGACCTTCGGAATTGTCTGTAGTCATATCGACCACGCGCACACCAGAAGTCAGGTCATATGCGTTCTGAATGCCGGAATCCCATGCAATGGTGGAAGCTGGAATGCCTCCATCTTGATACGCGTCCAGATTCTTCACCGAAGAGAGACCCTCATATGTCATTGCAATATCGGCAATGGAACCATCCTCGTTAACCGTAATCGGATCGAGATGAGTATTTCGGTAGCCATGCGCCGCGTCAAGATTACCGCCGTTCATCAATTCCTTTGCCACCGTTTGCGCATGGTAGGTCATATACCACTGGTCGCCAAGTTGAACCATCGCGTGATGATTGTTGCCGCCAACACCGAAATACGTGCTCGGATTCTTCAGAATCTCACCCTGATAAGTGAACGGCCCCATCGGGTTGTCTGAAGTCATATACGCGATATTGCCGTAACCGACCGTGTTACCATCAATTACGTTGTCATGGCTGAAATTAGTGCAATACGAGTAGTAATAAGTACCACCTATCTTGGCAATCCCGGAGTCCTCAAACATGGCAGGTGCGTCTATGGCCTGAGCCTCACCTTCGGTATGCAGCATGTCATCGGACAGTTTAATAACGCGAGCCGTGTTCGGATGTTCTTCCTCGCCTGTCGGAACACCACCTCCGTAATACAGGTAGCCCTGCCCGTCATCATCCACGAACACCGCGGGATCAAACAGCCAGACCACACCAGCGGATTCAGGAGTACCGCCCTTAATCAACAGCTCACCGGTTTCGTCCTTCCACGGACCAACAGGAGAATCCGAGGTCAGCACACCGATACCGCTGCCGCCATTGGCGAAATACAGGAAGAACTTCTCTTTACCGTTGATGGTCTTATGAGCGACGGCAGGAGCCCAGGAATTGCTGGCCCAGGTGGCCACCCCCTGTTCTCCAGCCACACGAATGTAACCCTCATTACGCCAATTGACCATGTCATCACTGGACAGAACATTGATGGTCTTTACTTGAGCGAACGAATTGTCCTTGATCTGCCCAGTACTGTCATATTCATAGTCATAATTCAACGAGCCATCAGCATTCACAGAAGTGCCATCACCCGTAGTGTAGATATATACGCGTCCGTTGTATTCCATAGCCCACGGATCGGCGCCATACCAATAATCGATAATCGGGTTTGAATAGTCGCCGAAAGCCTTGGCTGCCGTTGCCGTACCCGTAGTCGGCGGCACGAATGAGGAACCAGAATCCGAACCGGTTACGGAAATGTCGTCGACAATGAAGTCGGCATTGCTCGTGCCATACTTGTTTTCAATCACCAGCGAGGGACTGGTGAAATCACCACTACCACCTAACGTTCCAGTACCTGAAATTTGTGTCCACTCACCCGCTTTCGCCGTTCCGGTCGCAATCTGGTCACATCCGGAACCATTACCCGAACAAACAGTGATATTGAATTCACCGTCTTCCGTGGCCTTGACCCACATACTTCCGGTATATGTCTGTCCTTTTTCCACCTTGCCATCAAGAGACTGGATTGCACCAGCATCAGAGGATGTACGATCAGTAACGCTCAAGGCGCCACTGCCACCATGCACATCATCCGCAGTGACGGCAATGGACGATGCGGAGCTATTCCACACCGTTCCAGACTTCCAACCATTAAGATCGTCTTCGAATCCGCCGTTGACGACCAATTCGACGGGTTCATCGGCCGACGCCGCAGTCACTCCGATAGTCGCTGGAAATACAGCCCCCATGCAACACAGCACGGATGCAGCCGCAGCAGCAACCACACGACCGGTTTTCCTTGTTTGCAATATGTGAATGTTATAAACCATTCAGTTCCCTTTCCTGAATGATGGAGGGCGACTCCCCCCCCATCATTTTTTCTTCGCCGCACAATCGAATCCCACGTTGGTTACGACCACATCGCGGCTCATTGCAAAGCCATGCCAGAGGAACGTCCCTCAAGGGCAGCCATGCAGCAGCCATTATATAAATGAGCGCATTTCACTCGCGATCGTCCTTGATAACAAATTGATAACGATATGCACAATGAAAATAAGTTCACATAAACGCAACGCAACACATCAAATATGACAGTTTCATATGCCAATTACACACTTTGCATAACATATTTCAACAAAGAATGGAGACGTACAAGCGAACTCATCTGATGCCACCACTCATCGCCTATAAAGCTGGCGTGTCGCGCCACAATAACATCACAGCCGATAAAACGACACCCCGAAGTTGAGCCTCATTCAACAATGCGGCCAGCTTAGACACACAACCAACGCTTCGCTTCATAGCACCGAACATTGATTCCAGCACAGTCACGACCATCTTCTTTGAAGGCAATCGTGTTTACGCCCCGGGTTCTAAATAGAAGTGCAACACCTTGTCTAAGGTTGGAAGTGTTCGAAGTTTCTAACTTAAGAAGGTGTTGCACTCATGGGTCAACAGTATTCGCACCTGTCGTCCGAGGAGAGGATCCTGATCGAGAAGCTGCATTGCGAACAGCATCTGAGCATTCGGCGGACCGCGGAGAGGATCGGCCGGGACAAGTCCACGGTGAGCCGCGAGCTGAGGCGCGGCCTGTGGTTCGCGTCCAACGAGAACGGGTCGTACCGCCCCTACCGGCCGAAACGGCTGAAGACCGGGGCATGGACCTCGGGTCCGTTCTATTCGGCGCTGGCCGCGCAGAGGAAGGCGGACCTGCGCCGGCGCGGATCCCGCAAGCCGCGCCGCATGGACTCGGACCGGCTTCGCGCCTGGGTGCTGGACGCGCTGCGCAGGGGGTGGAGCCCGGAACTGATCGAGGGACGGTTGAAGGCCCAGTACGCCGGCGACCCGTCGATGCGGATCAGCCACGAGTGCCTTTACCAGTGGATCTACGCCAAGCCGCAGCGGGCGCTGGACCTGCGCCAGTATCTGGCGCGCGGCAGGAAACGCCGGACGAGGAAAAAGGGCAGGAAGGCGAAAGGGCCGCGCATCCCGATGCGCGTGCCCATCGCGGACCGGCCCGAGGCGGTCGGATCCAGGAAGGGGTTCGGCCATTTCGAGTCGGACACGGTGGTCGGCGCCGCGCCGTCGAGGCGCTGCATGAACACGCAGGTGGAGCGCAGGAGCCGCAGGCTGTTCGCCCGGCTCGTCGACGACAAGAGCGCGTCCGCCACGGCCAGGGCCGAATACGAGATCTTCAAGGACATCCCGCCGGCCGCGCGCGTCGACCGCACGTGGGACAACGGCACGGAGGCGAGCCTGCACATGCTGGTGGACGAGGCGCTGGGCATGCTCACGTACTTCGCCGACCCGTACAGCTCCTGGCAGCGCGGCAGCAACGAGAACAGGAACGGCAGGATCCGCCGCTACCTGCCCAAGGGAACCAGTTTCGAGGATCTCACGCAGGACGAGCTCGACGCGATCGTCGGGGAGATCAACGACACCCCGATGAAGCTCCTCGGCTACAAAACGCCCAACGAGGTATGGGACGAGGAGATCGCCAAGCTACAATCGAAGGCAGCCAGCCCGAACACAAGCGTTGCGCTTACAAATTGAATCCGGCCCGCCGAGGCATTCGCCGACGAACTGCTATAATTGCAGGACCAACAGGGGTGTTGCACCTCTAAATAGACATCGGGCACACGGTTTGCGCGGTGGTGAGCAGTGAGCGGTGAGTATTGAGCGACGTACGGCGACTCACGTGCGCTCACACAGTGGTGAGCAATCCGCCAAACAACACCACGAGCAGGGCGATGGTTTCAATCACGAAGTACAGAATGAAACTCGCCCAGCTTTTGGTCAGTACGTTCAGCGGCGAGGTCTTCCGGATAATCACCAGCAGACCAACAAACACCAGGGCATATACGGCGATGCCGATCGCCGCCCCCATAATGCCGAGGTTCGCGGCATTCGCCAGACCGGCCTGCTTGCCGTAGACCACGTACGTGGAATACCAGAAGTTGAGATTGAGCATGCTGAGTCCCGCGATGAACTGCTCACAGGCCAGCCCGAGCACGAACACGATCAGCCATGGCCAGGACGGCGAGACGACCACCGCCATCGCCAATCCGACGTACGTGATCACCACGGCCACCCAACCGACCAGTGCGATACCTTGCGGAGACACTCCCCCGAGCACGGCCACAATGGAGTCAGTATTATTCACCGCCAGCGAGCGACCGAACCAGTATGGCGCGATGATGGCGCACAGTACGGCAAGAATAATCAACGCCCAACGCAACGGATGGGAGCGACGGCGCTCGATATCAGCCAAAGACAAATCGGTCTCGGGTATGGAAGCCTCGGGGTGCCTGGAAACCTCGACGGTCTCTACTTTGCCGCCTACGATTTCCGTCGCCTCGTTAGGTTCTTGCTCGTTGGATTCCTGCTCCATGCACCGCCTCGCCGATTACCTGCTCATTGCCATGTATTGCCATGCCGATTATTGCGATGCCTATCTTAGCGTGCGTGTTGGGCAAGTACCTGATGTTCCCTGTGGTTTCGCGCACTGATTGGATACAGACAGGCTACTGCTGTTGCCCGTCTGTATCCGGCGACTTGTCCGCCGCTGTATCCGTCTGTTCCTCAGGCAACGTATTGGCAGCCTGTTCCTTACGCCGCCTGCCGTGCAGCAGGGCCTCGAGCATGTCGACCTGACGCTCCAGTTCGTCGATACGACGTACCTGCTGCGAAATCAGCAAGTCGCGTAGGTCATTGTTCTGCTCTTTGCGGGAGACGGGGAAGATGATGGCGCGACGTTCGGGCGATACGTGGAAATCGGATTCGCTGCCGGTACCAGCCGGAAGTGACGATTCCGCCGAGTCGCGCCAAGCTCTCGCTGCTCGCGCACTCTCCGGAATGTTTGGTGCGCCCGCGGCTCCCGAGCGGAAAAGCTCCGAATCTGAAGCCCCCCCCCCAGCTTATTTTCCACGCCGGCTTTGGCATTGCCGGAGTTCAGGATTTCGTCTTGCGATTCACGCCAGCGGGCAAGGCAACGTTCGATGCGCTTGTACCCGATTAGAGCCGGATCCAATCCGGCTTCACGGAACATGCGCACGGGTGAGGCACCTTCGTTGTAGTGGACTACACAGTAACGCTTGAAATCATCGGTATAGGTGATGCGCTTCGCCGTGGCTTCCGCCACTGCCGACAACGACTTCAGATACTTGATCTCCTCGGGGCTAAAAGTCCCTCCACCACTGGTCATCCTCATCCCTTACACTCGTTGGAAGGCTCATTGCACACCCCCCTTGATTATGGGGTGAATGCCATAGTTCGGGATAGTAATACTTATAATTCGGACATGCCTAACCCCTAGTAGGGTCGTTTTTATCCCCGTTTAAGTGGAGCCTGAGTAGTGGCTGGACGGCAACTGAACGATAATCGGCCCACGAATGGGGTATACAGGCCCATCCTTCACCTCCCCTACGATTGTGTTCGCTTGGCGATTGTTACCGAGCCTGCGTGAAACGTTTGTTGTGGTGAAACACAAGTTATTTTCGATGCCCGGCCCCATTACATTCAAATCAAAATGCCATACATTGCCCATAAGATTCGGAGATGGCCTACAAGTCATCCGTATGAAATGCCGCCAATATGACAAATGGCCGATCTGAATAATCAGATCGGCCATTGTTATAGCTGCTCAGTTACAAGCAGCAGTCAAGCTCACGCGTTGAGAGCGCGCTTGGTGGAACGGGACTTGACGAACACGGTCACCGCGGCACCCGCGATCAGCAGACCGATCACGGAGAACAGCATGGTTCCGGCGGCACCGGTGAGCGGCAGCTGGGTGATGTTCTTGACGTTGGTGACCTGGAAGGTGCCCTTGTTGTCCTTGGACAGGTTCCAGGCATCCTTACCAGCGAAGGTGGCAGCAGCATCTGCGGTTGCACCGGTAGTGATCGTGAACTTGCCAACGAAGGTGCCGTTGTAGCCAGTCGGGACCTTCGTCTCAATCACGGTGTAGGTGGTGTTGAGCTTAAGACCGTTCAGAGTGTACTTACCCTCAGCGTTGGATTGCAGTGTGTCCGTGGCGCCTTCAGGGTAAGTGCCATCAGCATTGGCGGTCGGCAGAGAATACGCACCGTTAGAGCCATTGAACTTAAGCGGAGTCTTCGCTTTGAGCTCGTCAGCGGACAGACCGCTAACATCGCCTTCGTACACTTGGAACTCAGCACCAGTCAGAGCAGCAGCGTTCTTGTCGACTTTCTGCCAAGTCACGGCACCAGCCTTGGTGGTTTCTTCCTTGCTGCTCTTCAGGTCGACAACGCCGGCAGCGGCGAGAACGCCAGTGGCGTTGTTCACGGACGGCGCGGCGCCCGTGATAGCAGTGCCAGCGAGAATCGGAGCATTGCCATTCCACACGAGCTTGTGAGTGTCATTATCTTCGACGACCAGCTTTCCACTCTGGTCGACAATCAAGTACAGACCACCCTCAGCGAAGGTGAAGGTCTGGGTCTTGCCACCGTTAGAAGCCGTCGGGGTAATGTCCGTGACAGCCAGATCCTTAAGCGCGTTCACAAAAGCGGTGGTCTGCGCGGCGGTCAGGGTAGTGTTGCCCAGCCAGGCCCACTCGTTCAGGGAATCACCCTTGGTCTGGTCGTTGTAACCAGCAGCAGCGAAAGCAGCATCCACTGCCTCACCGGAGACCAAACCCTCCAGCTCAACGCCAGTGTTGCCATCAGACACATACTTGGCGAGCTCAACGTACTTGAACATGCGCAGGTTAGCCTGCAGGTCAGCGGTGTCAACCGGCTTGGTGTAGAACTGGTTTGCATCCGTGGCGTTGACTGTGATAGTCGTGCTGGAGATGTTGGCCTCAGCCGCGTTGGCGGTGGTGGCGCCGAAGGCCATGCCACCGAGCAGGGTGGCCGCAGCAGCGACACCCGCGAAAAGCTTCCTCAACTTCATGAGAAACCCTCTCTTCCTTATTGTGATTGATTTTCTTGCAATCGCGGAGGCCGCAACCCCACAGCGGGGCCTCCGCGATCCGCAAATCCTTATTGTTTTTTTCGGGGAGGGAAGCCTTCATTGACTCCCCTCAGTCCGCCTTCGGCGGCCAGCTCCCCTCAGCGAGAGGAGCCAAAACCACCTCAAGTTTCTTGAAATCAGACCAGCTGACGCTTACGCCAGACCGTGTAGCCCGCAGCAGCCAGCAGGGCCAGCAGGCCCAGGCCACCGCCGAACACCATCCAGTCACGACCAGTCGTGCCACCGGTCAGCGGCAGACTGGAGATAGCCACATACTTGTTCGTGAACTGTGCCGACTCCGTATTCGTTCGGTCGGAATCGTTCTCGCCGTACTCGTAAGAGACAACGGCATCCGTCCTGGAGACCGTGACCTTGACGGTCACCTTATCGTTGTCATACTTCCAACCGGCAGCAGGCTTTTCGGTGTCCTCCGAAGCCTCGAACGTGTAGACCAAATTGTCAGCACCGGTCGGAACCCTGAACTTCAGGTCCCCATTGCCGAAGCCAACCGTCGCGCTCGCGCCGCTAGCAGTCAATTCGTCCTTGGACACAGTCGTAGTCAGTCCATTGTTGGCCAAGCCGGTAACGTCAGCGCACTTACCAGCATTCGCATCCGTGCTATCCACGCACTTCAGGTTGAAGCCGAAGTCCGAATTAGCAGCATGTCCCTGCACAACCTTCGTCACCTTGACATCCGAAGCGGGCAAGGTCACGTAAGAAGGCGTGTTGGTTACCGTGAAGGCACCGGATTGTGCGGTCAAACCTTGTAGCTTGAGGTCAGTCTTATCAACCTTGGAGTCATAGCCTTCAACCTTGACCTCGGAAACCGAGTATGTGTGCCCCTCAGGGCCGGCAGGCACCGTGAACTCGTGAGTCCAGTTGCCGGCGGCATTCAGAGTTGCTGAACCGTTGGCATAATCCTCGCCGTCCTGCTTGAGCTGGACCTGCACGGAATCATTCGCGTGATTCTCGTTGTCGTCGGACCAAGTCTTCGTCACCGTAATCTTGGAGACCGGAAGGGTGATGGTCGGCTTCTGCAGGTAGGCGGCGGTCTGCGGATCGCTCGTCGTCGTGCCGCCCTGCGAGGAGGTCACCACGGTCTTGTAGTCGACAGTGGCGCTGGAGTTGTCGTTCGTGTAGAAGTTGTTGTCGCCGGAGGCATTGGCATCGTCCTTGTGGTTCTTAACAGCCTCGTCGAACGCAGCCTGCGTCGGCTTGACATTGAAGCTCACCGTGTAGGTGACGCCGTCCTCAAGCGTGTCGTCGTTGGACATGACCGGCCAAGACACGGTGCCATCAGCCGCAACCGTCGCCTCCGGGGCGTCAGCCCACGCCGTGGTCTGGCCTTTCCGGGTCTTCGTGTACGTGAAGCCCGCGGGCTCTCCATTCTCGGAGGCGCTGTCGGAGCTCACGACCCAGCTGGACAGCCTGTCGTGAATCGTCACGTCGGCATACTCAGCCGTCTTGGTGATCTCCTGATAAATGGACTCGAAGATGTTGTTCAGCTGGCCGGCATCCGTGGCGGCCTTGTAGTAGCTGCTGGTCTCGGCGCGGTCACCGAGGTTGGCGTTCCAAGACTTTCCCCACAAATGCTCACTGCTCGTTGCAGTGGCATC
>OLRA01001497.1_pt1 | contig 27371 bp, 20 predicted proteins | sample 1673011 | NCBI WGS metagenome assembly OLRA01 (sample SAMEA3136746, study PRJEB25190) | human gut metagenome | reverse complement strand
CAGGGTCGCCATGTCCTTGATGCAGATGACGTCCGCGCCCATCTTCTGGATGTCCACGGCGAGCTTGACGAAGTAATCCTCGTTGTGCACGGGGGATTCGGTGTACGACATGGCGATTTCCGCCGTGCCGCCGTACTTCTTCGTCGCCTTGACGGCGGTCTGCATGTTGCGCAGGTCGTTCAGCGCGTCGAAGCAGCGGATGATGTCAATGCCGTTCTCGACAGCCTTCTTGACAAAGAAATCCACCACGTCGTCCGCGTAGGGACGGTAGCCCAGCAGGTTCTGGCCGCGCAGCAGCATCTGCAGCTTGGTGTTGGGCAGCGCCTTGCGCAGCTTGCGCAGCCGCTCCCACGGGTCTTCGTTCAGGAAGCGCAGGCACGCGTCGTAGGTCGCGCCGCCCCAGCACTCCAGAGAGTAGTAGCCAACCTTGTCCAGCATTTCGCAGGCAGGCAGCATCTCATCGGTACGCATCCGGGTCGCGGCCTGAGACTGGTGGCCGTCGCGCAGGATGGTATCCGTAATTTGAACCTTTGCCATAGGACGAATTTCCTCCTTCAGTTCGGTCAGAGGCGGAGAAGCACTCCCCTGCCCCTGACCGGATACGTTGGATACGTTTCCATCTGACTGCTGATTTATTCAGCCAATTATCAGCCGAACATACTGAGCAGCACACCAGCCGCAATGGCAGAGCCGATAACGCCAGCAACGTTCGGGCCCATGGCGTGCATCAGCAGGAAGTTCGCGGGATTCGCCTTCTGACCTTCCTTCTGGGACACACGCGCCGCCATCGGCACAGCGGACACGCCGGCAGAGCCGATCAGCGGGTTGATCTTGCCGCCGGAGAGCTTGTTCATCAGCTTCGCCAGCAGCACGCCGCCCGCCGTGCCCATGCCGAACGCGACGATGCCCATCGCGATGATTTCAAGCGTGCGCACCGTCAGGAAGGTAGAGGCAGTCGCCGTTGCGCCGACCGTGATGCCGAGGAAAATCGTGACGATATTCATCAGCTCGTTCTGCATCGTCTTGTTCAGACGTTCGGTCACGCCGCATTCCTTCGCGAGGTTGCCCAGCATCAGGCAGCCGACCAGCGGAGCAGCGGACGGCAGCAGCAGCGCAACCAGAATGGTGACGACGATGGGGAAGATAATCTTCTGCGTCTTGGTGGCAGGCTTGAGCTGCTCCATGACGATTTTGCGTTCCTTCTCGGTGGTCAGGGCGCGCATAATCGGCGGCTGAATGACAGGTACCAGCGCCATGTAGGAGTATGCCGCGACCGCGATCGGGCCAAGGAGGTGCGGGGCGAGCTTGCCCGTCAGCCAAATCGCCGTCGGGCCGTCCGCGCCGCCGATGATGCCGATGGCGCCCGCTTCCGCAGCGGAGAAGCCGAACACGGCATACGCGAAGATGAACGTCATGAAAATGCCCAGCTGCGCCGCCGCGCCCAGCAGCAGCGTCTTCGGGTTAGAAATCAGCGGCCCAAAGTCCGTGCCCGCGCCAACGCCCATGAAGATAAGGCACGGATAGATGCCCAGCTTCACGCCGAGGTACAGGTAGTCCAGCAGACCCGCGGAAATCGTCTTGCCCGCCGTCGCCAGCATCGCGCCGGTGGCGGTGTAGACCGCGCCGTTCTTCAGGAAGGCATCCTCCAGAATGATGGAAGCCGCGTTGCCGTTGGCGGCGAACTGCGCCAGAATGTCAGCAAAAGGCACCAGCTTCGTCGGGTCGTCGATGGTGACGGCGTTGACGAAGTGACCCAGCACGACATTGTTGCTGGTCAGAATCTGACCGGCGGCATTGACCATGTAGCCCACGGAATCAACAAAATCCTTGCCGTCTATCAAGACCGCGCCGCCGAACAGCGCCCAGTTGGCATGACCGCCGGCGAAGAGTTCTTCGTGGAAGATGTCGCTGCCCAGCAGGTTGGTCAGCAGCATACCGAAGGCAATCGGCAGCAGCAGCAGCGGCTCAAATTGCTTGACAATGGCGAGATACAGCAGTACGCAAGCGATGGCGACCATGATCAGCGCCAGCGGGTTCGTCAGATACTGGTAGATACCCGAGGTCGTGACGAGCCCCATGAGGGTTTCGCCCACATTGATTCCCATTATATCAGCTCACTTTCCTTCGGGATCGGTAAATACGTCGGATTACGCCAGCACGACCAGCGTGTCGCCCGCGCCGACCGTCGCGCCCTTGGTCACAACGACCTGCGCCACTTTGCCGTCCTTGGGGGCGGGAATTTCGTTTTCCATCTTCATGGCTTCCAGCACGCACAGCACCGTGCCCGCCTTGACCGTGTCGCCAACCTTGACCTTCACGTCCAGGATGTTGCCGGGCATGGGCGCCTTAACGGGTTCGCCGCCCGCCACGGGAGCCGCCGCAGCAGCCTTAGGCGCAGCAGCCGGAGCCGCCGCCACGGGAGCAGCCGCCACAGGGGCAGCAGCGCGCACGGGCGCAGCGGTCTGCACGCCGCCGACTTCTTCCACATCCACCACATAAGTCTGACCGTTGACCGTAATATTGAAGGTACGCATGATGGGATTTCCTCCTGTCAAAATCGTTCAATTTGTTGTCATGTTCAAGCCGATACTATTTCCAAATGAGAATGTGCCAAGATGCGCCGCGAATTTTTCATTCTGGCTAACGTGAATGAAACGCAGCGTAGCAGCGCTACGCTAAGTGGAATGAACGGACGCCAGAAAGGAAAAGGCGCAAGCAGATGGCACAGGTGAATGCAGGAAATAGTATATTAGAAGCGGCTGTACACCTGTTCTTCGCGGCCAGCCTTCTGCCAGGCGGGCGCATTCTGCACGCGGCGGACGCGGCGCACCGTGAAGGCGCTGCCATCCTCCATCATCATCGCCACAGCGGCGGAAATGACCGCAATCAGCTCGCTGTCATCCGCCACGGGCACTTCCTCCACCACGGGCGCGGCAACCGGCGCGGGAGCGGGCGCTTCCGCCTGCTTCTTTGCCTTCTTGCCGCCCTTGCCGAGGTTCGCGGTGGCATTTTCCATCAGCTTGATCAGACCAATCAGCAGCACCAGACCGAAGAAAACGGTCAGCATGCCGATGAGTGTGACGATCAAGCCGAAGCCCAGATTATTCAAAAAGCCCATTTTTTACACGATCCTTTCCTCAATCACAGCGGCAGGTTGCCGTGCTTCTTCGGGGGATTGGATTCGCGCTTGGAGGAGAGCATCTCCAGCGCCGCAATGACATACTTGCGCGTTTCGGCGGGATCAATCACGTCATCGACCATGCCAGCCGCGGCAGCCGCCACGCCGTCCGCCACATCCGCAGCGAACTTCGCTTCCAATTCCGCACGGGACTGGAGCGCCGGCTTCTTGTCCGCCTTCAGGTCGTCGGTGTAGAGCACCTGAACCGCCGCTTCGGGGGTCAGGGCGGAAATCACCGCGCCCGGCCACGCGTAGGTCACATCGGCATTGCTCTTGCCGCCCATGGCGACATACGCCTGACCGATGGCATTGCCGGTGACGATGGACACCTTCGCCGTCGTCGCTTCCGCGTAGGCATAAAGCAGCTGGGTGGTCGCCTTGATGGTCGCCGCCTGCTCGTCAACCGCCGGGACGGCAACGCCCTTGCTGTTGATCAGGGACACGACCGGCAGGCTGTAGCAGTCGCACAGGCGGATGAAGCGCGCGGCCTTGCTTGCGGACTGCGCCGTCAGCACGCCGTCGTTCTCCTTGCCGTTGCCAACCACCAGACCGACCGGACGGCCGCCGATGCGGGTCAGCGCAACGCGGATTTCCTTGCCGTAGTCCTTGAAAAGCTCCACATACGCCGCGCCGTCCGCCATGGCAGCCAGCTGGCTTTCCGCGTCCGCCGCGTCCAGCACGGGCAGAATGCGGTTCATGTCGTCGGTATCCACAATCGCGGCATCCTCCGCGTTGCAGCCGGGCAGATAGTCCAGCACCTGCACTGCCAGAGAGATGGCTTCGTCCTCGTCCTTGGCCGTCAGCGCGACGCCGCCCTGCGCAGCCATCGTCTTCGCGCCGCCGACCGCCTTGGCATCCACCGTCTTGCCGGAAATGGCGCTCATGACCTGCGGGCCATAGACCATCAGCTGACCAACGTTTTCGGCTTCAATGGTGATGTCAGCCAGCTGGGCGATCATTGCCGCGCCGCCGACCACCGGGCCCAGCACCAGCGCGATGACCGGCACCACGCCGCTGAGCTTTGCCAGACGGGTGAAAACGGAAGCGTAGGCGTTCATCGCCGCCGCGCCCTCGTCAATGCGCACACCGGCGCTGTCGCACAGGGCAATCACGGGCGCGCCCGTCTTCTGTGCCAGATCCAGCACCTTGACAATCTTCTGCGCCTGCATCTGCCCCATCGCGCCGCCATGCACCGTGAAATCCTGCGCGAACACGTACACAGGGCGATCCTGCACCGTGCCGCTGCCGGTCACGACCCCGGCGTAATCCCCATTGCGGGATACCAGCGCGTCCGTCTCCACGAAAGAGCCGGCGTCCAGCAGCTTCGCCACCCGTTCACGGGCGGTCAGCTTGCCAGCCGCGCGCTGCTTTGCGATTCGTTCCGCGTCTCCCTGCAGGATGCTCTGCTTTTTCGCCAGCACCTGCTTCAGGTTCTGCTCACTCATGTTCAAAACTCCCTCCATGTCATGCCCCTTTCGGGGCGGGAAAAGTTGAGGTTACAATTTAGCCCGACTTTTCTAATTCTACATGTCCCCCCTATTTCCTGCTGCCCGGAAAAATTTTGTGGTTTTTCTGAGGAATCCTGCGGGATTTTTGTGAAAATCGTCCGAACCGTTGAAATTTCGTCAAAAAATGCACCCGGCAGGAAACGCGGAATGCGAATCATCCTGACGGGTGCGCCAATGGTTACGCCGTTGTGAAGACTTGATAGGCGCAGGTTACACGGTAGCCGAGTTTCTGCGCAATGTGTGCTGATGTTTCATTCGCCGCGTCCCACGTCGCGATTTTCCCCTGCTGATGCGCCGTCAAGATGAGCTTTGCCGCTGCCAGCGTCGCGTAGCCGTATCCGCGGTGCGCCGGTGCTGTGTCCACCTCCACCTCGATGCCGCCGGGATACGCCGCGTAGCTGGATGCACCCGACACGAACGCACCATCTGCGCAGACCAGCACGCCCAGCCCGCTGCGCGCATATTCATCCTCCGTGAATTGACTCACGAAGTCCTCCGCCCACGGTGTCTTGCGACAGAACGCCATTTCCGCCGCTCCAATCGGCACAAGCGTCACGCCCTGCGGCAGATTCGCCAGCAGCGCAGTCAGGTGCGCATCCTCCGGCTGACGGTGCGGGTCAAAGGCGATGCGCTCCGACCACGTTCCCGACCGCTGCGCCTGCACCAGCGCGAGAAACGCACTGCTCCCCTGCACAATCCACGCGCGATTCTCCGCGTTCAGTGCGCGCCGCACCAATTCTTCCGACGGTTCGCCGCCGAAGAAGAGGAAATCGCCCGCCAGCACCGCCGCGCTGCTCGGACGCGCCGCACCATCCGTCATCACGCGTCCCTGCCCGTTCAGCGCCGCTTCGATGATGCCGTGCGCACCCGGCAGTCCGGCAAACATCCCGCGAATGTCCGCGCTGCTCACCCCTTCACGTCCTCCTGCACCATCGTGTTCGCCTTGCCGAAGGTCGTTTCCAGCGCCGCGAGGAAGGACTCGTCGCTCTGGTCAGCTTTCTTTTCCTTCACCGCGCCGATCGCCTCAAAGCGGCATTGCATCCCCGATGCCTGCGTCAGCGCCGACGCAATCGCCATGCGCTTCTTCTCCTGATTCATCAGCCCGACGTACAGTTCCTGCCCCATCGGCGCCTGCCAGCGGTAGGTGTCGCCATCGCACCCGGCGTATTTGCCCATCGTCAGCATGGCGAACGTGCCGGGGTCGGAGCGCTTCAGGATGTTCATGGCTTCCTTCCACGCGTCCGCGTCGGTCTTGCCGGTCGGGGTCATGACCACAGGCGCGGCGGGTTTGGGCGCTTCCTGCTTCGGCTCGGATGCAGGCTTTGCCGCCTTTTTCGCGGGCTGCGCAGGGGTAAACGCGCCGCTTTGCAGCTTCTCCTGCAAGGCGGTCAGCTGCTTTTCCAGTTCGCTGATGCGGTCGTTGAGCGCCGCCGTATCCGCCTCGCTCGTCCGCAGGCAGCTTTTCAGCGCGGCGTTTTCCAGTACGATTCGCGGCGACGACGCCCAGCGCAAATCCGTTTCCACGCGCATAAACAATTCCAGCATGTTCATCAGCCGCGTCGTGGTGAATTTTTCCGCCTGCTGCGCGTACTCCTGCGCGTCCTCCTGCGTCAGGTCAAGCAGGGCGCTCAGGTCGTCCGGGCTGCACTTGGCAATCAGCAGCGCGCGCAGGTGCTGGCTGACGTCCTTGGCGAACACCATCGGTTCGCGCCCGGCGCGCATCAATTCATCAATCATCCGCATGACGGCGGACGCGTCCTCTTTTTCCAGCGCGTCGGCGAAGCGGAACAGGAAGCTGCGGTCGCTCGTGCCCAGCACATTGCGCACGAGGTCTTCCGTCACCTGATTGGAATAGCCCAGGCACATGTCCAGTATCGACAGCGCGTCGCGCATTCCGCCCTCTGCGGCGCGGGCGATGAGCATCAGCGCGTTCTCCGACGCTTCCGCCTTCGCGCCCTCCGCCGCCTGACGCAGCCGCCCCGCGATTTGGTGCGCCGGAATCCGCCCGAAGTCGAAGCGCTGGCAGCGGCTGAGAATCGTCGCGGGCAGCTTCTGCGGCTCGGTCGTCGCGAGGATGAAAACGACGTACGCCGGCGGCTCCTCCAGCGTTTTCAGCAAAGCATTAAACGCGGAAGTGGACAGCATGTGTACTTCGTCGATGATGTAGACCTTGTATTTCCCCTGCTGCGGCGGATATTTGACCGTCTCGCGCAGATTGCGGATTTCCTCGACGCCATTGTTGCTCGCCGCGTCGATTTCCATCACGTCCATCGACTCGTCCGCCAGCAGGCGGCGGCAGGATTCGCACTGCCCGCACGGGTCGCCGCCCACGGGATGCTCGCAGTTGATGGCGCGCGCGAGGATTTTCGCGGTGGATGTCTTGCCCGTGCCGCGGCTGCCGCAGAAGAGGTACGCATGGGCGACGCGCCCGCTCATCACCTGATTGCGCAGCGTGGAGATGACCGCCTCCTGTGCCACCATGCTGGAAAAGTCTTTGGGGCGCCACTGGCGGTAGAGTGCTTGATATGCCATAATTTCTGTTTTACTCCTTACAGTATGCGATTATTGCAGAGGATTTCGCGTCTGCGGACGCGAGGAGGGGGCTTTCCGCTCGCCCCCTCCACCCCTTCGGCGCCGCCACTTGTTTGGGAAGCTCCAATAATTTCAAATCATTCGCTTAAAGACGATAAATTCTTCCCCGCGCGCGACCAGCACGCCCTGATCGCCTTCCGCCGCCAAGCCGTAGTCCTCGCCCGGCACTTCCAGCTCCATCCGCATTCCGTTCACCTTCTGGAAGGTCATATAGTAGATGGTTTTCGGCGCGCCGTCCTCCTGCGTCACCAGCGTGCGCTTGCCGACGACGCTCGCTTCCATGCTGTCAATCGGCGCGCGCGCATCGTCCGCCTCCACATGCACCATGCTCGTGATTTTCGCCACCAGCATCAGCACCAAAATCGCGCCCAGCACCGTGCCCAGCATCGTCAGCACATTCCGCAGCATTTCTGCATCCATCCGTTCTCTCCTCCGTTTGCTTCATCATGGGCATTATACCATAATCGGCGCATATGCACAAGAGTCGCCGGGCAGAAAAGCAGTTTTTCGCGCAAAATAAGCGAACGTGTATTCTGAAATCTACCCCAAATGCCGCCTGAAAAAAAGTTTGCAATTTTCCCGAAAAAATTTCAAAAAACCCCTTGCATTTTTCCGAGAACTATGCTATAATACTTTCTGTGCTCAGCGCTTCACCGCCTGACACAAAGAGAACAAGCGCTTGGGGCATTAGCACAGTTGGTAGCGCGCGACATTCGCATTGTCGAGGTCAGGAGTTCGAATCTCCTATGCTCCACGGATGGTCAAGGTTGAAAAGCCTTGACCTTTTCTTTTGCTTACAAACATCCCGCAGCAAAAAGCCGACCGGACGGCGGATTTTTCCCCTGCCCGGTCGGGTTCTGTTTGCGAATATTGTTGGCGACTGAAACGCTGCCGGGACGCGGACAGCGATTTTTTACCCCGAACCAGCATTCACGCATCACAAACCTATTGAAAGCGAACGAATGCGGCTGCACAAAACAAAATCAAGTTTCATATTCAAAACACACATGGATTTCCCACTGGAAATAAAGGAAACCGGACAGAGCCATTGCGCCCCGTCCGGTTTTCTTATTCCTCTTCTCCCCCGATGGCTTCCTTCAGCGTCCGCCAGCCCAGCACGGCGCACTTCACGCGCGCGGGCATGTGCGAAATATCCTTCAGCGCCCCGGCTTCTTCCAGCTCGTCGATTTCCTCCGCCGTCGCTTCGCCCTGAATCATCTTGCGGAAGATTTCGCCCAAGCGCAGCGCTTCTTCCTTCTTCCGCCCGACAATCATGCCCAGCATAATGTCCGCCGAGGCCTGCGAAATCGCGCAGCCGTCGCCGACGAACGCGCCGTCGGTAATCACGTCGCCATCCACCTTCAGCTTCAGCGTAATGTCGTCGCCGCAGCTGGGGTTCACGCCTTCCAGCTCGATGTTCGCGTCCGGCAGATCGTGCTTGAATTCCGGGTGGATGTTGTGTTCCGTCAGAATTTCGTTATAAAAGCTCCTGTTTTCCATAGCCCATTCGCTCCCTGATTGTTTTCAGGCTGTCCAGCAGCCGATTCACCTCGTCCGGCGTGTTGTAGAACGCGCAACTTGCCCGAACCGTCGAGGAATAGCCGAGGTGCTTGAGCAGCGGCTGTGCGCAGTGATGCCCCGCGCGGATGCACACGCCGTCCGCCGCGAGGATTTCGCTCACGTCATGCGGGTGCACGCCATCGACCGTGAACGTGACAATGCCGCTGTGTTCCTCAGGACTGCCCGACCCAAGCACATGGATGAACGGCATATCCGCCATCCCCGCCATCATGCGGGCAACCAGCGCCGTTTCGTGCTCGTGCATGGTGTCAAAGCCGACGGACTGCATATAGCGAATCGCCGCGTGCAGCCCGACCGCGCCGGCGGCATTGCCCGTGCCCGCCTCAAACTTGTAGGGCAGCTCGGCATACGTCGCCCCGGTGCGCGTGACGGACTCGATCATCTCCCCGCCGGAGAGGAAGGGCGGCATCTTTTCCAGCAGCCTGCGTTTGCCGTACAGCGCGCCAATGCCCATCGGGCCGAACACCTTATGCCCCGAAAACGCGAGGAAATCCGCGTCCAGCGCCTGCACATCCACGGGGATATGCGGCGTAGACTGCGCGCCGTCCACCACGATGACCGCGCCGACACGGTGCGCCATATCCGCGATTTCGCGAATCGGGTTGACGCGCCCGATGACGTTGGAAACATGCGTCACGGCGACGATTTTCGTTTTTTCCGTGATGACTTCCGCCACTTTGTTCAGGTCGAGCCGCCCATCCATTTCGCAGTCGACGAATTTGAGCGTTGCGCCCGTTTGCCGGCACACCATCTGCCACGGCAGCAGGTTGCTGTGATGCTCCAGGATGGACACCACCACCTCGTCGCCCGCGTGGACGTGAGACAGCCCATAGCTGTACGCCACGAGATTCAGCGCCTCGGTCGTGTTGCGCGTGAAGATAATCTCCTGACTGCTCTTGGCGTGCAGGAAATCGCGAACCGCCAAGCGCGCTTCCTCCACCGCCTCCGTCGCCGCGATGCTCAGCGGATACAGCCCGCGCAGGGGATTGGCGTTCTGCGTCTCATAGAACGTCTTTTCCGCGTCCAGCACGCACTGCGGGCGCTGCGCCGTCGCCGCGTTGTCCAGATACGCCGCTGTTTCCTGCATCAGCAGCGGGAAATCACGCCTGTAATCCGTCGTTTTCATCCATTTCCCCATCCAGTTCGTTCAGTATCGCCGCGCGCGCCGTTTCGCTTTTCACCTGCTGCGCCACGCGGGCAATCGCCGCACGCGAAAGCAGCTTTTCCGCCGTTTCGCGGTCGATGCCGCGGCTGCCGAAGTAGAAGCGCGTGTCGTCGTCCATTTCGCCGATGGTCGCGCCGTGCGTGCCCTCGACATTCTCCTCCGCGCAGAGGATGACCGGCACGGTCTTGTTCACCGCGTCCTCGCCCAGCATCAGCACCGTTTCCTGTTCGCTGCCGACCGACCCGGACGACCCGCGCTTGAAGTCAATCGTGCCGCGGAAAATCTTCTTCGCTGCGTCATTCAGCGCGCCGGACGCGTTGATTTCGCACTTCGTCTTTTTCCCCCAGTGGTTGACGACAAGGTTCATGTCCAGCGTCTGATTTTTCCGCGCCAGATAGCCGATATTCGCCGCAAACGACGCGTTCTCGCCGTCCAGCCCGATGCCCGTCTGCGCGTACACATCGCCGTGACCCAGCGTCACTTGCCGCAGCACAATCCGCCCGCTGCCGTGGCAGTGCCCGATGACTTCATCATACACCAGCGCGTTTTCGCCCGGCGCGACCAGCTGAATCAGCTCAATTTCCGCGCCGTCCTCGGCGGTCAGCTCCGTCTGCACATGCAGCTTGCCCGCCGTGCGAAGGGTCTGGAAAAGCGACTTTTTCGCGCCCTTCTCCGCCTGAACGGTCACGCGCTTGCGGGCATACGCCGCGTCCGATGCAATCAGCATATCCGCCTTTTCCGCGGATTCTTCCGGCAGCACGACCGTCGCGCTTTCGTCCCAGTCAATCGTTGCTTCATTCACGCCCAGACGATTCCACGTCCGGCTGGGCAGCTGATTGATGGTCATTTTTTCCATTGATGGATGCTCCTTTCCGCTCAGCCGATGCTGCCCTTCATTTCAAGGCGGATGAGGTTGTTCATCTCCACCGCGTATTCCACCGGCAATTCCTTGGACACGTTGTCCGCAAAGCCGCTGACAATCAGCGCGCGCGCGTCCTCTTCGCTCATGCCGCGGCTCATCAGGTAGAACACCGCGTCGTTGCTGATGCTGCCGATTTTCGCCTCATGCCCGATGGCGGCGTCGCGCGTACGGATGTCCATCGCGGGAATCGTGTCCGAGCGGCTCTCGCTGTCGAGCATCAGCGACTGGCAGGATACCGCGCTCTTGGCGTGCTTGGCGCTCTTCTCCACCACCACGCTGGAGCGGAACGTGCTGATGCCGCCGCTCTTGCTGATGGAGCGCGTGTTCATGTACGAACTGGTATTTTTGCCAACATGCACGACTTTCGCGCCCGTGTCGAGATTCTGCCCCGCGCCTGCGAACGTCACGCCCGTGAACTCCATGCGGGCACGGTCGCCCTTCAAGATGCTCATCGGATACAGGCAGCCCACATGCGACCCGAACGAGCCGGAAATCCACTCAATCGTGCCATCCTCCTCCACCAGCGCGCGCTTGGTGTTGAGGTTGTACATGTTCTTCGACCAGTTTTCGATCGTCGAATAGCGCAGCTTCGCGCCCTTTTTGACGTACAGCTCCACGCAGCCGGCATGGAGGTTCGCCACGTTGTACTTCGGGGCAGAGCAGCCCTCGATGAAGTGCAGGCTTGCGCCCTCGTCCACAATAATCAGCGTATGCTCAAACTGCCCCGCGCCCTTGGCGTTCAGGCGGAAATACGATTGCAGCGGAATGGACACCTGCACGCCCTTGGGAACGTACACAAACGAGCCGCCCGACCAAACCGCGCCGTGCAGCGCCGCAAACTTGTGGTCACGCGGGGTGACGAGCTTCATGAAGTACTTGCGCACCATCTCGGCATATTCGCCGTGCAGCGCGCTCTCCATGTCGGTGTACACCACGCCCTGCGCCGCCACTTCCGCGCGCACGTTGTGGTACACCAGCTCCGAGTCGTACTGCGCACCCACGCCCGCCAGCGACTTCCGCTCCGCCTGCGGAATGCCCAGCCGCTCAAACGTGTCCTTAATGTCCTGCGGCACGTTCTCCCAGTTGTTCTGCATCTTCGTGTTCGGGCGGACATACGTCGCGATGTGGTCGATATCCAGCCCTTCCAGCGACGGCCCCCAGTCCGGCACGCGCATATTATTGTAGATTTGCAGCGATTCCAGCCGGAACTGCTCCATCCACGCCGGGTCGTTCTTCTCCTTGGACAGCTTCTCGACGATGGCGGGGGTCAAGCCGGCTTCCATGCGGTACGCGTCATGCTCCGCGTCGCGAATATCATAAATGCTGCGGTCAATGTCCGCAACTTGGCTCTTCTCTGTCATGCCGCTCCCCCATCAGCCCTTGAAGCCCTTTTCGTTGATTTCTTCCACCAGCGCCGCGTCGCCTTCGCGCACAATGACGCCGTTTTCCATCACATGCGTGCGGTCAACACGCAGCGCCTCCAGAATGCGCGTGCTGTGGGTGATAATCAGCAGCGAACCGTGCGTCTTTTCGCGGAACAGGCGGACGCCCTCGGACACCGTGCGCACCGCGTCCACGTCCAGACCGGAGTCGGTTTCATCCAGAATGGCGAGCTTGGGTTCGAGCATCAGCATTTGCAGGATTTCCGCCTTCTTCTTTTCGCCGCCGGAGAAGCCGACATTCAAATCGCGCTCGGCGTAGCTTTCATCCATCGACAAAAGCGCCATCGTTTCCTTCAGCTTCTTCTTGAAGTCCCACAGGCGGATGCGGCTGCCGCTCTTCTGCTCCAGCGCCGTGCGGATAAAGGCGCTCAGCGTCACGCCCGGCACTTCCAGCGGATTCTGGAAGGACAGGAAAACGCCCTTCTTCGCGCGCTCATTGACGGGCATAGAAGTAATATCCTCGCCGTCAAACGTGATGCTCCCCCGCGTCACCTGATAGGCAGGGTTGCCGGTGATGGCATAGCCGAGGGTGGATTTGCCCGTGCCGTTTGGGCCAAGGAGGACATGGGTTTCATCCGTGCCGACGGAGATGTTGACCCCGTGGAGGATTTCCTTTTCGCCCACCTGAACGTGCAGGTCGCGGACGGACAGCAATTCAGCGTGTTTCATATTGCAAAAGCCCTTTCTCTGGCTGATTGATGAATCATTCTTGTGCGGCAGTTTATAACCTACTTCCGCAATAGGATTTTACTCCCGATTCCCATGCTTGTCAAGAGGAATATGCAAATTCCTATGGATTTTGAGTGTTTTGGAATAGCGCGCAGGCGCAGATTCCCCGAAAAAAAGGTTCTTCACGGAATCTTTGGGGAGCAAACAAGGGCTTAGGCGAAGCCCCAAAAGCTACACGCGGAAGGAGCATGAAAGCGCGACCAACTCAATCGCGCGGAGGGGTCAAGGGGCAATTGCCCCTTGCAGGGTCAAGGGACAGCGTCCCTTGTGGGGTTTGGGGCAACGCCCCAACTGTTCCGCGGGCGACCAGTATGCCAAACGCGCTCAACAAAGGTGCAGGCAGCGAAGCGTCCCTGCCAGTAACTTTGCGCGTCCGCAGACGCGCCCCCCAAGCTGCTCTTCCCCCAAGTTTCCGTGAAAAACCAAAAAAGCACCCCCTTCGCATTGGGAAGAGGGTGCGCCCTGCCGCCGTCAATCAGCCCAGCGGCTTGACTTCTGTGATTTTAAGCGCCTTTTCACGGAATCGCGCCTGTGATGATTCTATTGGAACGCTGCTTTCGCCCTTGCCACGGGTTCACAAGGCGTTTCTTCCGCCCATTTTCAGGCATTCCAGCACCGTTTGCAGCATCTTTACCGAATCCACCGGCTTGTTCAGGAACAGGTTCATGCCCGCCTCGCGGCTGCGCTGTTCGTCCTCGGAGAAGGTATTCGCGGTCATTGCTACAATCGGGATGGTCGCCGCATCCGGGCGCTGCATCGCGCGAATCGTCCGCGTTGCTTCCAGTCCGTCCATCAGCGGCATCATCACGTCCATCAGGATGCAGTCAAACGTACCCGGTTCGCTTTCGGAAAAGCGGCGAACCGCCTCCTGCCCGTTCCACGCCTGAGCGACAATTGCGCCCGCACCCTCCAGTATGTACTGGCTGATTTCCATGTTCAGCTCGTTATCCTCCACCAGCAGTATGTGCGCGCCCTTGATGGACGCCGCCTGCTCCGGCTTGGCGGATTCCGCTTTCGGCGGATTCGGATCTACGCGGAACGGCAGGGTGATGTAGAACGTTGTGCCGACGCCCAGTTCGCTCTCAAAGTGGATTTTGCCGCCCATCTGCTCGACAAGTTCCTTGGCAATCGGCAGCCCCAGCCCCGTGCCCTTGTAGGCCGTGCGCGCGCCGGATTCCTCCTGCGCGAACGCCTCAAACGCGTGCTGCTGGAACGCCGCACTCATGCCGCGTCCCGTGTCGGCACAGGTGAAAAGGAACGTCGCCGTCGTGCCGTCAAAGCCTTTCTCCTCGCAGGAGATGGTCACGCTGCCGCCGGGGCAGTTGTACTTGACCGCATTGCTGACAACGTTTTGCAGCACCTGATGCAGGTGCATCGGCGAGCCAATCAGGTTTTCGTGATTCCACGCCAGCGTCTTGCAGGACACCTGCACGTTTTCGTGCCACGCCTGCCCCTCCACCATCGTCACAATTTCGTTGACCATCTGGCGCAGGTTGAACGGCTTCTCTTCCAGCGTCACCGCGCCGGATTCGAGCTTGTTCATGTTCAGCACATCGTTGACCAAATCCAGCAGGAAGCCCGATGCGGTCATAATTTTCTCGCGGCACTCTTCCTGCTTTGCTTCGTCGCCCACATATCGGCGGCTGATTTCCACCATGCCGCGGATGCCGTTGATCGGCGTGCGGATATCGTGGCTCATGCGGCGCAGGAAGTCCGTTTTGACGATGTTGGCGCGCTCGGCGTCCTCCGCCGTCTTTTTCAATTGCAGCTGATAGTCGCGTTCGCGTTCCTTCTCCGCCGTCACGTCCTGCGTCACCATCAGCACCGATTCGAGCCTGCCGCGGCGGTCGTAGTTCTGCGGCAGCGTCGTCATCAGGTACACCTTTTCCTTCGGGTCGCGGAACTCCAGCGTCAGGTTCGGGTTTTCCTTCAAGCGCTGCGCCAAGGTCGTCAGGTCGCAGTAGCTGATGAACGCCTCGCGGAAATCCGGCGCAACGTTTTGAGCCGCCTGCATCTGCACCACTTCGTTCATGCTCCATGTGCTGTCCATTTTCATCAGCTGCTCCACCGGGTGCTTGATGATGCGCACCGTGCCGCGCTGGACGTTAACAAGGAACGTGAAGCAGTAGATTTCGCTGATGGCGCTGATAATCCGCGCCTGCTCGCTGTTCCTCTCCAGTGCGCGGCGGGACTGCTGGGCGCGCAGCCACGCGAAGCAAAGCCAGATTCCCATGTAAATCAGCGTGCCGTAAAGGAGAATGGTGTTGCGGGAATTGTAGACAGCAAGATCCGGGAACATGGCGTACACCGAGTAGTTCTCAAACGCCGTGCGCTTGCCCGACCACGCCGTCATGCCGTCAACAATGTGCAGCCGCCCCGATTCGTCCCACTGCGCATGGGGGATGCTGCCTTCCTCGATTTTTTTTACGTCGTGCCCGACGATTTCGGCGCTGTTGGAAGCAATGATGGTTTTGCCGTCCGACACGGTGACCGTGCCGTCCATCTCAAACGTGAAGCCGCTGAAGAGCGTCTCCAGCTTCATGTCGCTCGCGTCCTCTTCCTCGCGCTCGGCGTATGCCACCACAAGGCCCGGCGCGTCCTCGCGCGCGACGGCGGCGAAATCCACCGTGCGACTGCCCACCTGCGTCCGCGTCATGTATGCCTTCACGGGGTAATCCACAATCTCCCGCACCGTCGGCTTTTGCAGCATTGAATGCAGCGCCGCCGCTGTGTCGCCGTCAATCGTCGTTTGGACGACGGCATTCATGTCCGCATCAAGGATGACGATGCCCGTCAGCCGCTGCGCATAGGCGTACTGGTCAAGCTGTTCGTTCGTTATCACCCCTGCTTCCGCGATACGGGAGTTGAGCTCCGCCGTTTTGTCCAGCAGGCGGATTTCGCTCTTGGCGCGTTCGTTCGACATGGCGTTGAAATACTGTTCGAGCCGCGCCACCGCAAAGTCAAGCGTTACATCCATTGCATTCCAAACATTGCGTGTATCATGCCACGTCAGCACAACAAAGGATGTGACAAGCATTACCAGATACAGTGTCAGCGGCATCCAGAGCATGCTGATGAAGCCTCGCCGCTTATGAGAGGTTTCCTGTTTCATTTGCTTTCGATTCCTCCCATGCGGACGATGCCGTTGATGCCGTATGCCGTCAAAATCTCCGCCATCGTGCCGTCCGCCGCCATTTCAGCCAGCGTCTGCTCCAGCTGCCGCGCCAGTTCCTCGTGCGTCCCCTTCTGGAACGCGACGCCGAGTTCCGCCGTGCCCAGCAGGGTTTCCAGCTTCCGGTAGCGCCCTTCATTCTCCGCAAGGAAGATGTTCAGCACGCACTCATGCCCGACAATCGTGTCCGCGTAGCCCTTGCGCATGACGGCGAACACCTCATCCATCGACGAGAAGCTGTACACCGTTTTGACCTTCGGGATGCCCGGCTGATCCTGCCGAATCAGCAGATATTCCGCCCAGCTCGTCGCCTGAACCGCCGCGCGGCAGCCCGCCAAATCAGCCAAATCAGCATAGGCGCTGTCCGCGCGCACCACCGCCACCAGACGGCTGAACAGGTTGAGTCGCGCCCATGTGTACTTGTCCTCGCAATTGTTCATCATGAACCCGCTCCACAGGCAGTCCACCGTGCCGTCTGCCAGCGCTTCGTCCTTATCCTCCCACGCCACATGGCGGAAGACAGGCGCATACCCCATGCGCCGGAAGGCTTCGCGCGCCATTTCAACATCCACGCCCTGCGGCGAGCCATCCACGTTGTAGTAGCTGTACGGCTGATATTCGTCGCTGCCGATGATTATTTTCGGCAGATTCTCCCCTTCCTCCGCCCGCGCCGACGGCAGGAAGATCAGCGCAAACAGGAGAAGCAGCGCACTGCTCCTCCCGATAAACCGACCAAGATTCCACTTCTGTTCACGCATGTTTTTTGTCCTTATGCCAGCTGCCGCACGGCGTCCAGCACAATCTGCTGCTGCTGCGCCACGGCTTCGTAGAGGGCAGTGTCCGTCAATGGTTTGCCCCCGCGCATCTCTTCCGTCAGCGCGAACGCGGCGCGGTACAGCCCGTCAAAGCCGAGGTTCTGCGCCACGCCCTTGAGCGTGTGCGACGCGCGGAACGCCGTTTCCCAGTCCTGCGCTTTCACCGCTTCGGTCAGCTGGGCGTAGGTTTTGTCGTCGGCATACTTCTTCACAAAACGCAGCACCATCGACTCCTTGGGGATTCTGTTCAGGGTTGCGTCATAATCGCCGCCAACTGCGGCATAAAACTCCTTGAGCGTCATGGATTTTTCCTTTCTTTTGCGTCCTGACAGCAAAAAATGCCGTATAATGGAAAATGTTCATCCGAATGCAGGATTCCACTTTCTATTATACGGCGACAATGGGGATTGTCAAGCGGGTTACATTCATTGCAGCCGAACTTGCAACCGTTGTCTTGCGAATATTACGTTTTGGGGCGATAGACACCTGTTTTTACATTGTTGATGGTTCTGTCGAGTGCTTTCATCAACCCCCATTCATCGCCACCGATTTGGCGAATGAGCGGGCGCAGCTTTTCGCCCAGTTCGAGCGCCTCTTCCTCGCGCCCCATCTGCGCAAGTATGCGAATCTGCATCATTTCGACTTCTTTTGCGCAGGCTTCCCCTTCATGCTCACGCACAATCGGGATTAGCTTCTGTATTTCTTCATACGCTTTTTCGTTTTCTCTCCGCTCCATTAAAACGGAGATGTACGCCATTTTGTAGCTGCTGCACATCACATTTTTCTCGCCAAAAAGCTCCTTCACTTTGGCAAGCGCTTCGATGATGACATCCTGCACCTCCAGCAGATGCCCCATTTCCTTTTTCAGCTGAAGATAGTTGTGCAGCGTCGTAAAATACGAGCCCGTGTCCTTTTCGCTCAATTCAAGCGCACGCTGGGCATAGGAAAGCGCCTTGTCGTATTCCCCTAAATTATGGAAAACATTCTCTATCCCCGAATAGAAGGAATACGGCAGGTTGTCCACATCCTTCGTTTTTTCTTCCAGCAGCTCTGCCAGCGCTTTGATTCTTTCTGGGTACACGCCGACCAGTCCCATTGCGTACAGCATATAGGGCAGCGTTGCTGCCGCTTCCATCACGCGCTTCGGGTCATCCAGCGCTTCCGTATAATAGGAAATTGCCGCTTCCAGCTCTTCGGGCGAAACACTGTCCACATTCATCAGCGCAAGCACGGTTTTTTGCACGCGCATCATCGCGGCATCGGGGTGATTCGGCGGAATCAGCTCGCCAATTCTGGCAATAAATTTGCTGCTGTTTTCCTGCCCAAGCATCTGCCCGGCAGAGCCGCCGATTGTCAGCATAAACCATACGTCCTCCTCGCGGCTTGCTGCAAGGTTCTCCATCACTTCCTTGCTGTCTTGCTCCAGATCGCCGCCATAAATGTCATCCAGCGCCAAACCCAAGCATCCGCTCAGGAAGCGTCCGCGTTCCGTCTTATCGCATTCGTCTTTTTTCTTCATCCGCCACTGTTTCAGCCGCGCAACAGGAATTTTTTCGCAGCTGTCATGCCTGACGTAAAAAATCGCCACAATCACGCCGCTCATCATTTCCACGGGCGCATCGGCAAATTCCGAAATGGTGCACAGCGCCAGCGGCATCACCGACATCAGGCGCACATCATTCGCCTTCCAGCAGCACTTGCACTCCTCGAACACCTCCGCCAGCCTCGGCACCTTCTCCATCGGCGGCAGCAGCGGCCGGAAGCTCTCCGCCAGCACGGGGTGCATGGCGTATCCGCGCCAGTTCGATGTCAGCAGCCCGTAATCCGCCGCGGTTTCCAGCGCGGACAGCAGTTCATCCTCCGTGCCGAAGTCGCGCAGGAGGGTCAGCGCGTCCCGCACCGGGATTGTCCACGCCGGAAACGTGGCGAAAACCGCCAGCACCTGCCTTTCGCGGTCGGTCAGCGCGTCGGAGGACACCATCTGGGCGATTCTCTGCGCAATCGCGCTGAATTTGCCGCCCGCCAGCCGCAGTCCCTCCGGGCTGATGCGGTCAAGCTCTTCCAGCAGCTGCGCCATCGTCCAGCGCTTCATCTTCGCCAGATGCGCCAGCAGGATAATCGCCAGCGGATGCCCCGCCACGCGCGAAAGCACCTGATGCAGCGCTTCCGTTTCCGCGCTGCCCATGTTTTTCAAGTACGGGTCGTGCTGGACAAACAGCGCCCTGCTCGCTTCCTCCGACAGCAGCGGCACGGCGATATTCCGGAAGCCCTCGCCCAGCGGGAAGCGCGTCGTCACCAGCACATCGCAGCCCCAATGCTCTATCTCGCGCAGCCCCTCGTCCGCTTCCGGCGGCATATCGACGCTGTCAATCAGCAGCAGCGTCCGCCCCTGATAGGGCGCTTCCAGCTTCTCGCGCACTGTTGAGAGCACGTTCTCCTCCGCCACGCCGTCCAAGCCATCAAACGCCATGCGCAGGCTCGCCGTCAGACTTTTTTCGTACTGCACCCACGCCATGCGGCTGAACAGTTCCTCCTTTGCCAGCACCGCCAGCGCCTGCCGGGTCATTTCCGTTTTGCCGATGCCGCCCATGCCCGTCACGGCGATTTTGCCGCCCTGCCGAATCGCGTCCGTCAATTGCGGCAGGCACGAAGCCGCATCCATGACGTATTCATCCTTTGATAGCCCCTGACGGCACAATTCGCAGTTGCGCCCCGTCATCGACAGCGGCACGCGCCGCCCGAACGTGACGTGCGACGAAAGCAGATACAGCGCCTGCGCCGAGTGCTCCTGCGCATGGCAGAAGTCCAGCAGCTCGCGGCTGCCCATTTCCGGCCCGTAGAACGCCAGCAGCACCAGCCACGAGAGCGTCAGCATGTCCACAAACGTGCGCGGCAGCGTCTCCCTCGATTGCTGCAGGTTCTCAAACACCTGCTCGTGCTCCGGCTTCATGCACTCCTCGTTTTCCATCATCATGCGCACGAAGTCGGGCAGGGCGCGCGTGAGGGCATCCGGGTCATAGTGCGCGCTGCGCAGGAAATCCTGCACCTGCTGGCTCAGGCGAATCAGCGTCTCCCCGGACAGCAGTGCGTTCATCTCCTGCTGCAATTTGGGCGGAAGCGGCTGCACGCCCGTGCGGTTCATCATGTCGCTCAGCCGCCGCGAGCGCTGCGTGCCTCCAAAGAGCGACGCGTGCCATTCCGGCGGAATGATTCCGTCGAGCACTTGCGCCCAGAACTTCACCAGCGTCAAGCCCTTGCGTTCCGCCGCGGGAATCACCCCATGCGGATACAGCCCCGGCAGATTGTCCGTCAAAAAGCGATAGACGTTTTTCGGGGTCAGTACTTCCTTTGTGTTTGCACCGCTTTCCATTTTCCAATTCCACTCCCTCAACCTGATGCGATTTCCGAATGAAAACAAGCCAAAATACGCTGCGTATTTTTTTCATCTGGCTGCCGCGAAGTGGAATGCGCGGACGTCAAAGGGAAAAACATGCAGGCTGATGGCTCCTGTTGATTCAGAAATCGTATGAATTTACCTGTTTAATTATAGCGATTTTCGGCAAGGATTGTCAAGTGTTTTTTCCATATTTGGCTATCATTTTCCTATTTTTTTCGGCAACAAAAAACTCCGGGACGCAATGCCCGGAGAAAGAAATGACAGCTTTTCATGTCGTTTCCAATTGTTTTGGCGCGGCACAAATTCTCCCGCCCTGCGGGATATGCATTTGCTCACTCGTAAGACACCGAGCGTTTCGACGCCGCGTCATCGGGGAAAATGACAATCAGCGTGCGTCCGCGCAGGAGGGCGATTTCCTCGCCGCTTGCATCGTAGTAGACCGTGCGGGAGGTCATGCCGTCGCGCTTCCAATAGCCGGAAATATGCTTGCCGCCCAGGAAGAAATCCGCATTGCCCTCCGCCGTTTCGCCGTTTTCGCCGATGACGTACATAATCGGCTCATTCTTGTTGTTGTGGTTGTAGTCCACGCGCGTGAACTGCACAATCACGTTCTGGAAGGCAATGGCGCTGTCGTCCGAATCACGGTCGGCATACCAGTTCGTCTTGCTCGTGCCCATGTAGCGCAGGTAGCCGTTCCACTCCTTGCGGTAGACAAGGCGCGAGTTGTAGAGCTTCGCGCTGTCCCCCCATTTGATGTAGACGCGGGTGGCGCTGTCGCCATCGGGCGCATCGTCGGTGAAGCGGAAGGCGTGGTTTGGCGCGACGTGGTCTTCCGGCACAAGGCGGCTCATCGCGGCGACGTTCGCATCCACATCATAAGGGGATTTCGCGCCCGCGCGGCTGGTAAAGTAGCGCTTGAAGTTCGTGCCGCCCGTAATGCCGCTGAAGATAACGCTCCTCAGGTCCGCGCCGAGCCGCTTGATTTCCGCCTTCACGTCGCTTCCTTCCACCTCCTGCTGACCGTAGAACAGGAAGCCGCCGCCCCACTCCTCGCTCAGCCACACATGCCCAATGCGCGCCGAGCGCACAAAGCCGACCGAATCCGGGATCATATCGGAGAAAACGGCGGTGATGCGCGTTTCGTGGCTCCTTGTCAGCGGCGTTTCGTAGAGGATATCCGCACACGCCACGCCCCACGGCGCGCGGTTGCCCACGCCGCCGCCGTCATTGCCGATTTGCACCAGCATGGGCAGATAGCGCCCTGTCGCCGCCAGCCCCGCGTACCCCTCCGGCACATAGAGCTTGCTCAGCGTCCGCCCGGTCGTCGGGCTGATGCCGTCGGGCGTTTCATTCTCCCCCGCTTCCGTCAGGGGGATGTTTCGCGCTTCCTTCGGGTCGATGGTCGTTTCTGCCAGCGCCTGCGCCAGCAGAAGGCACAGTACCAGCAGTATCGCGGCGATTCGCTTCATCCCTTGCACCCCCGTTACTTCTTAATCGTCGTCACGCCGTCGTCGCAGCGGAAATACACTGTGTCCGGCTCCAGCGTCACGCCATCCTTGGCGAACAGCTCATCCACCGTCAGCAGAATGTACCCCTGCTCGTAGAGCCATTCTGCCATCACTTTCGCGGTGTTTGGTGTGTTGTCCTTGATGTCGTGCATCAGCACAATATCGCCGTCGGTGAACTGCTTCTTGGTTTTGCTCATAATCAGCGACGTACTGCGCCCGCGCCAGTCGTAGGTATCCACCGACCACTGGATGTACGACCAGCCGACTTTCGCTTTGATCATCGCCGGATACACGCCGTAGGGCACGCGGTCATAGCGCGTCGGGATGCCGATGATGGAAATCAGCGCATTGTTGACCTTCTCCGGCATGGCGCGGAGGGTAGCGGCGCTGATTTTCCGCGCGTCGCCGTGCGTCCAGTTGTGGCTGGCGACGGCGTGACCCTCGTCGTGCGCGCGCTGCACCAAATCGGCGTAGGGCTTCATGTTCTTGCCTATCATAAAGAATGTAGCCGGCGCGCCGACCTCCATCAGGCTGTTGAGGACTTTGGTGGAGTTGGTGCGCGTCGGGCCGTCGTCAAACGTCAGCGCGACGGTCTTATAATAGGAAAGATTGTCCGTCTCGATTTGCGCCTTTTCGGTCATGTACTCTCGGATGTCAGGGTAGAACAGCGTCGTCTCAATCAGCGTGTGATGCTCTGGATAGAACGCGTCCGCCGAGAGGTGAATGACCAGCGACATGCCGTGCAGCGTGAAGTCGAGATTCCGCAGTCCCTCGTCCGACAGCACCTGCGCAACAGCATCCGGGTCAGGCGTTTCATCCGGGAAATAGTAGTTGATTTGGGCTTTGAGCTTCTCGCGCAGCATCGTCCAGCCCTCGCTGCCTTCGGGGAAAATATCCGTCAGCAGGATTCTTTCGCCGGTCGTCATGTCGAACGTGCGGCTGGTGAACTCCTGCGCAATCAGGTCGCGGTGGTAGGTCGTGCGCGCCTGCACGAGGAAGCTCATCCACGTCAGCCCCGTTTTGCTATGGCGGATTTCAACATCCAGCCGGCTATTCTTATCGCCGTTCGCTTTCCCTGCTTGGAGCGTCGGGGCGATTTTGTCCGCATACGCCTGCGCCAGCCCATTGATTTCGTCATCGACGCTCGTCAATGCGGTTTTGACCGACCACAGCCGGATGCCGCTCTTCTTGCTCTGCTCGCACTCGGCGCGGTATTTTTCATTTTCGCCAACGCTTCTGCTGACGAGCGTCCTGCCGCTGAGAGTGAACATCACGCCGTTTCGGACATACATACGTATTTTGCGGCTGAACACGGCGGTCGGCTCGGCGAGAAGATTCGTCGGGTACTCCTTGCCGCGTATGCTTATAAAGAACTTTATCTCGTGCCTGCCGTCTGCGGGAAATTCGCAGAAGAACGCCGGGAAATCGACAACATTGACTGCGGAATCCTGCGCGCTGAAAACGGAGGTGAAAGTTTCGAGCTCGCGTTTTTCGCCGTCTACAGAAGCTATTACTTTCCACTCGCCGCGCCCGAGATGCGAGAACACGGGGGATTTTACAAACGAGAGCAGTCTCGCCTTTCCATTTTCGACGAATATTTTTCTCATCATCAGCGGGAACGAGGACGCCGAAAAAATCTTTCTTCCGTCCGCCGCAATGCTGAGCTTGCCGTCATCTGCTATTACCGTCGGATGGCAATTCGGCTTGCGCGAGAGCCAGTAGTGGATATGATATTCATTGACGGACGGGTGCAATATTATAGTGTCCTCGTCCATTTGCTCGAGCAGCGCATCAATGCGCCTGTTCGCGCGCGCGAACTCCTCGGGCGAATAGTGATAGGGCAGGAGCTTGTCCTCCTTGAGCTTCCAGCGCAGGTCGTTGAAAACTATGCCCTGGAAATACGGCGGAACCCTGCCGCCGAACGAGTTGAACAATTCCTCGTAGAAAGCCATGGAGGTTTCAAATATATAATAGGGCGAGAAAACGGTTGAAACAATGCTGTTCTCGTTGCCGCGATTATATCTGTATTCGCCCTTTTGGCAAAAGCCTATTTTCATCTTGCGGCGCAGGATATTGCAGCAGTATTTCTCGTCCTCGTGCCTGAAATTCGGCGACTCGTCGAAGAAAATGCCGTTATTTTTATCATTCTTGACGCAGATATTTACATTCGTCTGCGTGATGAATCTATTTTTGGGGTCGTCTAAATCGTACACGCCCGTGTGGGTCAGCGTGCGGTATCTGAAATGATAGACCGGCGGCGCATTTTTGAAATACTGCGTGATGCGGTAGGTGACTAAATCCACTTCATTATAGACCGTGTCGAAATAGTCGACAACGCTCTTGACCGTATCGGGCGCTAAAGTGTCGTCGGAGTCGAGGAAGAAGATATACTTGCCCTGCGCATGGCGCAGACCAAAGTTTCTTGTCTTTGAAAGTCCCTCGTTCTCTTTTGAGTAGAAATGGATATTCTCATATTCGTCAGCCCAGCGGCGGCAGATATCTGCGCTGCCGTCCCGGCTTCCGTCGTTTATCAGGAGTATCTCCATGTTCCCGAACGGCTCGGTCTGCTCTTTAAGCGAGTTTATGCAGCCGTCGAGATATTTTTCGACATTGTAGATGGGGATGAGTATTGTGGCTCTGAATGGAAAATCAGACATTCAGGTCACCCCCGGCGAGTTTTGAGCAGACTTTGCAGCCGAGCTTCTTCGCCGCTCCGCCCATTCGGTAGAGCTTGAAATAGAGCCACGCGGCAATGCAGCGGCGCAGCGTGCCGAAGCTGAGCTTGCCGCCGTAAAAATCGCGCACAACGTCGTCGGCGAGGATAGGTAGAGTCACTTCTTTGTACATGGCGTTCGTGCCCGCCGAGACGAACTCTCCGGCGCGGCAGCCCTCTTTTAACAGAGCGGAATCAATGCCGAAAGCCGCGAGGGCATATGCGCTGTAAGCTTCGTTTTCAAAGAGCGGCTTTGCCGCAGTTGAAAACGCATCGAATTCGGTTTCTTTTCCTGTCTTGTCAAGTCCGCAATAAGCCGAGAGCAGAAGCGTCAGAGCGGAGAGCCCGCCTTTGATTGAAATACTCTTTGCAATGATATCAAAGCTTTCGGCGTTCCAATCTATCGGCTTTGCGCCGTAGAGAAGCACTTCGTGTATGGGCTCGAAACTATCATATGCGGCATACTGCGCGGCAAACGCGGTGAAGCCCGCCGGGCTTGCGGATAAAAGCTTTATTTTGTGCTCGTTTATAACAGCCGAGCGCATGACAAAATTCACGCCGACTGCAGGCGAGAACGCCTCGTGGACTGAGAATCCGTCGCGATAGAGCTTGCGCGGCGAATTTTTCTCTTCGGCAGCAGCGTTAAAAACGACCGCCTTATCTTCGAGCAGCTCGACAAATCCGGGCGCAAAAGTGGTCCCGGCATCGGCGAACATGACGAGCGGGGCATCGGGCGAAGCGAGGACGGAATTGACTGACTCAACGGAGCAGGGTGCAAAATCTATCCTGCTGTTCTCCGCCGTCGGGAATTTTTTGACATCTGCATTTTCTGCGCAGATTACAAGACGCACGCCGCTGCGGGTTATGAGCGAGTAGGCGAGATTTTCCGCCGCGCCCGAATCGCCCGTGCAAATGACGCAAAGTTTGAAATTATATTCCATAAAAGTTTCTCCGATTGCAAAGCGCCCCCGCAGAGAGTGACCTGTGCGGAGGCAGCTTATTTATTTTGTTATGCTGTCAGTGCGGCGAAGGCAACAGTGCCTGCCATGATAAGAATATTCAATGCATATCTCTCGAGGAATGCGCCCGCTATAATAAGAACGGTCGGGATGAAGAGAACGATCTTCACGAACAGGTTTGCACCGTCCTTGCCGTAGAGCGCGTGCCACAGACCGATGGCATCCTCCATAAGCGGATACTGGTTCGCGCACAGCGAGAAGCCGAGATAGAACAGGATGCAGTATACAATGAACATAAGCATCGTGCTCGAATCAGCGGGGACCTTGAAGAAGAACAGACCCGCAAAGCCCATATAGAGCATGGGCGTGCCGATTATCGCGGTGAACAGACCGGGCAGGAGGCAATAGAAGAATATCTTCGCCTTGCTGCCGATCGCGTCATGCTCGACATGGCCGCAGCCGTCGGTGAATCTGAGATACTTTGTATCCTCAACGGGGATACTGAACGCTCTTGCGATAAGATGCTCAAAGAAAGCCTTTATATATGCACCCGGGAAGGTGAGCACCTTGCCGATGAAATAGATAACAGTTGAAATCATGAGATGACACCTCCGTCAGTGATGAAGACCTGCTCGACGGTCTTTTTGCCTGCAAGGCAGTCCGTGACGACCGTGCTTATCTCGTAGTTGTAGGTCTTGAGATAATCCTGAAGCGTCTTGTAGGTATCATCGTCCTTTGCAAGTCCCGCTGCAAGAGCCGCGGTGTTGATTATATCGAGCGTCAGGTCGCCGTAGTTCATGGAGAACTGATATGCGTTCTTTCCGCACTCGTTAGCCTTCTTGTAGTCGCCCTTGAGCATATAGGCGATAGCCTCGTTGCGGTAGATATCCGAATCGCCGCCGGATGCCTCGATGCCCTCTTCGCATATCTTTATCGCCGCGTCGTATTTGCCGGTGTACCAATAGAGGTTGGCGCGCAGGCTGTACGAAGTGTAATCGCCGCTTGCGACTCCTGCCGCATTTTCGGCAGTGTCGAGCAGGTCGCAGACCTTCTCGGCGCCGTCGGCGTCGCCCTGTGCGAGCAGAGCCATGACCTTCTGCTCATAGGCGGGGGAGTAGTTGCGGTTCTTTGCAATCATCTTGTCGGCGTATTCAACGGACTTCGCATAGTCGCCCGAGCGATAGTAGTAATCCGCAATTGTCGGACCGTAGATCATGAGACCCGCGGGATATTCCTTTTCCATCTTCAGGAGGAACTCGAGCTGAGTGTCGATGCTCTTGTCCGCCATCATCGCGATATAGCACTTGTAGTATTCGATATACTGATCCTCAATTCCGTCCTGACCCTTGAGAGCGTCAAGCTTCTTGATAAGATCGTCGTAGGGGATATCCTTCGCTTCGGCGTTGGCATAGTTCTGGAGAATCGAATATGCCTTCTCCTGCGTGGTGTTGTAGCCGTTATATGCCTTGACGAACTTGCGAATACCGAGCAGCCTCAGGTCGGATTTCACTGCGTCCTCGCCGAGAGTGTTCACAACATATCCGCCCGCGTCTATCTCGGTGTAGCCTTTTGCATAGATCTTCGCGGTCATCGCGGTCTCGCCGTAGCCGAGGGTGAATATCGTCTGATTGCCGAGGGTCTTCGACAGATTCGAGATAAAGTCGCTGGCGTTGAGAGAGGCGTTTCCCTC
>OLRA01001476.1_pt1 | contig 27608 bp, 3 predicted proteins | sample 1673011 | NCBI WGS metagenome assembly OLRA01 (sample SAMEA3136746, study PRJEB25190) | human gut metagenome | reverse complement strand
TCCGTGATTTGTTTAAGCAGGCCAAGGAAAGGCCCCCTGCATCGTTTTCATCGATGAGATAGATGCCATCGGTCAGAAGCGTAACTCCGGCAGCTACGGCGGCAACGACGAGCGTGAGCAGACCCTGAACCAGCTGCTCACTGAGATGGATGGCTTTGAGGAAAACACCGGCGTCATCATTCTGGCTGCCACCAACCGCCCCGAAAGCCTTGATCCGGCTCTCACCCGTCCCGGCCGTTTTGACCGTCGGGTGCCTGTTGAGCTGCCTGACCTTCAGGGCCGTGAGGCCATTTTGAAGGTGCACGCCAAAAAGATAAAGCCGGCTGAGGATGTGGACTTCCACACTATCGCCCGTATGGCTGCCGGTGCCTCCGGCGCAGAACTGGCCAACATCATAAACGAGGCAGCCCTGCGTGCCGTGCGCAACGGCCGCACCATAGTCAGCCAGTCTGATCTTGAAGAGAGTATTGAGGTAGTCATTGCCGGATATCAGAAAAAGAACGCCGTTCTCTCCGACCAGGAGAAGAAGGTTGTTGCCTATCATGAGATCGGCCATGCCCTGGTGGCTGCAAAGCAGACCAATTCCGCCCCAGTGCAGAAGATAACCATAATCCCACGCACCTCCGGAGCCTTGGGCTATACCATGCAGGTTGAGACCGGAGACAAGTATCTGATGACCAAGGAAGAAATTGAAAACAAGATTGCTACCTTCACCGGCGGCCGTGCCGCTGAGGAAGTGGTCTTCGGCTCCGTTACCACCGGCGCTTCCAACGACATTGAGCAGGCCACCAAGCTGGCACGGGCCATGATCACCCGCTACGGTATGAGCGAGGAGTTCGACATGGTGGCCATGGAGACAGTACAGAACCAGTATCTTGGAGGCGACACCTCTTTGGCCTGCTCTCCGGATACCCAGAAGGACATTGACCGCAAGGTGGTCGAACTGGTGAAGAAGCAACATGAGAAGGCCAAAGAAATTCTGGAGGAAAACCGCGCCAAACTGGATGAGCTTGCCAACTTCCTATATGAAAAGGAGACCATCACCGGCGATGAGTTTATGGAGATTCTGACAGGAGGCGAAAAACAATGAGAAGGCGTTCCGGTTTTGGCTGGCTCCAGCTGATTGTCGGTATTCTGCTTATAGTATTGGGCATCTGGGCCTTTGCCGATCCTGAGATGGCTTTAAAGAGCATGGTGTTTGCTTACGGCTTTGCCGCAATAATCATGGGTGTTGCGGACATTCTGATGTATATTGAAGTTGAGCGCTTTACGGGCTTTGGCCCCAGCCTGTCCCTCGTCTCCGGCATACTCAGCGTCATGTCCGGCATAATGCTGGTGGCTTACCCCAGTGCGGGTGTGCTGGTGCTGACATTGCTGTTTCCAATTTGGTTTATTGCTCACTGCATTTCAAGATTGTCCCACCTGGGCAGTATCCGCTTTGTTGCCGGCAGCGGGGTATATTACTTCATCATGGTCATAAACATTATCGGGCTTATTCTGGGCTTTATGATGTTCCTTAGCCCTCTGTTCACTCTGACGGCCATCCGTTACTTTGCAAGCATATACCTCATTCTTCTGGGAATTGACAGCGTTGTTATGTCAGTCAGCCGCATGGGTATGCGGCGCTGAGAGAGGAGCAGAACTCTCTTGGACACGATCTCACTGCTCACCACACTGGACCAAAACTACCTGCCCCAGCTTCAGGTCATGCTCACTTCCCTGTCTGTAAACAATCCGGGGGAGAGCTTCTCCCTGTACCTTATCCACAGCGGAATACCGGAGGAGGCTCTCAGCGGCGTCCGGCAGCAATGCGAAGCATATGGCTATCTTTTTTCCCCTATTGAGGTGGATGACAGTCTTTTTCGGAATGCACCCGTTACCCGGCAGTACCCCAAGGAAATGTATTACCGGCTTCTGGCACCGGTTTTGCTGCCCGGAGATTTGAAAAGGATTCTATATCTGGACCCGGATATTCTGATAATCAATCCGCTGCGTCCCCTATGGGAGACGAAATTGAAAGGTAACATCTTTGCCGCCGCGGCGCACACCGGCAAAACCGAGCTTGCCAACAGCGTCAACAAGCTGCGGCTTGGGACTGAGGAAGATTACTATAACTCCGGTGTACTACTGATGGATCTTGAAGCAGGCAGGCAGGAGATTGAGCCACAAGTGCTCTTTGATTTCGTGGAGCAGCACAGGAAGGAGCTGTTGTTGCCGGATCAGGACATTCTTAACGCCCTTTACAGCGAGAGGATACTCCCCCTGGATGACGTGCTGTGGAACTACGATGCCCGTAACTTCAGCAACTACCTGCTGCGCAGCGGCGGTACCTGCGACCTTCATTGGGTTATGGAGCACACGGCTATTCTTCATTTCTGTGGTAAGGAAAAGCCGTGGAAGCCAAAATATCTCCACCGCTTCGGCATTTTATATCTGCACTATATGCAGCTTACCCGCCGGGCCTGGAACATAGACTTATGATACCTCAGGCGTGAACCCGGCTCGCTCCTCCAAGGCATACACAATTAAATCTCCGGCCGTGATATTAAGCGTATCACAGCCGGAGTTTTTTTGCACAGGCGAAGCTCCGCTATAAATAATGTGCCGCTACCAGCGAGGGGTGTTTTTTTATAATGTTTTCTGGCAGGATCTTGTATTTAAATAACTCCATAAAATTGCGGCAGAGGTAATTCTCTGCCGCGGTTTTTCATTGGATTTTGCTTTGTGTGATATTGCTATGTTTCACTTTTCAGGCTGTGTCTTAAAGTCCGGCTGCCGAGAGATAATGGCCGGCAGGGTGGGTAATGGCCGCCTCCAGGATGTCCTCATAGAAGGGGTGATCCTCCGGCAGATCCGCAAACCCCGGATTCATGGGCTCCAGGATCTCCATATCAGGCTCTCGGCCCGCCGCCCTGTTGGCAGCTGCGGCGGCCTCTCCCCTGGTGATGGTGTCGTCTGGGCGGAAGGCTGCATTCTCATCCAGCTCTATCCATCCCTGGTCCAGAGCCGTCAGCACTGCCTCATAGGCCCAGTGGCTCGCATCCATGTCCGCAATGTCCATATCCGGCGCCTGCTGTACCTCTCCGCCCATTCGGCAGTAGAACCACACCAGCAGGGAGATGAATTCCGCCCTGGTGATTTCTCTGTCACTCTGGAACAATTCCTCCAGCTGCCAGCCTTCGAAGGCCCCCATATAGTACAGGGTCAATATGGCCTGGAACAGAGGATCGTCAGAACCGAGATCCCGGAAGGGATTTTCCATATACTGTCCCTCCGGCATACCCAGCAGGATATAAATCATCTGGGCAGCCTCCCCTCTTGTGAGAGGAGCATCGGGTCTGATGCGGCCTTCCTGGTCGGCAAAGAGGTAGGCCGGATGATTTGTTCTTTCTGGCCAGCTCATCCATGGGCGTGAAAGTCCGTGCAGTCTAAGGAACACCAGATCCAGACGAGAAGTCACGTCTATATCTCCCGGTACATCGATATCCAAAGGATTGTCTTCTTTACCAACTGTGCCGCCGGCATGTATCTCCAGATTTTCGGAGTCTATTGCAGGCTTGCCCTCATTCTCCGGCTTGTCGGTGACAGAACCATCGGCAGTTATGACTACGTCCTCCTCGGCATCGATATGGTCGATTACTATATCTCCGTCGCTGTCGATGTAGACGTTGTCGCCCTCTCCGCTGAACTCGTCGGTCTGAATTTTTATAGGCTCATCCTTGCTGCCTATATCCCCGTCCGCAGTCAGATCAGTGGAGCCGGAGATGATATTGTTGTCATCGCTCTGTGGGTCGGCCCTGCTGATATCGCCCTCGGATTTGATATTAGCCTCGTCTTCAGCGATTATCTGGTCTATCTGGGTATCCTTGAGGTTGATAATATTGACGTTCTCACCCATGGCGCTGATGGTATCGGCATAGGTGTAAATGGGTTCCTCCTTAGTGCCGGTATCGCCGCTGATGCTGTTGAGAGTCAGATTCTCGGCAGTGAAGCTGGACTTGCCGTCATCATTGGTGGGGTCGATGTCTCCTATGGAATCTATCCGAATCTCGCCTGCGGTCATGGGATCTGTCTTCAAAGCTTCATCATTCAGGCTCTCCAGATAAATTCCCTCAAGATCCGCATCGTCACCGCTCTCTATTGAGACGGTTCCTCCCACATTGATGCTCAGGCTGTTGTCCTCTTCTCCAATGGTCCCGCCGTTTTCCATGGTGATATTCAGATCACCGCCGGCAGTAATGGAGGCAGAGGCGTTTTCAGCCTTCTCTCTGGCTTCTTCCAGCTTCTGCTCAGCAGCGTCTGCCTTTTTCTCGGCATCTGCCTTTTCTTGCAGGAGCTGGTCCTCATAAGCTTTCTCCGGCTGGTATTTGTCCAGCAGTTCCTGAAGCTCCCCGTCGATATTGTCCAGCTTATCCTCAATATCCTTCAGCTGTTTTTCTATCTCAAGTCGCTCCGTCTCGGTGGTGGGAGTCTGATTCTCCAGCTCTGCCTTATCGGCCTGAAGATCTTTCTTAAGGCTTTCCAGCTGGTCTATACTGTCCTCCAAGGGTTCAAGGTACTCCCGCTCCGTCTCCAAACGCTGTTTCAGAGCTTCCAGCTCCGCCTGAGCCTGGGCATTCTCCGCCTGGGCCTGGGCAAGTTCCTTGATGAAGTCGGGACTGTTGTCGCTGATCTTATCGTCCAGATTCAGCAGAATGTCGCCATCAGCGGTAATCTTGTCCACGGTGATGTCGCCGGTGGTCTTGTCCACAGTGATGTCACCCTGGGAGTCCATGCTCACCAGGCCGTCCACCTGGAGCTGGCCAACGTCGGTGTCGCCGGCGGAGCTGGTGTCCATATTGCCGCCTACATGGATCTGGCCTATGTTCATGTCGCCCTGGGAGTCGGCTTCCATGTCGCCTCCCACCTGGGCCTGATCCACATTCAGGCTGCCGCCATTGGCATTTACATCCAGATCGCCGTCTACCTGGGCATTGTCAATATTGATGCCATTGGGAGAGCTCACATCTGCATTTCCGCCAACATCAAGCTCATTGACATTCATGTCACCCTGAGTGTTGGAGAGGTTCAGATCTATATCCGCCTGTACATTCAGCTTTCCGTCCTCGCTGTCGCCCACCATGGTGAGGTCCTCTCCGGTGCTGATAAAGGTATCTCCCTTGGAGTCGGTATTCAATATACCGCCCACCTGCACGTCAACCGGATTGTCCCGGCTGCCTATGGTTCCCTGCTGCACCGTGAGTTCAGCGCTGCCCTCAGTGGATATGTTCAGTCCGTTGGTATCCGGGTTGGTATCCGTAAGGTCTCCCTGGTTTACCGTCAGGCTGACCTTGCCTCCATTGGTACTGCTGACCTCATTGACGCCCAGGTCTCCGCTGAGCTCAGTGATCTCAATATCGCCGGGGGCAGTGGCGGTGAGGCTGGTGGGAACGTCATTCTCCCTGACGCTGATGGAGGTAAAGTCAACCTCAAAGCTCATTTCCAGCTCTCCGCTTTGGGGATTGCGGGAGATAGTCCAGCTGCCGCCGCCTGTGGGCATATTCTCAGGCACCACATACTCTCCGCTCACCGGGTCGGTATCCACGCCATCAAGGTTGGCTACGGTGTGCTCTATCCAATCCTGCTGGTCGGTGGTCAAGTCAAGGATACTGCCGTCAATAGCGGTAGCGGTAAGTTCAATGATGCTGCCGGTGACATTTGCCTTTTCGTAGCTTTCTTCCGCGCCCCTGATATAAGGCGCCGTGAGGCTCACATCCTCATAGACGGAGACTATATCCTTTGCGGTTAGGGTGCCGGTATCCTGAGTGATGGTGATGCTGCCGTTGTTTATCAGGCTGGTCTCACCTTTGGATTCACCTATGTGGGCGCTGAAGTCTCTGAAGTCCCTGGTGTCCTCCACCGGCTCAGGATAATCCACATCCTCCCAGAAGCTGCCGTCATCGGCTATGAGGGCTCTCTTCTCTTCATCACTCATTGCATCCCAGTAGAGGAGGATTATGGTCTCGTCCTTGACTATGAGATTGCCTTCCTCGTCCTCTTCCTCCAGGGCTGCGCTGAGCAGCTTTACGAATTGCTCCTTAGTCCAGAGTTCGGGCTTGATATCGGGCTCCTCATCCCAGGAGCCTGTGTCGCCTGCCCCTTCTCCATCGGTGAGCTTCTCCAGGAGTTCTGTTATCTGCTCCTCGGTAAGAGTTTCGGTGACAAGCTCTTCAAGCCGCAGTCTGTAGTCCTTGCTCTCCTGGCTGTCCGGATCGTTATCCAGACTGCTCAGGAAATATTCCGCCAGTTCCTCAGGCGTCTGGGCAGACAGGGCGGTGGAGAACACGCCGTCCTCATCATCCAGGTCGTCAATAAGGTCGCCTTCGATACGGCTGCCTTCTTCGTCACGGCCGCCTGCCTGCTGGGGAGGTACATAGTCCAGATCCTTGGCTTCCATCCAGATGTCCCCTGCTCTGGGTATCTCCATGGTCAGGCTTTCGGGGATATCCACGATGAGGGAGCTGTCCACCTCGCCGATGCTCTTATCGCCGGAGACGGAGAGCACAGGCTTTGCGTCTGGGGCTACGGTAGAGGTGTTCGTCTCGTTGATGAATATAACTGCATCGCTGCCGTCGGGCAGGAGCCTGCCCACCACGCCCTTGGCGTCAAGGTCTATGGTTCCGGAGCCGTCGCTGGATGAGATGCGCTTAAAGCGGATGTCATCGCCGGCATCCAGATCTATGACGCCGCCGTTTATGGCGTCAAGCTCGGTACCGTAAATGTTCTTGCCGGAGTCCACATCCAGCGTGACATTGTCCACAACGATATCCGGGTCAAGGGTGATGTCTTCCTCGGAGCTGATATAGGTGTCGGTGCTGAGAACTTTTTCGCCCTCCAGATTGAGGAAAATGAGTTCGCCGGTACCGGTGGATATCTCCAGGGGATCGTCAGCTGTGCCTATGCTGCCGGAGCTGTGGCTGTAGATTATCACGTCGCCGTTGTTGGTGCGGATATCCATGTCGTCCTCGGTGTAAACATCCGGGTCGAGCTGCCCCAGGAGTTCATCTCCGTCACGGAGAGTACCCTTCCGGTTCTCCATGTTGATTATTATCTGCTTACCCTCGCCCTTGGTCTCCACATAGCCCATGTGGTAGAGGACCTCATCCTGCTCGTTTGCCTTCAGGGTCTGGCTGAACTGCGCATCGGGATCGGTGGAGAAGACGCTGCCGTCAGAGCCTGTCACCAGGTTAAGCTGGTTAAGCTCATAGTAGATCTCATCTCCATCCTCACTTATGGTGAGGTAAACCGTGCCGCCATAGGAAACCTTTCCAACCAGCCGGTATTTTCTCTCCTGAATTATCCGGCCGTCTTTATAGGAGCTGTAATCAACCTGGCCGGAAAGTTCTTCGTAGTCCGCTGGTACCCAGTTGTTTCCGCTGGTATTGTAATAATACTTTCCGGTGAAGTCTTTGGCGATGACGTCCGTCAGTCTCTCCAGATAGATGTTCTGATCTTTAAGGAAGATAACCTTGGGTCCGTCGGAATTATCGCTGGGCTTAACGGAGTAGAGAATTTCCATGGTCTTATCCGGGTCGCACTGGGCGATGGCGCCATTCTCATCCACGTAGGTGAGGGTGTTGTTGTAGAGAGTGTATTCCACACCGTCGTACATTACCTTACCTTCGTTGTTATAGGTCAGTTCTCTCTTCTCTCCCAGGTCGCCCAGCTGAGAGGCTATGATGCGGGTGGAGGTGTAGGTATCGCCGTCGAACTTGGCAGAGAAGTCGCCCTTGATGTTCAGCACCAGGCCGCTGCGTGTGAGATACATGGTGTCGCTTATCACATATCCCTTGGTGATTCTCTGGCCATTGTCCATCATCTGGTTTTCAGGGATGTCCACCTCTCTGATGTCGATATTATCCAGAGGACCGATTATCAGGAGTACGGACTTACCGCTGTCCAGTGCGCTGCTGCCGCCGGAGCCCACGTCATTACCATCGTCGGCCCCCTCAACTCCGCCGGGACGCAGGATTAGCTTACCGCTGCTTATATCGCTGTTGGTCTTATAGTTGGACATCTCCATATCATCAAAGTTTACGTTGTTATTGCTCGTGTCTTTGAGATATTCGTCCTTGCCAACATATTTCAGCAGGGTTCTGCCGGTCTCCTCCGTATAGGTAGTCTTTTCTTCCTTGGAGGCAATCAAATCCTTGCCGTCTACCTGCGCTTGTGCAAAATTCTGACTGGAATCATTGAGCTGATATATGCCATTTCGGTAAATTACGCTTACACCTGTTACTTCGTTAAAGGTAGTTCCGCTGAGGGTATAGAGCTTGTACTCAAGGCCAGTATTTGTGGGGTTATTAAGAAGGTCAATGTAGATCTGCTCATTGTCCTTGATGTAGTCCTTCCACTCGTCTTTCTTGCTGGAACCGCTATACTGAAGCACCTGAAGCTTATACTTGGTGGTAGTCTCAGCAGCCGGGTCCGGCGTATCAGGAGTGATGTCCGTTGCAGCAGATACTTCTCCCTCCTTGTCCTTGACAGTGTAGGTCCAAGTCTCTTTTCCGTCCTCATCGGTGGTTCTTGTAAAGGTGTAGGTATTGTCTCCGCTCTCAGCGGTATAGGTATCCTGACCGTCCACCAGGGTGATGGTGAGGGTGGTGTCCTTGTCATCAACCTTTATGGTGAAGCTCTTCTTGTCAAAGGAGACGCTGCTTCCTGTGGGCTGAACCTGAGTGACACCGTTTATGGTGCGCATAACTATCTTATAGCTGCCACCTTCATATACAACGTATATATTGAACTCGGGATGGCTGTCTATCAGATAGCAGTCCTGGCCATTGTATTGAATGTCTGCCTTGGTTTGCTTGTAGGACCAAAGCTCCTTGCCTTCAAAGCTCAGGGGCTCTCCGTTGGCATCCAGGAACTTGTAACGGATCTCGCTTCTCTGCTCCTCCGTCAGTACCAGCTCATCGCTGAACTCACCTGTCTCCTGGTCATAGGTGGCATAGAGTTTTCCGGTGCCGGGCTCCACATACACGGTGGTATTATCATCAAGAACATAGGAGGTGCCGGACTCGTGGTATTCCATGGACAGGGTCGCCGAGGCAGGCTGCATCTCAACATACCTTATGCTAAGGTCGTAGCCATACATGTAATACCAGTTCAGCTTATACATCTGGGTTTGGGTTCCGTTATCGTTCTGACGGTAGTAGTTGAATTCCGTGAAGTAGAAAGCGTTTTTCGGAGCACCGTTTACACTCGTGTAGTTTGTACCCACTTTTATGCCTTTGTCGGTCCTTGCCTCAGACAGCTGGGTGGTCGTCACGTCCGCAGACCAGACCATGTTCTTTATTTGGTCCACAAAGTCCTGATACAGAGCATCCACCTTTATCTCCGGGTCTATAACGTAACCAAGACCGGGGATGGACTTGACGGCGAAAGAGGTATCGCCTATCCACAGCTTTTCATTGTCATTGGCATCGGCCTTCCAGGTAACATCCTGTCCGGTACCAAGGAAGTTTTCAATGGTAAATTCCTTGCTGGCATTCTTCTTCAGGTCGTACAGATTTTTAACCGGGCCGGCGGAATGCCTATCCCGAAAAGCAGGGTCAAACTGGGCCTCATAGTAGGTATTGCCGTTATTTAGCCTGTTGGTGTGGACAGAGCTTCCGTCGTCGATTATGAGCTTATCCTGATAGAATTGATCCTGACTCTGCTCCGTGGCCTCCTGTTCGTTCAGCCCATTACCTTCCAGGATGAAGAAGCTCATACTTCCGGCCGCCTTGTCATGGACCAGGATGTAGAAATTCTCCTTCTGCTCCAGCTTGTCCATAGTCGGTTCAAAGCCGCTGAGCAGGTAGTAATCCAGGTCTTTGCCTATCGTCACTTTCTTCAGGCTCACGTCCCACTCATGGACGGCCATAATGGGATTATTGTCTTTGTCCTTTTCCCCGGTATCATACTCCTCACTGAGGCGTATGGTTACCTTGGGACTGCCTTCAGCAATGCCCCACCAATCATCCACAACAGACTCCATCAGCACTTCGTAGGAGGAGTCCTCCTCCACGCTCAGCTGACCGGTTCTGAGATTGATGGATATGCCCTTGGCAAGGCGTATCTCTACCACATTGCCGCTGCCGTCCTCTATAAACTCATATTCGCCCACTGCCGTCTGGGTGCCGCCCTCTTCTATACGGGACACGTTGCCGGAGGAATCCATGTAGAAGACGGTACCGTTGGGCAGCAGATAGCTGTACAGTCCGCTGGCGGCATCATAGCTCTGGATATAGCGGTCCAGCACGGACTTTCCTGTGAGGGTGCAGTCCGCAGTAAGTCTGATGTCTGCCGCATCGGTGATATAGCTGAGAGTTCCGGGCTGAGGTATGGTGACTGTGTTGCTGCCCGCCACCATGGTGGCCTCAACGCCGTCCAGCAGGTTCAGATAAACGTTGCCTTCCAGAGAGACCACACGCTCGATGATGACCGGGTCGGTGTGCTCTTCTATGGTCTTTCCAGCTTTATCCACTACATAGAGGATGACGGGAATGACATTAACGTACACATCTCCGATGGACTCGGTGTACACCCGGCCGTTGGAGCCGGAGAAGGTGTAGAAGTTGAAGTAATTATCCTCGGTACCCATGGTTGCAGGGCCTTCCACCACCAGTTCGTGGGCCCAGATGGGATACACGCTGGTGCCGGAGGAGATGTTGGTCACTTCCTTCACCGCATCCAGGCTGCCGCGCTTGTCGCCGGTCCAGATAAAGCTGACGGGGCCTTCGTGGTTGGAGATAAAGCCGTTCACATACACATTGCCGCCGCCGCTGGTCAGCACTTCTATCTCGGGCGCATCATAGTCTACGGCCTCGATGTAGCTGCCTACGCCGAATACTGCGGGCTTGATATAGCCCTCGTTGCTGGTGTAGATGGCGTTGAGGGTAATGCCCCTGTCGGTGCTGTTGGTAATTATCACCCTGGGGAGCATGGCCTGGTCATACACCTTCAGGGTCACTTCATTACCGTTATCGGCATAGATGAAGGCCTGGCCCTGGAGATTGTTAAAAATATCCAGGAAGATGATGTTTCCGGAGCCGCTGGCATCATAGAACTTATCGGGGTCCTTTACGCCCACTTCCCGGATGGTCAACGCCCCGTTATAGTAGGACACGTCGATGTATATTCCGGCTGCGGCATCGCTCAGGTAAAGCTGGGTGCCGCCGTCCACTATAGTACTGCCGGTGGAGGAGAACCATTGCCTGTTTTCAGTCTTCTTGACTATTGCGCCGCCCTTCTTCAATGTCACATCCACACGGTCCGGGTCAAACTCATAATCGGTAACGCTGAGCCTTGCGCCCCGGAATATAACGTCCGGACCGATTATAGTGCCGTTTGCTGCAATGGTTTTACCGTTAGCCTTTGCCACGGCTTCACCTACGGCGTTGAGTTGAACAGTGGCACGAACGTCGATGTTGGCTTCCCGGAAGTCCGGGCGGGTGGAGGAGTAGACCGTTGTAGAATCGTGGCCGGTGATGTCTGCATTCAGTACATTTACCCTTGCAATCAGATTGGAAATGGGTGTGCTTGTTGCATCGATATCAGCGCCCAGAGCCGAGCCCTTGGAGTACATGTTGATGTACACATAGAGCTGGGCGATGTGGGAGATGATATTCACATCTCTGGCCTCTATAATCGTCTGTAAGCCGTCGGTCTTGCCTACCTGCACATCGGCGGTTAGGTCCAGAGTTACCGTGGCACTGGCTTTGGGTCTGACCCCCAGGCCGGAAGCGTCCACGCTGGCGGTACTCTCCACGCCGGTCTGAGAGGCTTCGGCATTGATATTCACCGTATTGAAGCGGCTTCGTATCTCCGCACCGGAGCCCACGCTGGTGCTGACATTGCTGTCGATATCCGTTATCAGCGTAGCATATCCCATTGCCACAAGGCCGCCGGAGCTTATCTTGGAGATGGTGACCACAGAGTCCTCACTGCCTCCCGCAGCCAGGATGTCGATATCTCCATAGTTTGCAGTGATACTGCTGCCGTTATCTATAGTGACTTTTACTTTGCGATTGAGCACATTTTCGGCAGTAAGAGCGGTACCCGTAATAAGTCCGCCGCCGTCGGCGTAGGTCTCCGCCTTCATGTTCGCCTTGGAGAAGGCCTTAATGACCGCCGCCTCGTAGGCATCCAGCATGCCGGAAATGTTGATATTGTTGTTTATTGTTACAGTGTTGCTGCCGTAGGTGTGGTCGGCATTGAAGCCTCCACCTATGCTGTTGCTGCTCACCCTGCTCTCTGCTGCGGCAGAATCCTCAGAAATGATGTTCACACTGCCGCCGGTAGAGATGAACTGGGCGCCGTCGGTCACCAACACTTCTGTGGTATACCAGGCGTTAGTGGGCAGGGCTTTATCATTTATGTTGCCGATAATGCCCACGCTGATGCCCTTTCTAATCTCAGCCTTGGCTTCTCCGGTATTGTAAGAGCGCAGCTCAATGTCGCCATCCGCCGTAATGGAGCCTCCCTTGACCTGGACGCTCACCTTTTGGGTGTCATTGCTGCCGCTGCCCACAGAGGCTGAGGCAGTGCTGCTGTCGGTATTCAGCAGTCCTCCTCCGCCGCCGGTATTGGCTGCTGCATTTGAGGCAGTGTTGCCGATGGCCTCCACCACCACATCCCCGCCGGACTCCACAGCCACGTTCTCCAGCCACGCTGAAACCGCATCGCTGGTACTGCTGGCAGATTCAAATACGCCCACAGTAGCCGCAACGCCCACGTCTATACCGCTTGCGGTTCTGGCCTCGGCCTCGGTAAAGGACTTGGCTGTCAGCTCCAGGGCTGCCGCCTTGATTGCAGCCTCTGCGCCGATGCCCTTGATATAGGCTTCGTTAGAGGTCTTGCTCTTGGCGTCTGACTTGTTCACCTTTACGTCCACAAAACCTACACTGACGCCGCTTCCGCCGCCGGTATAGCCGTTGACCGCCTCTGCCTTGCTGTCTTTGATAAGGGACTGGACGGTCATTTTGCGGTAGGCCGTCATATCGCCCTGCACTTCAACAAAGGCTTTCTGCTCGCCGCCAAGGACGGCCTCCACCTGGTTGACTGCAACCTTGACGCCGCTGACGTTTATCTTTCTCTCCCGGCCATTTGCCATGGCCTCCAGCTTGCTTGCCTGGGCCAGAATATCCGCTGCACCGTTTACGACCACGTTCCCGTTGGATCTCAGGTAGGCCAGGGCCTTGGTGGCCGTGTTGGACTTGGCATTGTTTACGCCCACATCCACGAAGTTGACTGCCACACCTCCGGCGGAGCCGGTGGCAGCTTCAGAGACGGAACTGTAGTTATTGTGGATGCTCAGGCTTCCCACCGTCACATTGCCGGCATCAACAAAGGAGTAGAACTCGCCTTCCGCCCTTGCGTCGGTGTCCAGCACGGTGACTCCCACAACATTGATATCAACTGCCGGGAAGATCACGTCGCCCTTGGCTCCGCTGCAGGCATTAAGCTGGGAACTCAGCTGGTTCTTGGCCTTTATATCTCCCATGGTGCGTATATGGGCCGAGGCCAGGGCCTGCATCTTTGCCTCTGCTGTAGATACTTTTCCGCCCACTATTCTGATGCTGGCGGAGGCATTACCAGAATTGAGGTAGTTGCTGCCTACCTGAGCATCTGCCCCGGTTATGTTGCCGCCGCTTTCCGTCACGTTGAAGCGTGAATTCAAGCTGATGCCGCCGTTTTCGGAGCTGACGGAGATGTCGCTCACAGGATTTCCAGCGTTCTGCGCATCGCCGATGTATGCCTGGTGGTCTGCGCTGACGATAGCCTTGACTACGTTCACCGCAGCTCCCACCGCATTCATGTCCACAGCCGTGGCCCCTATCAGGGCCTTGGCCTGGGCGTCGCCCAGAGTTTCTATCAGGATGTTGCCGGCAGAAGTCAGGCTGCCGCTGCCGCCAATGTAGCTGTGGGCCAGGGTTCCGGCATTGGCATAGGCCACGTTGGTGCCCACCTGCGCTGCGCCTATACCAAGGCTGGGCTGCCTGGACAGGGCGTCGGCCAGGGAGTGGTACTCGTTCTTTACGCTGATGCTCTGGACATTGATTTGTCCGCCACTGCGGCCTTCCACATAGGCGCGGAAGTCGCCGTTGGCTCTGGCGTTGACCACGTTCACACCTACGGACAGTCCGTAGAGGCTGACGCTCTCTTCTTCCACCCAGGCCTTGGCATAGCTCCAGCCCTGGGCCAGAACACTTGCCGCCTTACCGTCTGCCACTGTCACATTCTTCAGATAGGCATAGTTTTTACTGTTGTTTTCTGCTTTGGCCACGTTGGCTTCCACGGAGACAAGGCTTACGCTGCCGCCGCCTGTGGTTTTATAGCTGTTGCCCAAGGTTGCAGTAGCCCCGGTATTGGCGGTGTTATTCAGCTGTGCCTTTACATCTATGGAGGCTTCGCTTACATCAACGCCCTGGATGTATGCCTCATTGGAGGCGTCCAGATCAGCCAGCAGAATATTTGAAGTTATCTCCGCTCCCGCTATGTTTATCACGGGAGTGATATTGTATGCGTTGGAGAGGGCCGTGCCTCTGCTAAGCACCTGGATGGCACCGGCCTTCAGGCTGCCGCCGCTGCCGCTTATAGCCGCGGTGCCTGCGCTGTCGGCATTTGCTATGGCCAGGTTCACCTGTATGCTGCCTGCCGAGAGCTTTGCGCCTCCGGCGCTGGGAGCCACCACTGCCTCGGCATTTGCCGTATAGTCTGTGGTAACAGCAACATTGTCCGCCTCCGCGCTACTGCCCTCGGGCAGGTCAAGCTGGGCGGTGAACTCGCTCTGGGAGTAAGCCAGGTTCACCATTACCGCCGCCGTAATAGCGGCCAGATCCTGATTCAGGCTCTGGGACAGCACATTTGCGGTGCCCTCGCTCTTCACGGTGAGGCTGCTGCCTTCAAGCTTCAGGGAGTTGGGGGCTATCTTTGCCAGGGAAACGGCTCTGCCATAGGCTATGGCAGGGTTGACCGTTGCAGCTATGGCCGCTCCGTTGCCGGTGATTAGTCCGGCAAAGGCTGCTGCCTTACGGCTGTCAGGGTCAACATCTTCGTCATTGATATTACCAATGACTCCGCCTCCGGGTACCTTGGAGGCATCCACATAATTCATGTTATCCAGGTTGTTATTAAGGGAGGATATGGCGCTGAAGGAGCCTGCGCTGATATTTCCGCCCTGAACCTGGGCCTCCTGACGGCTTCGCAGCAGAGCAACCGCTGCGGAACCCAGTACACTGATAGCTCCGGCACTTACGCCCCAAACCTGAGCGTTAGCCGTGGCCTCTCCGTAGGCGCCTATATTCAGCGCCCCGGCCACATTCAGAATACCTGAAGCCTCGTCGGTGCCGCCAAGTATTCTGGTGATATTTCTGGTATAGTTGTCTGCCACAGCAGAGTTCAGCCCCACGCTGACTGCGCCGGCGCTGCCTGCAACCGCAAGGGCCTCTGCGCTGGAGCTATTGGTGGAGTTCTCCCGCCCGGTGTACATTGTTACGCTCCTGGCGTTTACGGTGGAATCAGTCACATCCAGCTCCACCACATTTCCGGCATCCAGCAGCACATAGCTGGCAACCATGCCTACGCTCACGGCTCCCCCTGCCAGCTGGGCCACGTAGGCTCTGCCTGTGGTATTCATGCTGCCGTCCATGGATATATCCCCTGTGGCAGCTATGTTCGCCCGGTTGATGCCTGCATAAGCGTCGGTGCGGTTGAAGACCAGAAGCACCTGACCGCCCAGGGCTATGGCTCCGCCTGTCACGTTGGCGGCATAGCTCTCAGCCGAGGAATCTATATCGTTGGAAATGCTGATGTTGTTGGCCTGGATATTGCCCTTGGCACCGTCATCTTCCGCCCCTGTCCCGGGGACTGCGCCGATGTAGGTACGTACAACGGGGGCAAGCTGGATGAGAGCCACGGAAGCTCCCACCGCCACGGCCCCGCCGGCAACGCCCACGGTGAATACATTGGCGTCGGTATTGACGGTGGACTTGAGGCTGATATCTGCCGCTGCGCTCTTATTGACCTTGGCCACGCTGATGCCCTGGGAGATGAAAGTCTCCGTCAGGCTCTTGCCCAGCACCACGCCCACGCCCGCATTCACTGCCCCTGTACCTGCGGCAAGGCCCGCCGCAGCAGCAGTCGCGGTGTTCTTTGTAAGGGTGCTGAGAGAGATGCTGTCCACATCATTGAGGCTGCCGCTGCCCTCCACAGAGGCCTTGGTATGGCCCTCATAGACCACGGCAGCTGCGCTTGCACTGACTCCCACCAGGGCTCCGCCCAGGGAGAGAGTGGACGCAACGATATGTTCGTACTGGTTTGCAGCTTCGATATTCAGCTCTCCTGCTTTCTCAACGCTGCCGCCCAGGGTGGCGATGGCGTTGGAGCCCAGGCTGACTACCGCCACCGCTACACCTGCGCCCGCAGTGCCGGACGCGCCGACGCTGATGGAGACGGCATGGATGGTGAGGTCGGTGATACCAAAACTGTCGCTCTGATTATTGAGATAGTCGTTTACCAGTTCGTCGGTCTCACCCAGCTCACTGCCGGTGAGCAGGGGTGCGCCGGTAAATGCGCTTATGGTAATATCCCCGTCTGCGCTGAGAACGGAGCCGGTACCTGTGCTGGCTTCCACGTTGCTGTTGAGTATGGCCACCGCCATGCCCACGCCGAAGCCCGCTGCGCCGGACACGCCTACAGAGGCAGTCACCAGACTGGCGTTAAGCAGATCCTTTGCCTCCACCCGGATGTCTCCAGCACTGGTGACGCTGGTATTGTCTCCAATAAAGGCTCTGGTGAAATCGGTGGATTCAGGCTTGGTGAAATCGTATATTGCGGCCGCCTCACCTCTGTCGCTGCTGTCGTTTTCCAACTCCGGAACAGTGAGGTCCGCGCCGGGCTCACCGGCGGTCACCTTTCCGTCGCCGTCCTGGCTGACAGAATATTCTTTGTTTATGTCTTCGCTCAGGTACTGGTCGTTGCCGTCATAGACTGTGATATATACAGGTCTGTCGGTAACGGTGGTGGTTTCGTTATTATTTTCGTCGTAGTAGAGCGGCTGTCCGTTTCCATTAGTCTTTTGCACCTGCTCTCCTGCGCTTGCTTCGCTGTATCGATATCCGCTGCCTGAGATATCCTCCCCTATCGTTTCACTAAGACCCTCATAGATATTCCGGGCAGCCTCGGGAGCTTTGTCCTTCATGCCGAGCTCTTCGCCCTCTCCGTTAATGAGGGAATCGGCATTGAAGTACTTCTGCAGAGCCTCGGAGGAATCGTCATCCAGCTTGCCGCCCACAACCGTAGCCATGAGCACCACACCTATGGCTGCGGTACCGCTGCCTTCCAGAGAAGCTGCATAGCTGCGCACATCTCTGGTGCTCAAGGCATTGATCAGGACGTCTTTCGCCGTGGTCAGAACATCATAGTTATCGCCTATCCCAGCGCTGACGCTGTTCTTGGCAATGGTGGCTATGGCCGTAATTCCCACGGCTGCGGTGCCGGAAAAGGAGGCGGTGGCCGCTGCACCGATGAGCTGATAATTGTCCTTGGCGTCAACGGTAATGCTGCCGGCTTTGATTATTGGCTTGGTAGCACCTGTATTGTCCAGGACTTCAGCCCTTGTAATCAGCTTGGTAACTACAAGATCAACAGTACCGGAGACACCTGCAGTGCCGCCGCCGGAAATACCGGCACCGTCTGCGGTGATGAACTCGCTGGAATTTGCCAGAAGGCTGAAGTCGCCCAAAGCATCCATTGAGCTGCCGGAAAGGAGCAATGCCTCGGTGGTACCGGTGAAGTAGCTGACTATCGCCACGCCGCCCACTGCCGCAGTGCCGGAACCGGCCAGGCTCAGTCCTATATTATAGAGGGTAATATTGCTGTCGGCAGTGACATCCACATCGCCGCCGCTGTGAATCTGCCCACCCAGATGGGCCTGGACCAAGTCATCAAAGAGCAGCACGTTGCCGCCGATGGCTCCGCCCACGGTGCCGCCGGTGATTCCGAAGCTTGCAGAGAGGAGGAAAAGGGTATCTTTACTGTCTGCCTTTACCGCAATGGCCTTTTCTGCGCTGACAGACTGGCCGCCGCCGTCCAGGATGGCGCTGACCTGCTTATCAAAGGATATTGTAACTACCGTCGCTCCTACGGAGGCGGTGCCGGAGCCATTCACGGAGAGAGCTCCGCCGAAGTTTATGGCATAGGTTTCATCATGGGCTTCGACTGCTATCTCTCCCTCGCCATCGGAGCTGTCGGAGCTGCCGTCGCCGTCAACGTCGGTTCCGCTGTCAGAGGAAAGCCCTGCGGACACCCTTGTGTTGCTGCCCACATGGGCGTTGACCAGGTTACGGATTATCATGGTGTCGGCAACGCCGGTAGCAGTGACTGTTCCGCTTCCCGCTACGGAACCTGCTACGGCAGCCATGTATATTTCCTCGTCGGAGAAGGCGTGGATTATTACACCCTTGCGCCTATCCTCCCGGTTGGAAGTTTTTATTCCTGCGTCCGCACCCTTTGCCAGAGCATATGCGACAAGCTGGGAGTCCTTACCCACGGTGGCCTCCACTATGTTGTCCATGGTCAGGGTATTCACACTGGCTCCCAGACCCACGGTACCGCTTCCGCTGATATCCGCTGCTCCCGCTCCGCTGACAATCAGGTTCTTGCCGTCGGACACGAGGCCAATGCTGTCATAAGCCGAGGCAGTGGTATTATCGCCCATGCGGCTGGTGGCCTGGGTTTCAAATCTGTTGGTTATAACAGTTCCCGCCAGCTGGAAGCTGGTCTGCCCCTCTGCAGCAACCGCCGCACCGGCAGCAATAGAGCTGCTGTCTGCCTTGGACTCCAGGAGTATGCTGCCCTTCTTTGCCGTGAGCACTGCGGACTGGGCCGCCTCCGGGTCAGATTCGCTTATGCCTATGCTGGCCATAGCCTTCTGTCTGAAGGTCTGGGTAAGCACAGTAGCTCCAAAAGCTGCGGTAGTATTGCTGCCCGCATTCAGGCTCAGCAGAGCCGCAAGGACTTTACTGTCGTTAAAAGCATGGACCAGGATGTCGCCCTCCTGGGCGATGAGATTCACACCGGAGCCCGCCAGGGCCACGGTCTCGGATTCGTTGCTGAAAACGGCCACGGTAGCCGCCGCCCCTGCGGTACTTTGAGGCGCGCCGGAAGCGGAGGCCAGGATGTGCATGAGCTTTTCGCTGCTGTCCGCTGTAAGGGAAATGCTCTTTGCCGTGACGCCGGCATTATCTCCCAGACGTGCCCCGGTCTTATTGGCAAATTTCCCGTAGGCCACGGTACCGCCTGCGGCGACATTGGTATTTCCGGTGGCAAAACCCACGCTGACGGCGATGATAGCGGTCTGGTTGTTGTTATCTCCATTTACGCTGAAGTCACCCAGAGCAGTGATATCGGTTCCGTCGCCTACACGGGCCAGAGCCTCTGTCTCGCTGCTGACCAGGTTGACTCCGCCGCCCACAGTCAGTACGTTCTGCCCGCCTGCTGCAGTGGCATCAGCCACGGTTACATCCCAAAGGTCGTTGTCGGCGCTGGCGCTTACCTTTACATTGCCGTTGGTGCTTATCCTGCTGCCGTCGTCGGTATTACCGATGGCGGCGGACACCTTGTCGGAAATCTCTGCCAGAGACACCACGGCGCCTACGGCAGCCTTGGCTGCGCTGATACTGGCAGAGCCTGCAATCACGCGCGTGGATGCGGCACTGTCAGCGGTAACGGCCAGCCCGTCGCCTGCATCATTGCTGTCCAGACTTAGTTCGGCGTTATCCCCTATTTCCGCCCGTACACTGTTGCCAGTATGAAGGGCAGCCAGGGTTCCCGCAAGGTTTGCGGCAGTCTGGGCAGAGGTATTTATACTTCCGGAAACAGCTTCCACATAGTAGTTTACCATGGCCATGTAATTTATCATGTCAAAAATGTCCATGACGTCGTCGGTGCCGATGGTACACTCTATTTTGATTTGGGTAATCTGGTTGAGCTGTCTGGGGAGGGTAATATCAAACAGGCCCTTCTCCGGGTTGGTTGGATTGTCTGAGGCACTGTTGATGGTGAGCAGATTGGACCAGTCGAAGGGGAATTCATACATGCTCTCATCAACTATAGGACGCTGGGCGTTCACAGTAAGGGATCTGGCATCAGCAGTAAAGTCATCCCCCACCAGAGCGTGGATATTGCTGTCGGCATAGAGCATTGCAGCAGCGGCTCCCACACCCAGGGTCTGTCTGCCGATGTTGGCGCCCAGAGCACGGATAGCCAGCTTGCTAAGGTCAATTGCTTCAACTGTTATATCTCCCCCGGCGATGACCGTGATGCCGTCACCCAGCTGAGCCACGGAATCGGCATAGGCGCTGAGGACAGCCACAGCTCCGGCCAGGCCCAAAGTGCCATTCATACCGGTGGCTATGGAGGCGGCAATGGCCTGGGCGCTCATATAGGCCGGGAAGTATCCGGTGGTATTCTGGCTGCTGTGGACAGTGACATCCACGTCGCCTGCGGCCTGAATGCTGACGCCGTCCGCCACATAGGCTTTGGCCGAGTTACGGTTAACGGTAACAGCCACGGCCGCGGCGGCAGTATTGGCGCCCTGAGGTGCAGTAGTTATAGTTGCACCGGTGGCACGGGTACGGAAGTTTGCGTTATTAATGGCGCTTGCTTCCACGTCTCCGTCCTTTGAGACTACGTTGTCAAGAATCTGCGCCAGTATATTGTGTTCGGTGAGAGCCACGCCTACTGCGGCAGCCACGTTGATGCTGCTGGTGGGAGTGGTCACCTGAGTTCCGCTGACGCTGATATCACTGCCGCCCGCTGTACCTGCCGCAGCAGAGAGGCTGTTTGCCTGATTGGTGCTCTTGGTAAAGTCGATATGCAGGAGCCTCAGCAGGTTGGAGGAGAAGGGTATGGATTTTTCAAAGCTCCTCTGGGCAGAAGCGCCGCCCTGCATAAGTTTGCTTTCAAGACTAGCGGCACCCAGCTTGTTGCCTGCTGCCGCTATTTTATTTCTCAGTGTACTGACCTCGGAGGCTCCGGGGCTGATATAGTTCAGGCCTTCCCGGAACTTCTCCAGTATCCGGTCCAGATCAGCGCCGATGGAGGTGGCCATGGCATAGCTCTCATCGGTGTGGTTTGCCGCTGCATGGACTCTCACACTACCGGTGGCCTGAGTATCGGCAGCCAGGGTCGCCTGGATGTCACTCTCTGCCTGGTACACACCCACAGCTGCACCTATGGCCGCACGGCTGCCCGCTGCAAAGGCGGAAACCTCTGTGCTGCTTTCACCGCTATAGATAGCCTGCACCAATACGTTAGCCATGGCATAAATGTCCTTGCCGGCCGCATCTGTGCCGGTAAGGATGCCGCTCTCCAAAGTGTCGGCAGCGGCGGTAGTCTCAAGGTGGCTGCCCTCCAGCAGCTGGGCCTTGACCCGGGACTCCACAAGAGCTACAGCTACCGCCGCATCGGCGGAGATACCCTTGGTATTGGTGCCCTGGTTTGCAGCTTCCATGAGAGCCTTATTTTCCCCAAGGCCGCCCAGAGTTGGCATGACCTGATAGGCCTTGTCCCTGCGGGCAATGGGGTCACTGCCGGCCACAACGACGGTGTCTACATCGTCCCTATAAGTGGCCAGGATTGCCAGAGATCCGCTCTTTATATTGCGGTTGCCCAGGGCGCTGACGGTTTCGTCATCCCCCTGGCCGGTGACGGTCTCGGTGCCTATACGGGCTATGACGCTGGATTCTATAAGATTGACGGCAAAGGAGGCGCCTACGCCCACGGAGCTGCCGGGTTTCCTGGCAGTGGCCGCTTTTGCAGCATAGCCCAAGGATTTGTCGGCGCTGGCAGTGGCGGTGGTATAAACCAGCTGAGCCTCGTTGGCCTCCACCCGGAGCTCGCCTCCGGCCTGAATATCATATATGTTTTCATCCAGAGCATCCCGCCCTGCTATGCTGGCCTGGGAAACGCCGGTGATGTCGGTAACTGCGGCAGAGCCGGCAACTCCCACACTGGAGGCGCCCACGCCGGAAATGGCCTGGGTGGAGATGGTATGACCCACGCCTTCCAGCTCATTGAGGCTGCCGAACTTGCTGCTGAGCAGAGCGGCCAGAGCATTGTACATCTTGTCCACGCCCAGACCCAGCTGAGTAAACTCCTCCTGCAATTCCTGCAGAACTGGGAGCGTTACTATCTGGGTATTGGGATCAAGGGAGAAGTCAAACTCCAGCTTCCAGTTTTCACTGTCGGCAAAGGCAGAAGTGATCCCGTCTATCAAATCGCCGAAGGCGTCGGCATAGAGCTGGGCGTTCTGAGAGGCAACTTGCTCATCGCCGGTGAGACTGGCGACTATCTGATTTATCATAAGTTCCTTTGCAGCCTTTGCACGGAGATAGCGGTCGCTTTCCTTCTCCGCATCTGTGCTGCCCTCTGTCATCAGATAGGCGTCCAGCTGAGTTTTTTCCTCCTGGGTCAGGGCGGCATTTTCGTTTTGCGCAAGCTTAAGAATCAGGGGCATGAGCTGATATCCTTCCACCATTTTCCCGGCGGTATAGTCCATCATAATCTCAAGCTCTTCAATCAGCTCCGCAGTATAACTGTCATAGCCGTACTTTGTTTCATATTCGGCGTAGGGGTTTTCCTCACCGGTGTGATTCTCCACCAGTTGTGCAATAATGTATTGCTCAAGGCCGTAGGCATGCTCTATGCTCAGGGAGCTCTCTTCATCCACCCACTTGGCGGTGATAAGATTCTCCACCAGCTCTCTTAATGTGCGCTGGCCTGCGCCTTCCACCACTACTTCTACGCCACTTGCAGTTTTCTGCTTTATCTGTTCCTCTTCCTTCAGGTCTTCCTGCCACAGGGCAATGTCTATCATGTCTTTCACTGCCTGAGCCAGGACTTCTTTGTTTTCCTTCTCGTTAAGGAAGATATAGGCTGCGCTGGTTTTCAGGGCGTTGTCGCCGACGGCGCCCAGCACAGTCTCCAGATTGCCTTCCTGGATGAGATAGTCCACCAGGATTTCATAGGCATATTCCAGAGCGTCGGACTCGGCCTTCTCGTATATCTCTGCTGCGACGGTGATCTTGCCGCCGGCAATGAGCTTGCCGTTTCCGACCAGGGCCAGATTCTGATGCTCCACCACGTTTGTGGCCACGGCTACGCCCACCCCCACATAACTGTTGGTGGTGGAGGCGTTGGATTTGAGCTGAGCGTCGGTGTCGTTGCGTGAGAGGACAGTGATGTCGCCTGTGGCCTCTACATCCGCATCGTCGATTATCTCGGCCCGGGATATGTTGCTGTGTATGTTCACCGCTATACCTGCCGCAACCTGGATGCTGCCCTCCATAGTGGAGAAGCTGCCCCGCTTTGCGGAGGCTTTGGACACGGCATCTGCATTGGTGTTCTTTGTATTTACGGTCTTTGCCAGGTTTTCACCGTTTTTCAGCTTTTCATTGGCGGTCTTATCCGCCTGCGTTTGAGCGGCCTCATCGGTCCCCTGAGAAGTCTTGCCCGAGGGCTGAGTCTCGCCGTTTAATAGTCCGTCGGTCTCTCCGCTGCTTGCAGCAGGGGCGCTTCCGCCGGTGCCGGCGGGCTTGCTCTCGGCGCCCTTGACGGCAGCTTTAACATTGTGATTTATACGGCTGACGGATTCCGCCGCAACATTCACGTTGCCGCCGGATTTGACCTTGCGTTTGAGGTAGGCTTCGGCAGAGTCGTTGATAACCGCCACGCCCACGGAGGCACCCATGCCCACCTTGGTTCCAGCCGCCGCTGCATCCGCAGTGAGGTAGCGACTCATCTTACTCTGGGCGCTCACGTTCACGCTGCCCTTGGCCTGGACGCCCTGGTTGGACTGGCCCAGGTTGGAATACACGTATACGCCGGAGACGCCGGTGGCGGACACGGGAGTGGCGGAGATACCGCCCTCGGAGCCTGCCGCCGCAAAGATTCGCTCGCCGCCGGTATAGTAGGCGGAAACTGTGATGCTGTTCAGCGGGATGGAAGCAGGCTGTCCGCTGCTGAGGTCTTTAAAGCTTATGCCGTCTTCTATCTCGGCAATGACGTCTATGCCGGTAACACCCACAGCTATGCCGGCGCCCACACCCAGGCTATCGCTGGAATAGGTACGCTCGTTTTCAAGGGCTATGCCCGCAATGTTCTTGCGCACACGCTTGCCGCTGGCGTCGCCCACAGTCTCCAGGCTGCTGTCCAGCACATGGGAGAGGACCTTTATATCCGCCTGCTCACCAACCATGTACTCGGCGGTATTTGCCAGGCGGGCGGTGGAGCGGATGGAGCTGACATGGACGGCAATGGCCCCTGCCACCATATTCTTTACGCTGGGGGGCACATGGCCGGCCTTGGCCACGGCAGAAGAATCCACGCTGCGGCTTACGGCGGAGACCTCCAGTCCATTGGCTGCCTTGACGGTGCCGCGCAGGATTTGGGACTCGGTACTGTGGGCAAAGTTGACCACCACAAGTCCTATACCGGAAGCCAGGTTGGAGGCTTCATTGGTAATCTGCACCTTACCCACTCCGGGTATAAAGGCCAAAGTGGAATTATTATATAGGGAGCCGTCTGCCCGGACAACGGAGCGGCTCTCGCCCAGGCTGCGCAGGGCTGTACTGCCCTTTTCGGCAGCAAAGCTGCCGTTGGTGTTTACAAGAGCCTGAATCTGATTGTCCAGCACAGCAATGCCCAGAGCGCCTACTACCTGAGCGCTGGGTATGTCTGGGCTCGCTTCTCCGGCGGCGCCGTTATTCAGCATGCTGCCCAGGACGTTGCTGCCGGTCACCTTGCTCAGCAGCTTTGCCCTCAGGCCGCTGGTGGCCGTATTTCTCTGGCCCAACACCGTCTCCACCACGGTAATGGCAGATTTGGTTGACACATAGGTGGTGGCGGGCTGTTGTGGGGCGGGATTGCTGGGATTGCTAATGTCTACGCTTATAGGGGAAGAAATGGAGTAGGTCACGCTGCGGACCAAGCCGTCCGCCTCCATACGGATGTCTCCCTCTTTGCTTACGGCGGAGGCAGTGGAGCCGGTACGTTCCTCAAAGTCTCCCAAGTAAACGCCGGTCTCCGTCAGCACCACGTTCACGCTGATAAAGCCGCCGGACTTGGCTTTCACTCTTGCTATGTCAGTGGGCCCGGCAATGCTGGATGCCTTGCTGACAATGCGGCTCCTGGCGTCGATACCCAGATCGCCATTGGCGGTGACTGCTGCACCGTCGGTCACTACAGTCTTAGTGTCGGCAAGTACCACAGAGCTGGTCAGGGAGAGGTCTACCGCAAAGAATCTGCCGACGTCCTTTGCACTGACATACACCTGGCTGTCGCTGTGCAGCTCGGCTCCGGCTCCGGCGTTGACTGAAGCCTCCTTATCTAGGATAACTCTGGTGACAGCGTCGGTAAGAGCGAAGCCCAGGGGGATATAGCTTATCATCTCGGATGTATCAAAACGGACATATGTGTTTGCCAGTGCATGCACATAACCGCCGGAAGTGATTTTACCCTGAATGGAAACTATTGCCGTGGGTGCCTTAATGACCATGAAGTTGGTGCCGGAATCTCCCTGGCCCATCAGCACATCCCACATGCCTCTGGTCTGGCTTATCTCCGCCTTGATGTCCACAAGGCCGGCAGCCTCGATCACCGCATTTTCTCCAATGGTGACCTTGGCCGTGGCGGTAACGTCATAGACGTCTACCCCGTAGGTCATTTCGGTTCCGGTAAGTTCATCCTCAATGACCGTGGCTTCCAGGGGATTTGCCGCACCCAAGGCGCTGGGGTCTTCCGCCTGGGCGGTCATTATAATATTCAGACCTCTCAGGCTGTTGTCTATATTTATCTCCGGAGCTATAAGGAACAGGTTCAGCCCCTCTGCCTTCAGTCCGTCAATGTTCAAAGTACCGGAAGCCATGGCGATGAGGTTTGACATGAAACTGCCGTCGCCGATGATATTAACTACCAGTGAGTTAATGGCAAGGTTATCCGCCGGATTTATTCTGTCGGACAGCAGGTAATCAGTGAAGTCCTGGGCTTGTATGTTGATTTGCTGTCCCTGTACGCCGCTGTTATAACCCAAATCCTCCAGCTTTACGGTCCGTTTGTTTTCCAGCAGATCCGTTACAGTCTCCAGATTGCTACTATTATAATATATATTCATTGTCTGCTGCATGGACACGGGGTCTATCACCGTTCCCGCAACATCTCCCAGCAGTCCTTCCGCCACCTTTATGGAAGCCTGGGCCAGAAGGCCAAGCCCGACCTGGGATTCTTCATCATCAGTAATGAAATAAATACGTTCTTCATAGGGGATCTGCGCCAGTACGTCGCCATCATCATAAAGGTAGGTACTGGCCAGCTCTCCTTCCAGGTGCAGGCGGTCATAGCCGCCGTTCTCCTCTTCTTCCAGATAGACGTCCAGACCGAAGAAGTCCGTAAATGCTGTTGTGGTGCTGAAAGCAACGCTGTCGTCACCGTCACCGCCGACCACGGTATAGCTTGTCTTTTCAAGGCCGCTCAGTCTATTGCCCGGGTAATACTTGGCAATAAGCTCAGTAAAGGTCTTGAGAAGGTTTCGTCCCTGGAGCATGGACACGCCGCCGCTTATATCAGCGCTGTCCGCGCCTGCACCCAGGTCTACCGCTATTGCAGCACCGCCAAGGTCGATGTCAAAATTATAGCTTGCCTGATATTGGCCGGTACGAGGATCTACAATGCTGGGGTCACCGGCATAGAAGTTGGTGGAATTCACCAGGCGCAAAACCAACTGATCCGCTCCGTCACCGGTAAGTACATTGACGGAGGTTTTGGGCCGAGTAGTGATGTTCTCCACCACATTATTTACGGTATCATTTATAGTTTGGGAAAATAGTTTTGCATAGTTTTTTGCAGTTTCGCCGGCGCCTTCATCTACCAAAGAGCCGTATATGTCGGCTATAGCGTTTATCATATCCCATGGGCTCGGCACCTGTACGCCTACCCATGCGCTGGGTGCCTTTGTGACTTGCAAATTCACCCTGTCATCTCCGCTCTTGGTATCCACGTTCACCGTGCCTACATTCTCGGTCTCGATGACCACATTGTCGTCCAGGGCCGTGCCCTCGTAAGTAAACTCAATAGCATTCTTGATTCTTATCTTTTCCTCATTGGCAAAATAAAGGCCAGCAATGAGCAGCTCAAAGCCGTCGGAAAACACGTCGCCTTCCATGCTGGCGCTGCCGTCCGACTCTGAGTTGGTGTCTGCTCTATACTGGTCTGTTACAATGCTTATATAGCCATAAGGATACTGGAAATTCTGCTCCGAAAGAATTATATCGCTGAAGATATTTTCCTGGGGTTCCTCGGGATTGGTCTGCTCGCTCTGATCTCCTTCAAGGTAATTAATAATGGCGTCCCGCAGGGCCATCTGAAGCGTGCTGCCCTCCGACAGATCCAGGTCGCCTTCATAGACTCCGGAACTGACGGTAATATCTATATGCACGTTTCCATCCTCAGCCTTGGGGATATTGGTGGACAGGTAAGAAACTGCTCCATTCAGAGCGTTGATAATGGCATTGTTGGAAGTGTCG
>OLRA01001472.1_pt1 | contig 27633 bp, 24 predicted proteins | sample 1673011 | NCBI WGS metagenome assembly OLRA01 (sample SAMEA3136746, study PRJEB25190) | human gut metagenome | reverse complement strand
CGTACAGGAATCCTGCCCCGCCGATGAGCAGCACCAATACCAGCACTATAATGGGCAATATACGTTTGTCTTTGTTCATGGCGTCCTCCTTAACTAAGCAGCGTCAGCAGGCGGCCCAGGGTCCCGGTGGCCATCATTATGCCGATAAGCACCAGCAGTAGGCCGCAGACTATGTTTATCACTTTATAATTTCGTTTTATCCAGTCAAAGGCAGATTTGAGATAGTCAATAAGCACGGCGCTGAGAACAAAGGGAATGCCCAGTCCCAGAGAGTATGCCAGCAGCATGAGGGTGCCTGTGAGGGCCTGGCCCTGCTGGGAGGCCAGCATCAATGCCGACCCCAGGAAGGCTCCTACACAGGGAGTCCAGCCCAGGGAGAAAACCAGCCCGAATACCAGAGCAGAAAAGAACCCCATGTTTTCGGTATTTACCTGACGGCTGCTGCCATGAAATATATTTACTTTGATCACTCCCAGAAAACTCAGGCCAAAGAAGATCACCACAAGGCCTGAAACGATGTTCACCGCCGTCTGATGGCTCTTCAGGAAGCTGCCCACCGTACCCGCCAGAGCACCCATAGCCATGAAGGTTATAGTAAATCCGGCAACAAAGCCGAGGGCTGCTTTCAGCGTCCTGCCGTGGCTGCGTTCACCGCCTCCGGCAAAATAGGAGACATATATGGGCAGCATGGGCAAAAGGCAGGGAGATATGAAGGTGATGATACCTTCAAGAAAGGATATCAGGTATTGCACTGTTTATTCTCCTTTTCGGTAATAGATGCCACCAGGGCTCCAATCACCGCCACATAGAGCATAGAGCGGTAGGGGCTGGAAGTAATGGCGCAGCTCCCGTCGCAGCCAAAGAAATAGTAATAACCGTAGCCCAGGACGGCGCCGCCCAGGATAAAGAGGGCTGTACGCAGTATCTTTTTGTATTTTGCTTTCATGCAGTTTCTCCTTTCCGCCTGGCGGCTTGGCATCCGCCTGTTCCTATTCTATGGTGCTGTTATATAGCATTGAGCCACGGATGTCGGTGACAACATCACTTAGTTGACATTATTTAAAAAGCACTTTATACTTAATTAGCCAAAGGATCAAAGGAGGCAGATATATGGAGCTCAAAGATTTCTTCCCAATTTGGGATAAGCTGGATTCAGTCCAACAGCAAACATTCAAAGACGCAATGCGGCAGCGTAATGTTAAAAAGGGTGAGATTATCCACAGCGGAGATATGGACTGTACCGGGCTTTATCTGGTAGTATCCGGCCAGCTCAGGGCCTATATTCTCTCGGAAGAGGGACGGGAGATAAGCATATACCGGCTATTCCCGCGGGACGTCTGCCTTTTTTCCGCCTCATGCATAATGCGCAGTATCCAGTTCCAGGTAACCATTCAGGCAGAGAAAGACTCCCTGCTGTATATAATTCCCTCCGAGGTATACAAAAAGCTTATGGAGCAGTCTGCCCCTCTGGCAAACTATACCAACGAGATTATGGCCAGCCGCTTTTCCGAGGTAATGTGGCTTATTGAGCAGATCATGTGGAAAAGTTTTGATAAACGCCTTGCCGCCTTTCTGCTGGAGGAGTCTGCTCTGGAAGGCAGCCCCGTCCTCAGGACCACTCACGAGCTGATCGCAAACCACCTGGGCAGCGCCCGTGAGGTTGTCACCCGCATGCTCCGCTATTTTCAGAGTGAGGGCATGGTAAAGCTGAGCCGCGGCGTTATAGAGATCACGGACACCAAGGCCCTGGAGCAGCTACGGGACAGCTGATAAAACAAATAAACATCACCCGCTGCAAGATATTTTTTTGCAGCGGGTGTGTTTTTTTCCCATTGTTTTTACAGCATTGCGAGGATCTGATTCTTTGGTCTTGCGCCAAGAGCCTGGTTCACCACCTTGCCGCCTTTGAACACCATCAGAGTGGGGATGCTCATGATGCCGAACTGTCTTGCCAGCTCCGGCTGCTCATCCACATTCACCTTGCAAACCTTTATGTCGCTGCGCTCCTGAGCAATCTCATCAAGCACCGGAGCTATCATACGGCAGGGACCGCACCAGCTGGCCCAGAAATCCAGCAGCACCGGCTTGGAACTGTTTATTACCTCTTCCTGAAAACTGTTCTTATCTACATGGATTACAGACATTTTTTCGTCCTCCTGTTTCTTTATTTGTGGCTTTATTATATCCATTCGGCCCCGCCTTATCAGTGATAACGTCACATAAGCGGAGCCTTTTGATTCTTTCTCTGCTTTTACTCCGTCCTGAGAGCCTCCACAGGGTCCTTCTTTGCCGCCAGGCCCGATGGGATAAGTCCGGCGATAAAGGTGAGGAACACACTTATTATCACAAGTATGACGCCGCCGGCTGCCGGCAGAGTGGAATTAATGGCATAGATACCCGTCAAATCGTGGATTATAACGTTAATGGGAATATTCAGCAGCAAGGTGGCACCGATACCTATAAGTCCGGCAGTAAGCCCGATTATAAAGGTTTCGGCATTGAAAACTCTGGATATATCTCTCTTGGAGGCGCCTATGGCCCTGAGTATTCCTATCTCCTTCGTACGCTCCAAAACGCTTATATAGGTTATGATGCCTATCATTATGGAGGAAACCACCAAGGAAATGGCCACGAAGGCTATAAGAACATAGCTAATAACATTGATGATGGTGGTTATGGAACTCATGAGCAGGGCCACCACATCGGTGTATTCAATCTTATCATCTTCCTCAACCTTGTTATTGTAGTCTTCTATTGCCTCGGCAATACTGTCCTTATCCTCAAAGGTGGAGGCGTAAAGATTGATGGTGCTCGGGCTGTCCAGATCCACATAGCCCAGCTTTTTCAGACTGTCCTCATAGCTGCCTGTGGAATACACGGGAGGCATGGCATGATCGTATAGCCATACATAGTCATCCTCCTCCAGACTCAGCATGCTGAAATCATTGGCCAGCTGGCTGTCGGAAAGGTAGCTGTACATCCGCTCCATCTGGGCTCCATACTGTTCCTCCACCTGCTGGGATATCATCTGCTCCACATACTCGAAGAGGGTATCGTCGTCCATATCCTCCAGCATGGAAGCATAGCTGGGATAATAGTCCAGCACCATATCTTCGATATCTGCCCTGGTCATACCATCCATCTGTTCATCTATGAGCTCCTGAACATAATCGTCTTCCGGAATGCTCATGTACTTTACATAGAGGTCGGCCAACTGCTCATCGGTGGCGGCGGCAATATAGTCCTTGGCAGCCTGAGCCTTGCGGCTGTCCGTCATGGCCTCGTCCTCCTTATCCAGGAAAGGCAGACCGTTAAAGACATCCGTTTTAGGGTCGGCCAGCTGCTGCTTTACAAGATCCTTCTGGGCAGCCTGCTCCACAACATACTCCACGAGCTCGTGGGTATAACCTATGGAACCTGTCATCATGCCGGACATGGCATCCTCGTTCTGGCGGATGATGCCCACAATTTTTATCTCCAGGCCTTTGTCAAACAAAGTGCGAAGCCCCAAGTCTTCCTCGGCCATATCCACATACTCTTCCTTTTCCTCGTCCCATTTGTACTGGTCGGCAGGATAAATGTAGCGGAAGGAGCGGCTGCAAATGTCCTCGTAGCTCCAGCTTTCAACCTCGCTTGTAAGGTTTTCCTGGTCCATAAAGGACTGCATATCATCGGCAAGAGTGCTGTTGGACTTAAGCCCCAGGGCGTAGAGCACCAGGTCGGACACCTCGTTATTTTTATCTACTACCAGCACTACCTCATCATATTTCTCAGGCCACTTGCCGTAGAGCACATCGTATTGACTCTTGAGCATAGGGTTCACGGCTTCACCGTTTTCTCCCGGAAGCATCTCCTGCCATACATCCATAACGGAATACATCTGTCCGAAGGTGGAAAAGTAGGAGCTGTAGTCACCGCCGAAGGTCTCGCTCATAGCGGTCTCCAAAAGAGCCACCACATCCGTCTTGACAATATTGTCGTCTACATCCTTGGCATAGAGATTCATATCCAGGTCATAGGAATACTGTATGGTATTCACATAGGGGGAAATACCATTGTTATCACTTTCCAGATATTCTTTAAAGGCCCGCAGGTTGTTCGTCTGAGTCTCGGCAGATACCATGGAGTTCATCATGTCATACATGACTGTGCTGGAATATACGGCGTCCTTGTCATGTTGATTTTCTTCCGCCTGCGCCTGCACTCCCATCAGGGAGGTCATCATGCTGCTCATATCCATGCTCTCGGCCTGTATGGTTATGGGATAGCTGGCAAGAGTGTCCTTCTGTACCTTGTCGATATAGTTCTGAATTCCGTTGGAAAGGGACATTATGAGGGCGATGCCTATTATGCCTATGCTGCCCGCAAATGCCGTAAGTATGGTGCGCGCCTTTTTGGTCATCAGGTTGTTGGTGGACAGAGCCAGTGCTGTCAGAAAGCTCATGGAGGTTTTCTTGCCCATGCTTCCCTCTTTCCCCCTGCCCTGGGAGTCATAAGGGGAGCTGTCATCAACAATAAGGCCGTCCTTGAGCTTTATAATCCGGCTGGCATAGGCAGATGCCAGTTCCGGATTGTGGGTGACCATTATCACGAGCTTATCCTTGGATATCTCCTTGAGTATATCCATTATCTGCACCGAGGTCTCCGAGTCCAAGGCGCCTGTGGGTTCATCGGCCATGAGTATGTCCGGGTCGTTCACCAAAGCGCGGGCAATGGCCACTCGCTGCATCTGTCCGCCGGACATCTGGTTTGGTTTTTTATAGAGCTGGTCACCCAGCCCCACTTTTTCCAGGGCCTCCTTAGCTCTGGCCTTACGCTCGGCAGCGCCAACGCCGGACAGTGTCAGGGCAAGCTCCACATTGGAAAGGACGTTCTGATGAGGTATAAGGTTATAGGACTGGAAGACGAAACCCACTGAGTGATTGCGGTAGGTATCCCAGTCGCCATCGCTGAAATTTTTCGTGGATCGTCCGTTGATAATAAGATCGCCTGAGCTGTACTGGTCCAGGCCTCCGATAATGTTTAGCAGCGTAGTCTTGCCGCAGCCGGAATGGCCCAGTATAGCCACAAATTCGCTTTCCCGAAACTCCAGATCTATGCCTTTAAGGGCATGAACCACTGAATCCCCTACTATATAGTCCTTTTTGATCCCCTTGAGTTTAAGCATTTTTTCCCCTTCTATGCTAAGAATTTATTGACATGCAGGCAAATCTGCGCTAGAATAGTCAAGCTATTGATATGCTTCCGTAGCTCAGCAGGATAGAGCATCCGCCTCCTAAGCGGAAGGTCGCGCGTTCGAATCGCGCCGGGAGTGCCAAGCGGAGCCGCCGTGCTCTGAGGGGACATCGGCTTTTGCCGATGTCTTTTTTTAATCTGCCGCTAAGTACAGTACGGAGACTTCTTTGTATTTTAACACAGTTTGGGAACTTTGTCTTGTCATTGGATAAATTTTAATCAACAGTTCACAATTGGGTTTTTCCGGAAATTACTGATTGGAGGCCTTACATGAAAAAAAACAAAAAATTCTCCAATATCCTCTCTTCCAGCCTTGTTATGCTGCTTTCGATTGCTGCCGGTTTTCTGTGTGGATATGCCATAGTTGACTATGCCGGCAAACTCTCGGCGGGAACATTTCTGAATTTTCTGGTGCTTTTGTCCGGGATACTGCTTCTGGCCCTGGCCTATCTGCTGCAGGTTCTCATCCATGAGGCGGGACACCTTGTTTTCGGTCTTATCTCCGGTTATGAGTTTGTGTCCTACCGCATAGGCAGCTTCATGCTCAGCAAAGGCACCGACGGCAAGCTGAGTCTTAAGCGCTATTACCTGGCGGGCACAGCCGGCCAATGTCTCATGAGCCCTCCGGATTTTGAGGAGGACGGGTATCTGCCCGTAGGTCTCTATAACATGGGCGGCGTTCTGCTCAATGCCATAAGCGCCATGTTCTTCTTCTGGGCTTATTATCTCAGCGGCAGAACAGTTATACTTCCCATGCTATTTCTCTGCCTGGGCATATTGGGCCTGACCCAGGCCCTGGTCAACGCCCTGCCCCTGGAGCTGAGCGGAATCCCCACCGACGGCCGCAATGCCTTATCTCTGGGCAAAGATGAGAAGGCCCTGCGGGCCTTTTGGATACAGCTTAAGATAAACCAATGCAGCAGTCAGGGCCAAAGATACCGGGATATGCCCGAAGACTGGTTTGAAATCTCAGGGGATGATTTATGTTCCGGTCCCCTCAACGCCGCTCTGGCCGTATTCCGATCCAACAGACTTATGGATATGCATTTTCTTGATGATGCCGAGCAGCTCGTCTCCCGGCTGTTATCTGAAGCCACCATCCCGGGCCTTTATCAAAACCTCCTGAAGGTGGACAGTATCTATCTCCAAGCCATAAAGGGCCAGGTACAGCAGCCTGACAAGGCCCTTGAAAAATTCATGAAGGCAATGAAGAACTACCCCGCTGTGCTGCGCAGCAGCTATGCACTGGCCCTGGCCTCCGGGGACAGCGGCAAGGCCCGGGAGTACAGGCAACATCTGGAGTCTCTTCGACATAGCTACCCCTTCCCCGGTGAGCTGGATTCGGAGTTGGAGCTTGTGGAACTTGCCGAACAGGCCGCTGCCGCCGGCAGTAATCATAGTTCGGAGACGGTATAGTCCACCATGCCCTTTCATTCTCCAAGCCTTATATCTCACTCACTCAGATTTTCCTCTGATAACATCATGCATAACAATAATACATACAAACCAAAGCCGGTACATAATTTGTACCGGCTTTGGTTTAAATGATATTGTTAACATAACATTATGTTATTTACATTACGTTAATTTATTTGGGAATTTTTTTGTATTGCCTACCGCCCTGGCTTTGTGTAAAATCAAAGTCGAGGTGATGCCCCTTGAAACTAAGGGCAATAGTCCGCAGGATGCTCAATATGTGTCCTGAAGCCTGGTACATATTCCGCCGCTGCCTTCAGCTGTCCGCCTTTCTGATGATATGCGCCTTTGCGCTGCTGGTGGAGTGGGGAGGCAGCATAATGGAGAGATACGAACTTTATATGACGGCGGTCTCCATAATGGAAACTACCCAGGCCATACTGCTCATAGGCGTTATTGCGTCGGTCTGTATTGAGGACTTTCACAGCTGAAGGGCCAGGAAATCCTCCCGGCTCATGGTGGCATTGAGCACGTCCAGCAGTCCTTGAGCCGTAAGGTGTTCCGGCAGCTCCAGCATTTTCAGCAGCTTCTTTCTCAAGGCGGCGCTGTTTTCACCGCCGCTTAGCCCCTTTTTATAAAGGTCCGCCTTACTTATCCTGGCATTGTCCGCAGCGCTGCTGCCGCTTTCGAAGGTAGCTCCCGCCCTTTTCAGGGCCTCAACAATAACCTGGGGCTTCATGCCCTCAACGCCCAGCTTGCCCTCCCGCGAGGGGGCTGATTTTCTGCGCTCTTTTCCGTATACATCGGGGATATATGCATGCTTTACAAGTTCAGGAGCTATGCATCCCTTCAGGTGATTCCTTATCATAAATCCCGCTGCATCGGAATCGGTCATTATGATTAGCCCCCGGCTCTCTGCCAATTTTTTCAGCAGGCTGCGCTTCTCCCGGTCGTTAAATATTCCAAAGCCGCCTGTCTCGATTATCACGGCATCCACCACCTGGCTCAGGGTATTTTTGTCGTAGCGCCCTTCCACCACAATGACCTCTTTAATCTTCTCCATTAACTTCCCCCGCCGCTATACGCAGCACGGCCTCTTTCAGCAGCTCCCTCTCATCCTGGGAGCTGCTTTTCATTTTGTAGTCCGTCTCAGCGCACAGCTCCACAGCCTTTATCAGCTGTGGAAGAGTGAAACCACGAGCGGCGTTTATCAGCTTTTTTGCCACATAATCGGACTTTATGGCACAGGCATCCATCACATATTTTACGCCAAGGCCCTGTTCGATGGATAGGCGTGCGGCATAAAGTCTGCGCATCTGCATACCCAACATAGCCAGCATTGCTATTGGTTCGTTGTTCTTATCCGCCAGGAGTTCCGCCAGTACCGAAAGAGCCGTGTTGTATTTCTTCTGGGCTATGTATTCCGTCATGTCAAAGATCACCGCCTCAGGTATATGGTTTGCCACGGCCTCCACGTCCGCCACCGTCACGCGCTCCCCCTTTGCATAGGCAGCCACTTTTTCTATCTCCGGTATAAGGCCGCTCATCAGCTCACCGCTGATAAATATCAGCCGCTGGGCCGCATCCAGCTCTATGCCTTTGCCCGCTGCAGCAAAGCGCCGCACCAGCCAGTCGGTTAATTGTCCCTGGGACTGGCTTGTAAATTTTAGCTCTTTAACGTTTTGCCGCAGTGCCTTCACGCTTTTAAGCCTGCCGTCCATCTCGTAATCCGCACCCAGCACAAACACCAGCACGCAGTAGTCCGGCACATCTTTCAGCAGTTTCTCCAGAGTATCGGCGTCCTTGACTTTGTTCACATCCATATCCCTGAGCTCGATAAAACTGCGCTCCGTCATAAAGGGCAGGGCATCCATCGCCTGCCGCAGCTGCTCCAGATTCAGCTCCGGTCCGTCCATGCGGTGGTAACTGAAGCTGTCCTCCCCTTCCGGCAGACAGATCTTTTTAAGCTCGGTGAGATATTGCTCCCGAAGATAATCCTCCGGCCCCCAGAGCAGATAGGCCTTAGCCGGACCCTGCTGCTTCAGTTCCCGAACTGCGGCGGAATAATTCAGTTTTTCATCGTTTTTCCCGTATTTCCTGGCCAATTTATTTTCTCCTGTTATCCGGATATGCGTATTTCCACAGTACCGTCGATGTCCGTCCTGTACACATTATACCCGCAAAGGCTCAGCCGTTCAAGAGTTTCCTCCGCCGGACAGTCCTGATAATTAAATCCCACACTGACAACAGCCGTTTCGGCGTCCAGCGCACGCAGGAAGCTATTTGTGCAGGAATTTTCAGCACCGTGGCCTCCAGCCACCAGCAACTCCGTCCCATCTAAAGTGCTTGCTGAGACAAGCCTCTTTTCATCCTCTGCCGTGCAGTCTCCTGTCACAAGAGCTCTGTAGCCTTCAATGTCCAGCAACACACTCAGATAGCCTTCCCGATTTTGTGCAGTCCCTGTAAAAAACTCCAGGGATATCCCGTCGATGTCCAGAATGCTGTCGGCCTCAATATATTCCACCTGAACATCCTTTTCCCCGGCTGCGTAAAGTATTTCTTCCAAAAGCGCCTCCCCGGCTCTGACCCTTGGCAGGAGCAGCCGCTTCACCTCCACCATTTCCATCAGCATGGGTATGCCGTTTACATGCTCCTCCCGGAGCTGGGTGACAATAATTGCGTCTACCTCATACCGGCCACGGCTGATGAGATATTTTCCAGCCAGCTCTCCGGCATCATCCAGCCTGTACATCCCGCCGCAGTCCACCACTACGGTACTATTCTTTCCCAGAGCGGCAGTACACAGCCCCTGGCCCACGTCTATCACAGCCAGTGTATCCCGGCCTTTGGAGTAGTCATAGTTTACATAACCCAATATAGCACATAGGCTCAGAAGGCTCACAGCCCCCGGCAGGCCTATGCGTAGCCAAAAGCTCTTCTTGAACAGGCCGCACAATATGAAAAGCCCATAGCTTGCCAGCATCCACAGTGTGAGCATGGTATTTTCCAGATACAGCACCGCGACCGGCATGGCAGACACCAGTCTTGCCACAAGGAATATGTAGCGGGCAAGCCAGGAGCAGAGCCAGGCCGCGGCATATCCGGCCAGCGGCAGCAGAGACAGAGCACAGGCTATCCAGCCCAGGCCGAAGCACAGGGATACATCCCAAAGTCCCGCCATATTGCTGAGTATCGCCAGCACGGGGATATACCCGAAATGCACTGCGGTGAGGGGAGTTGTAAAGACCATGACTCCAAGGGAAGTTGCAGCGTTTGCCGCGGCGTATCTACCAAGCCGTCCTTCTCCAAGCTGTGGCATTCTGTCCGTAAAGAAGCGGTATATCCTGCCGGAAAAACAGAAGATGCCCGCCACGGCGGCAAAGGAAAGCTGTAGGCTGATGCTGGCAGCGGCAAAGGGATTTTGCAGCAATATCAGGGCAAGAGCCAGACTAAGGGATGTTGGCGGGTCATTCTCCCGGCGCAGCAGCGGGGCAAGCAGCAGGAAGCTTTGCATAAATCCCGCCCGCACTGCCGATGGACTGGCTCCTGTAATAAGTACAAATACCCATATCAGAATAAGGCACAGCACCGAACTTCTTTTGCCGGAGCCCAGGCACAGGCGAAGCAGCCCCACCAGAAAAGCCACGTGCATTCCTGATACCGCCACGATATGCATGAAGCTGGCCCGTGTCAGGGCCAGGTGCAGTTCCTCGTCCTCATAAAGCATGCTCTTGTCACCCAGCAGCAGCGCTTGCATAAAGGCGGAAGTATCCTCAGGGAAAATTTCATTTATGCGCCCGGCCAGGCTATGGCTGAGACGCAGAAGAATATACCCCCTGCTCCGCCCTTCCTCTACCTTTATCGCAGTCTGAGCACTTATCTTCAGATAGATTCCCTGGCTGTAGTAGTGGTCGTAGCTCTCCCCAAAAACGGTGTCAGCTCTTCTCACCGTGCCTTCAAAGCTGATGCGCTGTCCCGGCAAAAGTCCGGTACAGCTCTTTTCATTGTCGTATACTATGGCTTTGAGCCCCGGCAGGTTCTCACCCAAGATCCGCACTTCCATACGGCAGTAGTCCTCATACACCTTTGGATAATCGGTGAGTTCGGCATACACCCGATAGGTTTCCCCATTATATTTAAGGGTTTTTCCCACTGTTCTGTCGTAGTTTAGCTGATAGGCCAGTATGCCCAGAGCAAAGGACAGCAAGGCAATGACAGCCGCCCTGAGCCAGCGGCGCCGTAGCAGGATAAGTAGCGCTCCCAGCAGAGCGGAGATCACAGCGGCATATATCAGCCGGTCCTGGGGAAATATGTAGTTTGCCGCGAATATTGCAGCGGAAAAACCTGCTGCCGCCATGGCCAGTTTTCTTGTCCCCATATCACCGCCCCCTTCCGGCTCCGGTCATTGATTCGGCCCAGACGTGTTTTTTTGTTTTAAATCATTAAATAGATTCCGTATAAAAAGCCGCAGGAGGCCACTCGCCCCCTGCGGCAGTCGATTTTTATATCATCTTGTCAGCCATCTTCACGCCGCCGAGAATGTGGAAATGCAGATGAGAAACGGTCTGCCCGGCATCCTCGCCGCAGTTGCTGATTACTCTGTAACCATTGTCAAGTCCTTCGGCTTTGGCTATCTTTGCAACGGCCTCAAGGCACTTGGCAGCATAAAGAGAATTGCTCTCGTCCACCTGGGCTACGGAAGCAATGTGTTCCTTGGGCACCACCAAAATGTGGACGGGCGCCTGGGGATTGATGTCCCGGAATGCATAGACATACTCATCCTCATAGACCTTGCTGCTGGGTATTTCCCCGGCAATTATTTTGCAGAACAGACAATCCTGATCTTTCATGCTCTGACCTCCTGATTATATTTTTTCCTTGACGAAGCTCTCCACAGCGGCCAGAGCCTCGTCAAGCTTGCTCAAATCGTTGCCGCCGCCCATGGCGGAATCCGGCTTTCCGCCGCCCTTGCCTCCGGCAATGGCGGTGATATTCTTTATAATGTCCCCGGCCTTCAGGCCCTTGGCCACGGCATCCTTACCGCAGACACACTGGAAGCTTATCTTGTCTCCATTAACGGCAGCGATGACAGCAACTACAGAGCCATCCTTGTCTCTTAGCACATCGCCCATACGGCGCAGGGTATTGGCGTCGCAGCAGCCCTGCTTGCAAGTGACCACATGAATACCGTCTATATTTGCCGCCTTCTTCAGCAACTCTTCTGCTCCGCCGGCGGACTCCTTGGCCTTATACTGTTCTATAAGGCGCTTTGCCTCCTTGAGTTCGGCAGCCTGCTGCTCCAGCTTTTGGAGGATGTCGCCGCTGCCTGTCCTGAGCATAGCGGCAATGGCGTTGAGCTCATCCAGACTGCTGTGCATATCCTGAATGGTGCGCTCACCGGTGCTGGCCTCTATGCGGCGCACACCGGAGGCCACGGAGCCCTCGGAGATAATGTGGAAAGCGCCGGCCTTGGCGGTATTGCTCAAATGAGTTCCGCCGCAGAGCTCCACGCTGTAGCCGTCCATGTCCACCACGCGGACCACCTGGCCATACTTTTCACCGAAGAGAGCAGTGGCGCCGCTGTTTCTGGCCTCCTCCAGGCTCATTTCCTTAACGCTGATATCATAGCCGTGGAGTATTGCCTCATTCACCAGGTGCTCCGCTTCCTGAAGCTGCTGGGGCGTAACAGCGGAGAAATGAGTGAAGTCAAAGCGGAGGAAGTCCGGCTCCACCAGGGAACCCGCCTGATGCACGTGGTCGCCCAGAACCTTTCTCAATGCACTGTGGAGCAGGTGAGTTGCGCTGTGAGCCCGGCCTATTGCTTCACGGCGCTCTTTGTCGTATTTGACCTCCACCTCATCCCCCAGCTTTACACAGCCGGATTTCACCGTGCCATAGTGCATGAACTTTCCGCCCTTGTTCTTCTGGACATTGTTCACTTCAAAGAGGAAATCTCCAGCGCTTATAGTGCCATGGTCGGCCACCTGGCCGCCCATCTCGGCATACATGACAGTCCTGTCAAGAACCAATATGGCCTCGGCCCCCTGGGACACGGCTTCTCTGGCCTCGCCCTCGGCAACTATTGCCAGAACCTTGGCCTTGCAGCTGTCATTATCATAACCTATAAACTCAGTATCTGCAATACTCTTGCCAAATTCTATGCCTGCCCAGCCCAGGTCTCCCAAGGCTTCTCTGGCCTTGCGGGCACGTACACGCTGCTCCTCCATGAGTTCCCTGAAAGCAGCCTCATCCACTTTCATGCCCTCGTCAGCACACATCTCTATGGTCAGGTCAATGGGGAAACCGTAGGTATCGTAGAGCTTGAAGGCGTCGGCTCCGGAGAAGACGCTCTCCCCCTTGGCCTTGTGCTCGGCCATGAGTTCCTCGAAGATATGCATACCTGCGTCTATAGTGCGGGCAAAATTCTCCTCTTCAGTCTTTATGACCTTGGTGATGTAGCTCTGCTTCTCCCGCAGCTCCGGGTACTGGCACTCGTTCTCATGGACAACGGTGTCGATGACCTGATAGAGGAATGGCTCGTTGACTCCCAGGAGCTTGCCGTGGCGGGCAGCCCGGCGCAGCAGTCGGCGCAGCACGTAGCCCCGGCCCTCGTTGGAGGGCAGTACCCCATCGCAGATCATGAAGGTGGCGGAGCGGATATGGTCGGTGATGACTCGGAGGGACACATCCATTTTCTCGCTCTTGCCATAGTAAGCGTGGGTAAGTTCGCTTACCTTATTGGTGATATTCATGACGGTATCCACATCGAAGAGGGAATCGACTCCCTGGCACACCACGGCCAAACGCTCCAGGCCCATGCCTGTGTCTATATTTTTCTGCTTGAGTTCGGTGTAATGGCCCTCGCCGTCATTGTCAAACTGGGAGAAGACGTTGTTCCACACCTCCATGTAACGGTCGCAGTCGCAACCCACGGTGCAGCCGGGCTTACCGCAGCCGTATTCTTCGCCACGGTCGTAGTATATCTCAGAGCAGGGGCCACAGGGGCCTGCTCCGTGCTCCCAGAAGTTGTCCTCTTTCCCAAAGCGGTAAATGCGCTCGGCAGGAATACCGATGTCCTTGTTCCAAATCTCAAAGGCCTCGTCGTCATCCACATAGACAGAGGGGTAGAGACGGTTCGGATCTATGCCCACCCATTTTGGAGAGGTGAGAAATTCCCAGCTCCACTCTATAGCTTCTTTCTTAAAGTAGTCTCCAAAGGAGAAGTTGCCCAGCATTTCAAAGTATGTGCCGTGTCGGGCGGTCTTGCCAATATTCTCAATATCGCCGGTGCGGATGCACTTCTGGCAGGTGCAGACACGGCGCCGCGGCGGCTCCTGCTCGCCCTTGAAGTAGGGCTTCATAGGGGCCATGCCGGAATTTATAAGCAGCAGGCTTGCATCGTTCTGGGGTATGAGGGAGAAGCTGGGCAGACGCATGTGGCCCTTGCTCTCAAAGAAGCTGAGGAACATCTCCCGCAGCTGATTCACACCAAATTTTCCCATTTCTCTATTCCTCCGTAATAAAACTGAATTTACCTCCGGGCGGGAAAAAATAAACCTCCGCCCCGGACAGGGGCGAAGGTATGTTCGCGGTACCACCCTGATTTGCCGCAGTGCGGCATCTCTTATGTCCTTAACGCGGACTTACGCCCCGGTCATCCCGGAGAGGCTCGGAAGTGGCTGCCGGCTTGGGACACAGGGCCTTTCAGCAGGCGGCCCCTCTCTGTAGTGCACCATATTCCGGCTGGTTTCGTCACAGCCAAAATTTACTTTTGTAATTCTATCACAAGAATGGGGTTTGTCAAGCCTTTACCTGCATTTTCTCACTATGGACAGGCGGGGTGCCGGGCAGGGCAAGTTCATATGTATCTCCATCATGGGGTGGCGGGTATCCTCTATCTCCTCCCCTTCCGAATTATACATATGCTCGACCTTAAACTTTACCGGCCTTATATCGGGACCAATGAGTTCCAGCTCGTCCCCTTTGTAGAATTTGTTCCGCTGGGTGAGCACGGCATCTCCCCGGCTGTCACAGCTTTCAACCACGGCGGCCACATCTGCCAGGCTTGAGTAGCTGGCCTGGGCATAGTGCTGTCCAGGGTAGCCGTAATAAAATCCGGTGCAGTATGGACGGTGGCTGACCTTTTCCGTCTCCTCCACCCACAGTCTGTCCAGATTCTCGCCATTGACGGCGGCGTCAATGGCATGACGGTAGGCGTTGGTGACTATGGCCGTATAGTAAGCCGACTTCATCCGTCCCTCAATTTTAAAGCTGCTTATCCCTGCGTCAATAAGCTCCGGCATGTGCTCTATCATGCACATATCCCGTGAGTTCATGATATAAGTTCCGCCGTCTTCACCTATGGGGAAATATTCCCCCGGTCTGGTCTCCTCCACCAGTCTGTACTTCCAGCGGCAGGGCTGAGCACACTCTCCCCGGTTTGCGTCCCTGCCCGTAAGGTAATTTGAAAGCAGGCAGCGCCCGGAGAAAGATACGCACATGGCTCCATGTACAAAGGCCTCAAGCTTAAGTTCTCCGGGGGTGTTGGCTCTAATTTTTCTTATATCCTCCATGGGAGTCTCCCTGGCCAGCACCACCGTGTCCGCCCCCATGTCGTACAGGGCACAGGCGGTGGCGCTGTTTATAACCCCCAGCTGAGTACTTATGTGGAGCTTTGCATGGGGAGCATAGCGCTTCGCCAGCTCCATCACTCCCAGGTCGGCAATTATCAGGCCATCCACGCCCAGGCCGTCCAGCATTTCCAGATAGGCCGGCAGGCGTTTAAGCTCATCTTCCCTGGGAAGAGTGTTACAGGTAACATATACCCGGCGGCCAAGACCATGGCACATTTCCATGGCCCTGGCCATCTGTTCGTTGTCAAAGTTTCCGGCTGAGGCCCTCATGCCGAATTCATTGCCGGCAAGATATACGGCATCGGCGCCGTAGCTGAGGGCCATTTCCAGCCGCTCCATGTCCCCGGCCGGGGACAGGAGCTCCAGATCATCACGAGTAATCCTGAGTTGCGACAAAGTTATTGAACTCCGTTTCATTAGTAAAGAATCTGTGTTCACCGGTGGCGGTATCCAGAGCATAGTAATAATAGCCCGTGCTCTCCGGATTCAAAGCCGCATTGATGGAGGCCATGCCTGGGCTGCATATTGGCGTGGGAGGCAGTCCCGTGCGGATACGTGTATTATAGGGGCTGTCCGTCTGGAGCATTTCGGCAGTCGGTGCACCCTCGTGATCCGGGTATTCGTAAAGTACTGAAGCGTCTATGCCCAATTGCATGCCGGCGTAGAGACGGTTATAAATGACGGAGGCAATGAGCGCCCGCTCGCCGTCGTTTGCAGCCTCCTTTTCGATAAGGGAAGCCACATTCACCACGTCACGCATTGTCATATTCATATCTGAGGCCTGCTTGAGCATGTCGGCAGTCTGCTTGTAGTAGAAGGTCTCCAGCATCTTGTTTATGGCGCTGGACGCCTGCATGCCCACATAGAACTCATAAGTGTCCGGGAAGAGGAATCCCTCCAGCCGGGAGGCATTGCCCTCCTCTATACCCTCAAGGAAGCTGTAGTTGAACTTGTCGTTGGCGGCGGATTCCATAAGTTCGTCAAAGGAGCAGACATTCATTTCCTCCAGGCGCTGGAAGATCTGGCGCATTGTGAAGCCCTCAGGCAGCGTCACGTCCACGGTAACCGTGGAAGCGGAACCTGCTCTCATGTTCTGAATAAGCGCCCGGTAGTCAAAGCTGGATTTCAGCTCATACTCTCCTGGGCTCACCTTCTCGCTGGCCGTGGATATTTTGCAGAACAGGTTGAAAAGCCACTTGTATTCTATGAGTCCGGCCTCTTTCAGAGCATCGGTGACATAGTCCATGTCCGCATGGGTAACTCTCTCTGTACCTGTTTTATTGCCCTCCTCGTCAAAGGTGTCCACCGTCTCAGAGGTGAATATGGACATGGGCAGGGTTACAACAGCAGTGAACTCGTCTTTGTTCAGGGCCAGCATATCGCTGGCGGCCATCCAGGCCAGGCAGGCCAGGACGACACTGACGCAGGCGATGAAAACGAAGTACATTATTCCGCCCATGCAGCCTGAGTGGTATTCATGGCTCTGACGCACGGGGTGATAGTCCCGCTCCGATTCCTCATCTCCGGTATAGTTGCTGGGCCCATGGCCGGAGTCGTCGGTGAGGAGCTTGTCCATGGCCTTAACCGGTGAGCGCAGTTCCTTCAGCGCTTCTTTTTTCCCCCGTTTTTTTCTGGCTTTTGGGCCTTCCGTCTCCTCTTTTTCGGCCTTGGCATCACTGTTTATAGCCTCGTCGTGGATACGGAAAATTTCATTTATCTTGTCGATATCGCCTGGCATAGTGTTCTCCATTCTGCCGCCCATGTATCTTGTCCGGACCTTCCCGGCGGCATGAAAAAGGCCCCTTTCAAATCTGCAAGTTTTTATTTATCCGGCGCCATGACAGTAGCACCGGGGCCAATAGCTGCATATTATGGCACGAGCGCTGGGGAAAATCCCCCGTCGCTGCTACACAGAGCATTGGATATACCGCTGCCGTCCGTGCACGTCAGCGGGCAAAATCAAAAACATGGCACGGAGAAAGGGTTCAAATATGTTCTGCAACAATTGTAACAGCTCTATCTGGCTCATCATCCTTATCATCATCCTCTTCAGCTGCTGCGGCTGCGGCTGCGGCGAGAGCAGCAACAATAACTGCGGCAGCAGCTGCGGCTGCGGCTGCTGAGCATTTTCCACGGAGCATCGAAAGATGCTCCTTTTTCTTTTCAGCTCATCAGTCCAGGCCCAGCTTCCGGAGGATGATCTGGAAAATTTCCAGATTCTTCTCGTCTACATCCCGTTCTTGGCCGTCTTTCATGTAGTCAATACTTACCCAGCCATAGTAGTCCGCCGCCTTTCTGGCAGTTTTCAGGCAGCGCCGTAGATATTCTGCATCCTGCTCATGGATATCGGCGCTGGTGTTGGTGTTCTGCTGGCGGCGGGCCATGCGGCTGAGGGAAGTTTCTACATCGACATCCAGATATATGACCATATCCGGTTTTGGCAGCCCCATTTTCCCGTATTCCAGGTCATAGAGCCAGCGGAAAAATTCCGGAAGCTCCTCATCCGGCAGCTTTGATCCCTGGTGTACTGCGTTGGATGTTGTGTAGCGGTCGGAGAGGATGAGTCCGCCGTTCTCATAAACCTTTCCCCAGTCCTCCCGGTAGGAGGCAAAGCGATCTACCGCAAAGAAGGTGGAAGCCACATATGGGTTTACGTCTTCCGGGTGGCTTCCGAATTTTCCGGACAGATACATACGTATAAGTGCGCTGCTTTCCTTATCATACCTGGGAAATACAATATGATTATAGTCTATATTGTGCTTTTCCATTCTGGCACAGAGTCGGCGGTACTGAGCAGACTTGCCGCTGCCGTCTATGCCTTCCAGCACTATCAATTTACCTTTGCTCACGTCTTCTCCTTGTGCTGCTGCTACACCCTGCTGAATACCTGGCCGATCTTCTCATGGATTATAAGATCAGCATAGCTGTCATAGGGCGTCTCGCTGAGATTTATAAGCACCAGCTTGTTGCCTCTGTAATAATTTATAAGCCCCGCCGCAGGATATACATTCAGGGAAGTGCCTCCGATAATAAGTATATCTGCATTGCGTATGTAGGCTATGGCCCGGCGGACGATGTCGTCATCCAGCGGCTCCTCATACAGTACTATATCCGGGCGGATAACGCCGCCGCAGGTACATCTGGGCACCCCGGTGCCGTAATTCATTTTCTCCGGCGGATATGGCTTGCGGCAGCGGGAGCAGTATGCCCTCAGTATGCTTCCGTGGAGTTCAAGGACATTCTTGCTCCCGGCAGCCTGATGAAGCCCGTCAATGTTCTGGGTTATCACAGCCTTCAGCTTGCCCTCCTGTTCCAGCTGGGCCAGGCGCAGATGGGCCTGATTCGGCTTTACTCCCTCTACCACAAGCTTCTCCCGATGGAAGCGGTAATACTCCTCCGGATTGCTCTCAAAAAAACTGTGGCTCAATATGGTCTCCGGCGGATACTTCCATTTCTGATTATAAAGGCCGTCCACACTGCGAAAGTCCGGGATACCGCTCTCGGTACTCACTCCCGCGCCGCCAAAAAAGACGATGTTGTCGCTGCCTGCTATCATTTCCTTTAGCTGAGCTATCTTGTCTTCCATCTATGTCACCGCCTTTTCAAACATATCAGCTTTTGTATTATATACGAACAATGTGAACTTTTCAATTATTTAGAAATATTATCCTCAGACTTTCGCCTTTCGCTCCTCTATATAGTCATTGTAGTACTTATCAAATTCTTCAAAATAAACTTTTTTACCTTTGCCCAGCCTGTATGCTGTCACTTTGATAAACAGTATTGGATGGCCTTTGCCGGCAAAAAAGCATATGAGCAGTATATATTCGGGGAGCTGGAAAAACTTTATTAGTCTGGCTGCCCTGTTAAATTCCGTTTCTGAAAAGACCGCATCCTCCCCGTTCTTTATTATTTTTCTCTTTGCGAAAAGGCTGTTTATATATCTGTATTCATTTCCGTAGATGTCTGTGTAATCCGTAGATGTCTGTGTAATATTTATTGGACGATGATGTTTTAATCGAAGTACCGCCCTCTTTATGTTCTTCCGCCAGTACTTCTCCTTGGCAGTTAATAAGATATGAGCCGCTATCTCTTTGGATTTCCAGCGTTCCGTTCCGCATAGGATTTATGGAATAAGCACGTCTAAGGGGTATTTCTATGCTGTCTGTAAGCACGTTATTCTCGTATATGTCCACCCGAGCAACTTTTCCAAGCAGTACCCGGCCCCGTGAATCCACTGCAAAGCACACTATATTGTAGTAAGCATAGTCCTTGTAGTAGGCATATTCCACAACGGCGGTAAGCAGCATCAGTATAACCAGATATACAAATGCCGGCCAAAACCTTTTCTTCAATTTGCCCGTCTCCATTGCATCCACCTCTCTAGACATCCTGATTACAGTGCCTCGATGTCCTAGCAGAGATATTCCGGCAAGACTTTTGCCGCAAGCTCAGTGAGCTCCCTGCGGCAGCAGTCTCTCAGTTCCTCCATGTCCCGGCCTGCCGGCCCGCAGGCGTAATAAGCAGAAATGCCTTCTTCAAGACACAGCTCCGCACCCCGTCCCAGACAGCCCGCCAGAGCGATGCAGGGCACAGCCTTGGCCTTGGCCCGGCGGGAGACGCCCCCCGGCACCTTACCCGCCATGCTCTGTCCATCCAGCCTGCCCTCCCCTGTTATCACCAGTTCAGCCGTGTCCAGCAGCTCATCAAAGCCTACGCTGTCCAAAAGCAGCTCAATGCCCGGCGTAAGCTCCCCGTCCAGAAAAGCCAGTACACCGGCCCCCAGTCCTCCGGCAGCTCCCGCCCCCGGCAGCTCCGCCACATCCCGGCCCAGGTCACGCTTTATCACCCGGGCAAAGTGAGCCATGGCCTCGTTATGGGGAGCTATCTGCTCCGGCCGCAAGCCCTTCTGGGGGCCGAACACGGCGGCAGCTCCCCGCTGCCCGCACAGGGGATTGTCCACATCGCAGGCGGCCCGGACACTGATATCCGGCAGGACGGCTGGAAGGATTATTTTCTCCACCTTTCCCAGATTTTCCGCCAGGGGAGCAACTTTCCTGCCCCCAGCATCCAGAAAGCGGTAGCCCAGCGCCGCCGCCATGCCTATGCCGCAGTCATTGGTGGCGCTGCCCCCCAGGCCCAGCAGCAGCTTACGGCAGCACTGGGACGCGATATGGACTATCAGTTCTCCTACACCATAGGTAGTGGCTTTAAGCGGGTTCAGCTTTCCGTCCATTAGGGGCAGCCCGGCACAGGAGGCCATTTCCATCACGGCGCTGCCGTCGGGCAGTATGCCGAACTCCGCCTCCACCGGCGCCCCCTTGGGACCGGTGACGGTGACGCTGTATCGCTTACCGCCTATGAGGGAGAGATAGGATGAGCACATACCTTCGCCCCCGTCGGACATGGGTATACATATAAGTTCCGCCTCAGGGCAAAGTTTTTTTGCTTCACCTGCTATTATATTGCACACTTCAATAGCGCTCAGTGTACCTTTAAAAGTGTCCGGCGCAATGATTATTCTCTTCATTAAGCTCTCCTGTTTTCGTAAAAGGCAGGCAGATTCTTCAAGTCTGCCTGCCTTTTGCTTATATCTTTTTCCCCGTAAGCTCAAAAATATCCCTTGCGGTGGACTCCATCTGCTCCATGAGTACTTCGTTTTCCCGGCGTGTGACATAGCGGTAAGTCTCGTCGCTGCAATAGCTTGTCATGTCCAATATAAAATGTCTGGCGCTTCCGGCAGCAGCCACAGACAGCTCAGCGCTCTCCGCCAAATAATGGGCTGCTTCTTCCGGGCAAATGGCGCACAGCTCCTTGCCAAGCTCCAGGAGCTTTCCCATCATGTTCACTATCTCGGCAGGTATGGCAGAAGCAGGCTGCCGGGCAGCCTCGATAGCCTGGGGATCATTTTCCTTTATCGCCCGGTTCAGGGGCGCTCTGCTCTTTACGTCCTCGTCAATGAGGTGAACCATATAGGTTCTCAGTATCTCGGCATTACGGCAGATATACTCCAGGCGGTCATTGTCCTTCACCGTCTTTGCAGTAATTGCCGCAGCCCGGCACACAAGAGCCGCCGCCACAGCCGCCACGGCGGCGGAGCCGCTGCCGGTCTCCAGGCGGCTGTCAGGATCAGCAAGAGCCTGACTCAGTTCGTCCACACTCTTCTTTTTGAAAACCTCAACAAGTATCTTCTCCGCCATGTCATGCCTCCTTATTTTAATCCCGGTTGAACTCTCTTAAAACCAGACCCTCATTTTTCTGCAGGGCCCAGTTTATGCACCACTCGGAGGTGAAGAGCAGCAGATCGTTGCCCTTGAAATCCTGAACCCACTTGGTGTCGCTGGTAAGGTTCAGTTCGTTTATCTTCACGTTCTCGCTGTCCACCCAGCGCACCAGCTCGTAGGGCATGGCCCGGCGGCGCACATCCACGCCGTACTCAGTCTTAAGCCGGTACTCCAGCACCTCGAATTGCAGCACGCCCACAACGCCCACGATAACTTCCTCCACGCCGGTGAAAGGCTCATGGAATATCTGGATGGCGCCCTCCTGGGCTATCTGGGTAATGCCCTTTTCAAACTGCTTGCGCTTCATTGTGTCAACGCGCTCCACGGCGGCAAAGTGCTCCGGGGCAAAAGTAGGTATGCCCTCAAAGCAGACGTGCTTTCCCTTTTCGCATATGGTGTCGCCTATGGAGAAGATGCCCGGGTCAAACACGCCGATAATGTCCCCGGCATAGGCCTCGTCTATAATGGTGCGGTCCTGAGCCATGAGCTGCTGAGGCTGGGCCAGGCGCAGGGGCTTGCCCCCCTGGACATGGTAATATTCCTTGTCCCGCTCAAAGCGGCCGGAGCAGATACGCATGAAGGCTATTCTGTCCCGGTGGGCCTTGTTCATGTTGGCCTGGATCTTGAATACGAAGGCTGAGAAATTCGGATCTGTCGGCTCAACGATATCATCCCCGGAAATCCTGGCCAGGGGCGGCATGGTCATTTTCAGGAAGCTCTCCAGGAAAGGCTCCACACCGAAGTTATTGAGAGCAGACCCGAAAAACACCGGGCTGAGTTTGCCCTGGCGCACCTGGTTGATATCAAAGTCGTAGCCCGCCCCGTCCAGCAATTCTATGTCGTCGGAGAGGGTCTGGCGCAGCCGGGGTCCGATAAGCTCATCCAGCTTATCCGTCTCGTCCAGGGTACACTCTATGGCCTTTATGCGGCTCTGACCCCGGTGGAATTCGTTGAAGGCCAGTATCTCCTTCTTCTCCCGGTCATACACGCCCTTGAAGTCCTGGCCGCAGCCTATGGGCCAGTTCATGGGATAGGTGCCGATGCCGAACTCATTTTCCAGCTGCTCCATCAGATCGTAGGGGCTGCGGGCCTCCCGGTCCAGCTTGTTGATAAAGGTGAAAATAGGTATATGGCGCATGGCGCATATCTTGAATAGCTTTCGGGTCTGGGGCTCTATGCCCTTGGCGGCGTCAATGACCATCACCGCCGAGTCCGCCGCCATAAGGGTGCGGTAAGTGTCCTCGGAAAAGTCCTGGTGTCCCGGAGTGTCCAGGATGTTGATGCAGTAGCCCTCATACTCAAACTGCATGACGGAGGAGGTTATAGATATACCCCTCTGCTTTTCCAGCTCCATCCAGTCGGAGACCGCATGGCGGGCGGTGGCCTTGCCCTTTACGGAGCCGGCCAGCTGTATAGCCCCGCCGTAGAGCAGCAGCTTTTCCGTCAGGGTGGTTTTACCGGCGTCGGGGTGGGATATGATGGCGAAGGTCCTCCGCCGCTCTATCTCTTTTACTAAATCTGGCATAATCTTCTTCCTTCAAATAATCTAACCGTGATATTATATATGTTAAGCACTGAAAAGTAAAGGGCTTATTGCCTCTGTTATCCGAGCTATGTTCTCATCGGAATACTCTATTTCCGAGGAATACAGGCGGGCAAGCTCCATAAGCTCTCCCCCGCTCTGCTCCAGGGCGGAGATGAGACGCAGGCTCAGGATACAAAATTGCAGCATCAGCACCGCCTCCCGGCGGTTTTCGGCGGAAGCAAAGTGCCGGTAGATAAGGTATTGCAGCAGCCGGGTGTGGGCCATGTCTCCGGGCAGCTCCCCGTTCAGTGGTCTGAGCTCTTTCAGAGCCGATGTCCAGGCCTCATCCAGGCGCTCCAGCCCCAGGTAAAATTCCCGCCAGTAACTCATGTCAAAATCAAGCTTCGGCATGTCCATCAGTGCGCAGCAGCTCTCCAGCCGTTTTTCCATAGGCAGCTCCGTCCCGGCCAGGATGTCCAGAAGCTTCCGCCGCAGTGCGATGAGCTCCGGCTCATTTTCCTCCGGCTCCCCCTCTACCTCGTATATAAGCTTCAGAGGACTCTCCCCAGTCAGCAGCAGCCTCGCCGCCTCTTCACAGCAGAGGCCCAGGCCCGCCTCCTGTCGCTGGGGGGAATCATTATAAAATCTGGGGTGCTCCCGGCAGATATCGCAGAGCACATCTTCGCCCCAGGCCAGGATGAGGCGGCACAGGCCCTTATCATTGAGAAAAGGGCAGCGGCCGTCGGCAGTCATTTTAAAGTGTGGCTGAGGCAGAAGGCAGAGCTGCTCTCTTAGTTCATCCCCCAGGGGGCCGGGCAGCTCTTTATACAGCTGCGCCGTGTCCTCGTCCACATCTATCTCCCAGCCCAGACAGCAGCTGTGGCGGCAGGCGGAGGCAAGACATTGAAAGTCAGAATAAAAATCCGGCTCTACATACAGCATTATTATCACCGGGGACATTTTACTATATAAGTCCCCGGCTTTTCAAGGCGGGAACAAATTTATTCCCGGGAAATTCTATCTGCTTTGAAACCTTCCGCCCCATTTCCGGTATATTATAGGCGAGGGACCTCAACAACAGAAAGTAAGGTGAAAACCGTGGATGAAGGGAAGATATTAAAAAGGCTGAAGGCCGGGGACGAGGCGGCCCTGGGATGGTTTATTGAGCACTACACCGGCTATGTGAGCAGCATAGTACACAGCCTGATCGGCCAGTCCATGGGTCAGGCAGATATCGAGGAGGTTACGGCAGATGTTTTCCTGGCTATGTGGGAAAGCCGTGAAAAGCTCAGGCCCGGAAAGCTGCGCCCCTGGCTCAGCGCCGTGGCCCGGCATACAGCTCTGAACCGGCTGAGACAGCGGCATATTGATCTGCCCTTTGAGGAGGACATTCTGGTAATAAACTCTCCCGGCCCGGAGACGGCCTACACTGAAAAGGAGCTGGCTCAGATAGTCCGCCGGGCGGTGGACAGCCTTCCCTACCCGGAGAGGGAGATTTTCCTCCGCCACTATTATTACGGGCAAAAGGTGAAGGACATTGCCCGGCAGCTAGGCATCAACGAGTCCACGGTAAAGACCAAGCTGCGCCGGGGCCGGGAGGCTCTGGGCCGCAGCTTGCAGGAGGGAGGCGGCATTGATGGAATATAAAATAAGCGAACTTATGGAGCTGATAAGCGACGACAGCATCAGCCTCCCAGACTATGATGAAGTCGCCCCCCACAGGATAAAAGAAATGGTGAATGGTAAAATCCAAGGCAACGGCAGAAAGCCGCCCAAATCCCGGAACCTGGGGCGTACGCTCTTGATAGCGGCAATAATATCCGCTTTCTTTGCCGTGTCCGCCTTTGCCATAGGCTACAGCATAAACCGGCAGAGACAGCAGGAGCTGAGAGAACAGCTGCAAATTGACGAAAACCATGTAGGCGGATATCAGGAGTATTATTTACCGGAAGAGAGTGAAGCGGCAGTTAAACCATCAGACGGCAAAATATGCGCCGCACTTCTATCATCTATCAGCGGTACAGAATTGGACTATGTTTACATCAATGTCTACCCCTGTGAAGATAGTATACTTGACGGCGGCAGCGCCTTTGTAGTCTCCTACAACGGCGGCTACAGCTGGTCAGCGGCAGAGCCTGCAAGCCGGGATGGAGAGCTTATGTATGATGAAGAGAGCAAAGCTTTGACTCTTCGCTGCCCTCATTTCAACTCCAAATCCACGGAAATGATCCTTGGTTTTTCCAAAGGCTACTATACCCAAAACATGGAACACCCCGTTGAAATCTCACGTTTCAATCTGGACTTCTCCCAGTTGGAAACACGCACCTGCATATTTGAAACCCCCATGGAATTTTCCTGCGAAGAGCTGGGTAAAACAGGCTATGTTATCGGCGTGGAGTTGAGTTCTACTGGCATTACCTGGCTTGTGGAACACGAGGACGCAGAATTGATCTACAATATTGACATCTCTGCATTAAACTCTGATGAGCTGAGCCAAGTGCAAAGTCTACAGGGTCCATGGGCCGGAACCATAGACGGCTTCCTCCACGGAAGTCTGCACATGGCCGACGGCTCGATAATGGAAGTTTACGGTGGTGAGAGCAAAATCTATGAAGATGGTGTCTTAAGGTGCATCAGTCAATTTCCGATGAGCACCATAGACATCCACGCCGTTAAGGCCATTACCATAGGCGATACCACCCTTGAGCTGAACTGAAAACCTTCCGGCACAAAAAGACACATCCTGCGGATAGATGCAGGATGTGTCTTTTCAATATTATGTCAACTAAATTATGTTGACTTTCGGCTTCCATTATCAGGCCCTGTCCGGCTTATGGCCTTTTAGGAAGGGCAGCTTCACCTCGCTGAAGATGACGGCCAGGAAGATTAGCACAAAGCCCAGAAGCATCTTTCCGGTGACCAGCTCGCCATAAAACAGCACGGAGGTGAGGACACCGAAGACACTCTCCAAGGTCATTATCATGGCTGCCACAGAGGAATTGGTATACTGTATGCCCCAGGCCTGGAGGAAGAAGCAAATGGCGGTGCAGGCCACGCTGAGGTAGGCTATACCCAACCAGGCGTCCACGGACACATTCTCCGGGGCAGGCTCAAAGAGCACGGCGCCCACCCAGCAGATGAGGGCGGCAACGGTAAACTGCACCACGGAAATGGTGACGGCCTCGCCGCTGTCCTTATAATGCTCCAGAATTATAACCTGGAAGGCGTAGAAAAAGCCGCACATCAAAGTGAGCATATCCCCTATATTTACGTTGCCCAGGCCCTCGGTGAGAGAGACGAAGCCGATGCCCGTAACACACAGGAAGGCGGCCAGCACATTGGCAAGGCCGGGCCGGCGCTTATACACCAGCCAGGCCAGAAAGGGGGTAAGCACGCAATAGGTTGCAGTAAGGAATGCATTTTTCCCCGGAGTAGTATAAACCAGGCCATAGGTCTGAACTATATAGGCCAGAGCCAGACTCAGGCCAGCCAGGGCACCCCCCTGGATACAGCGGTGGCTCACATTCTTCAGCCGCTTACCTGCTGCTGCGCCCAGCAGCAATGCGGACACGGTAAAGCGTATGGACAGCACCCACATGGTGCCTATACTGTTCAAAGTGTTTTTCAGCACCACAAAAGAGGTGCCCCAGATTATTGCACACAGCAGCAGAGCCAACCTGCCCTGTAATCCTTTTCCTTTCATCTTTCTCTATTCCTTAGTCATAAACTGGGCCGCTGCCCGGAGCATCAGCTTCTTGGTACCGGCGCTTTCAAAGTTGATTTCTATGAGATAGTCTCCCCCCATTGGGGTGAGTTTATTTATAACGCCGGGGCCAAAAGCCTTATGACGCACCTTGTCGCCCAGCTTGAAATCAGGCATCTTTTGTGGCGCAGGTGCCTTCACTGCGCTTGGGGCGGACACCGGATTGTGAACGGTCCTGGCTGTTCCGTGTCTAGCAAATTCCGACTGGACCCGGCTCCGCTCTCCGTAGCCGTAGCCTCTGGGAATATTTTTTCTTATATGTTCTTCAGGTATTTCATCCACAAAGCGGGAAACACGGTTTGAGGTAGTCCGGCCAAAAAGCATGCGCTGCCGGGCGCAGACCAGGTGCAGCTGCTCCTTGGCCCGAGTCAGAGCCACATAGCACAGACGCCTCTCCTCTTCCATTTCGTCCTGTTCACCTATGGCCCGGACGCCGGGGAAGATGCCCTCCTCCATTCCCACGATGAACACGCTTGGAAATTCCAGGCCCTTGGCGGAATGCATGGTCATCATGACCACACAGTCGGCTTCCTTATCATAATTATCCATGTCTGTATACAGGGCCACATTTGCCAGGTAGCCGTCCAGGCTCTCGTCTCCAGACTCCTTCATATAGCTGAGAATACTGGTTTTGAGCTCCTTTACGTTCTCTGCCCTGGCGGTATCTTCCACGGTATTCTTTTCCTCCAGGGAGCGTATGTACCCGGTCTTTTCCATCAGCTCGTCGAAGATGGCGTCGGGGCTGTTGTCCCTGGCAAAGCTCTGGAGCTCTTTTAT
>OLRA01001458.1_pt1 | contig 27838 bp, 18 predicted proteins | sample 1673011 | NCBI WGS metagenome assembly OLRA01 (sample SAMEA3136746, study PRJEB25190) | human gut metagenome | reverse complement strand
TTATGATATCAAATGATTTTTTCATTTAATATAACATTGCATTGGATGAAAAAATCAAATCAAATAAATTTGAAGAATACACTAAGTTAGATGAAAAGATAGGTGTAGAAGACTATATAGAAAAATTCAAAAAACTAATAAAAAGAATATATTTATCAGAATAAAGTGGTTATTGCATATTAAAATTAGAACTAAAGGAGAAACAAAATGAAATTTATTATAGCGTCAGATTCGTTTAAAGGAAGTTTATCTTCTAATCAGGTTAATAATATTATTGAATCAAAAGTTAAGGAAATTTTTCCAAAGAGCTTTTGTGAAAAAATGTTAATTGCTGATGGAGGAGAAGGAACTTTAGAAGCTATTTATGGTGAAAGTGGCAATGGATATGACAAAATAGTAATTGATACAGTGAATCCTTTAGGTAAAAAAATAGATGGATATTATCTTAGAAAAGGTAATATTGCAGTTATTGAAATGGCGCAGGCTTCAGGATTAACGTTAATTGACGAAAAAGAAAAAAATCCTATGATTACAACATCTTTTGGAACTGGAATTTTCATAAAGCATGCAATTGAAAACGGTTGCACTAAAATCTATATAGGAATAGGTGGGAGTGCTACAAATGATGGAGGAATAGGTGCAATGATAGCCCTTGGTTATAGATTCTTGGATTCGGAAGGAAATGAATTGTCAGGAATAGGAGAAAATCTTGAAAAAATTGCAACTATAGATGATACCTTTGCTATAAAAGAAATTTCTGAAGTCGAAACCATTGTTATGTGTGATGTGACTAATACCCTAACAGGTGAAAAAGGTGCAACATACGTTTATGGACCACAAAAAGGTGGTACAGAAGAAATGTTGGAAAAGCTGGAAAAAGGAATGATTTCCTATAGAAAAATTCTGGAAGAATATTTGGGACATTCAATAGAAGAAATTGAAGGGTTAGGTGCTGCAGGAGGACTTGGTGCCGCTTTATATGGATTTTTAAATGGAAAGATGCAATCAGGCATAGATGTGTTACTTGAGTTAAATAATTTTGAAGAAAAATTAGATAGTACGGATATTGTTATTACAGGAGAAGGTAAGACGGATTACCAGTCAGCATGTGGAAAGGTTATCCATGGAATTGCAAGAAAATGTAAGAAATATAATGTTCCGGTATTGGTTATTTCAGGAAGTTTAGGAGAAGAAATTAATCAATTGTATAGTATGGGAGTTAGCGGAATGGAAGCTTCTGTGTGTAACATTATTTCTTTAAATAATGCCATGGACAATGCAGAGAAATATTTATGCTATGCAGCAGAGAGAGTACTTCGTGTACTTAAAACAGGAATGGAGTTAGTACAAAATGAAAAAATATAAAGGAATTATTTTTGATTCAGCTGGGTTAGGCGAAGCATCAAAGTATAACAAAACTACATACAAGTTAAACAATTTTAAAGAAATATTAGATATAGTATAGTTGGGAGTAATTGTAGCAGTAAAAACAGCCTAAAATTAAATATGAGACATATGTCAACTTGTTAACCGGTAAGGGAATGTGTAATACTAAACATACCTTATCGGTTTTTTATTCTTTAACATAAATTCTGTTAAAGAATAAAATTAAGTGTACATTATTTTTGCAAATCAGCACATAAATGGGAATGTGAAAATAATGGGAAATATAATAAAAATTTGGAGGTATATGTGATGAATAAAAAATGGGTAGTTATAATTTTAAGCCTGACGTTGATAATGTTAATAATGCCACAGAACATTACAGCAGAAGACAACAGTGTCAATTATGATAATTTGATAATAGTAAGCGATGACATCGTGTCCGAAGATGGAAGCAATGTTGTAAGATGGACAAAGGATAAAACATATGTAATATGTTCAAAAAATATGGTTAATCGTCCAACCGTAAAGTGTAAATTAATAATTGAGCCGGGAACAACAATTTTGTTTGGAACAGGAACAGGTAATATAGATGGAATAGAAAATTCAGAGGTAGTATATAGACCTTATCCAATTTTTATAGTTGAAGAGGATGGAAGCATTGAGGCAAAAGGCACAAAGGAGAAACCAATAACATTTAAAAACATAGACACTCATGTGGGATGGAATGGTATAGAGATATTTCTTCCGGATAATGGGGAGGTTACAGATACCTTTGAGTACTGTAATTTTATAAATGGTGGAGCTCAATATAGAGATTTTACGGAAGGGCTTATTGATGTATCTTATGGAACAGAAGAGACTAAGTTTAATTTAGTAGTGGATCATTGCAATTTTGATAGTACGGAATTAGTTAAGAATGTTGATTTGCAGACAAGTGAAATAGGAGCCGGCGTCTATTATGGAGACTACGATGGAAATAAAGTTGAAGCAAATATAAAAATATCAAATTCGACTTTTAAATCTCTTTCAATGGGAATTGAGGGGGTAACTTCTGATGAGTATGATAGTTATTTGTATAATGAAAAATCTAATTGTGTTATAGAAAATAACATATTTGAAAATAATGTGTCACAGTCTTATAGCCCATCAGTTGTTTGGGGAGGAAATGCAGAAATAAAGGATAATATATTTTATACTAAAGAAGGAGGAGCATTAACCAAGAATGCATTAGATTTAGATGGTCAATGTAATTATATAATAGAAGGGAACATATTTTATGGAAGCCAATCCACGGAATCTAAAAAGATGAATAAATGTGCACCAATTAAAGTACAGTTTGGAGCTAATATTAACGCTGATAAAACAAGACATTATAAGGAAAACAGGTGCGATTATTCATCAGAATATGGAAATTATGTAGAATTAAATGGAAGTATGATAACTCAGGAATGTAACCTTGGAAATGTGTCCGGGTTGGAGTACTATTTTAAAAATTGTAATATTGGATATAAGAATGGAAACAAATCAAAAGTTAAATTTAATGCAGGCAGTACAAATGTAATAGAGTCATTAAATGTTTTATATAATGGGGAATTAGAGGCAATTGGAGAAAAAGTAAATCCTGTGAGATTTGTTGCTGCATCTGACAGGGGACTTACAACATCTTCTAATGGAATTAGTTTAGAACAAAATTCTTCTTCTGATTATTTAGAGGGAAAGGCAGTGTTTGAAAATTGCGTATTTGATAATGTTAAGTTAAGTAGTACGGTAGTAAGTAAATCAACAGAGTCAGAAGAAAAAATACCACAAGTACTGACTATAAAGAATAGTGATTTCATAAATGAATCATCAGGAATAAGCGTTAAATATAACAGTTATTATGATTATATTTGTGGCAAGATTTTAATAGAAAACGTATTTATAAAAGGAACAGGAAATGACACATATTCAGGAATGAGTATTACTGCATATGGTAATAAAATTCCATCGGAGAATATTTTTGAAGCATCTAATTGCGTGATTTACAATTTTCAACAGCAACGTTACGGAATTGGATTAGACCTTAGTATTGATGATAATCTTACAGATAGCATAATACTTAAAAATATTACATTGGCAAATAATTATTATGGAATTAAAGCAAGCAAATCAATGACAAAATTCCCTATTATCCAAGATAGTATTATAGCAAAAAATACAAGAGGTTTTGATGTAAGTGAAGGTATAAATATATTTAATATTACTTATACATGTATTTATAACGATGGTTGGAATGGAAATACTTATGGATATGGAGAAGGATGTATTTTCAAAGATCCTATATTTGCAGATTTGAATAATGGCGACTTTCATCTTAAGTCAACAGGTGGCAGATGGGACGGTTCAAAATGGATAACAGATACAGATGCAAGTCCGTGTATCAACGCAGGAAATCCTGCAAGTGATTATGCAAATGAACCTGAACCTAATGGAAATAGAATAAATATGGGAGTTTTTGGAAATACATTTCAGGCTTCAAAAACAGGTAACGGAAGTGTGCAACCAACTACAAATCCTGCCGGTGGAGAAACTACAACTCCGATGACAACTAAGTTCAATGGGGAAACTACAACTCATGGGGCAACGAACCCTGACAGAGAAACAACAACCACAAATGCTAAACCAACAGCTTCCGGAACAATAATTATCGGCAGTACAAAAGCTTCAGAAAAGGAAACACTTAGAAAACCATCAGTTAAGAAAATAACAAAGGGTTCCAAAAGATTAACAGTAACTTTTAACAAGATGAAGAATAGTGGTAAAGTATTTTATGAAATACAATATTCTACAAAGAAAAATTTTAAAAAAGCTACAAAGACTTTAAAAGTAAGTGCAAAGAAAACCAAAGTAATAATTAAAAAACTTAGAGGAAACAAAAAATACTATGTACGCATAAGAGCTTATCAGACGAAAAAAATAAATGGCAAGAATAAGAAAGTTTATTCAGTATGGACAAAAGTTAAGGCAGTGAAAACCAAAAAGTAAACAATAAAATCCGCGTTTAAGGTATAATATCAGAGTTGACACAATTAATTAAGCTTCAAAGAGGTATAATATGTTTAATTATGAGATTCTGAAGTAATTAAACGATATGCAAAGAAAGGGTGCCTTGCAAATATTAGGCACCCTTTCTGTAATATGTAATAATAAATTTTAATAGATATCTAGGTCGTAATCACCAAAGTCGGCATAGTCGAATTTTAATGTTTCTACAACTTTTGTTTTCTTGCTTGTCATTGTTAGAACAGTAAGAAATGCAATGTTCTTTGATAAAAATAATTTTATAAGTATATTTAAAAATTTAAAAGAATATTTCGAAATATCTTTCTAAAATAATGTAAGACTTTACATTGCAAATATGATACAATAGGTTTCATATAGCGAGTAGAAAGGATATTTATTTAATGGAAAAAACGAGGGACGGTTTTAAGAGCGGAACTGGGTTTGTTATCGCCTGTATTGGTTCTGCCGTAGGTATGGGGAATATTTGGAGATTCCCATATATGGTATCAGACTGGGGAGGAATGACTTTTTTGATTCCCTATGTTTTGTTTGTAATTTTGATAGGTTCAACTGGACTTATTGAAGAGATGGCTTTGGGACGTGCGGCTAAGGGCGGTCCTATTAAGGCTTTTGGAAAGTGTACTGAGGTGCACACAGGCAAGAAGAAGTCAGGAGAGATTGTGGGCTTACTGCCTGTAATTGGTTCTCTTGCATTGGCTATTGGCTACACAGTTGTTGTAGGATGGATTTTTAAATATGCATTCCTTGCAATATCAGGTCAGCTTTCAGGAATGGGAAAGAATATGGATGTCATAGGCGGTATGTTTGGAACTACGGCTTCAGCCTTCGGAAACAATACTTGGCTTGTAATTGCGGTGATTGTTACAGCAGTGATTATGGCATTTGGTATTGCCGGAGGTATTGAAAGAGCCAATAAGTTTATGATGCCTTTATTGTTTGCATTGTTTCTTGGACTTGGAATTTATATTTTTACACTTCCGGGAGCAAGCGAAGGATACAAGTACATTTTTACAATTAATCCTAAGGGATTGCTGAATCCAAGACTTTGGATTTATGCTTTTGGACAGGCATTTTTCTCATTATCAATTGCAGGCAATGGAACAGTTATTTACGGTTCATATTTAAGTGAAAAAGAAGATGTGGTAAGTTCAGCAAGAAATGTGGCTATTTTTGACACATTGGCAGCCCTTCTTGCATCATTTGTAATTATTCCGGGAATGGCAGTTGGTGGAGCAGAGCTTTCATCAGGCGGACCGGGATTAATGTTTATTTATCTTGTTAACGTATTTAACGGCATGCCGGGTGGCAAGATTGTTGGAATTATTTTCTACATATGCGTATTATTTGCAGGAATGAGTTCACTTGTTAACTTATATGAGGCACCTGTGGCAACATTAGAAGAGCGATTTGGGTTCAAAAGACCTGTGGCAGTTGGAAGTATTGCCGTTGTAGGTTGTATTGTTGCATTGGTTATTCAGGGAATTGTTTCAGGCTGGATGGATGCAGTTTCAATTTATATTTGTCCATTGGGAGCAATGCTTGCGGCGATTATGTTCTTCTGGGTTGCAGGAAAAGACTTTGCGCTTAATGCGGTTAATCAGGGAAGAGATAAGAATATCGGTCCATGGTTTGTGCCACTTGGAAAGTATGTTTTAGTACCACTTGCTTTTATTGCTTTAGTTGCAGGAGCTATACTTGGTGGTATTGGTTGATAAAAAATCTCAATACAACTCCTTGTTGAGACAAAAGTTACCAGTTTACATAATGCCATAAACTTGGAATTTAAAGAAAAACTGGTTTACATAAAATCAAGAAAATATTTGGTATATTGAGAAATACCCCAAAAATTCAGAAATATTGAATTTTTGGGGTACATTTTTTGCAACATAGCTAGTATAAGTAACATATTAGTTTACATAACAATCTAAGGATAAGTCAATATGTGACAATAGCGAGCTTAAAGTAAGAATATGTGACATGACAAGTTTACATAAGTTGAAAACGTACCACAAAAAAACAAGAAATGGCAAAATTTGGGGCACGTTACCAAAAAAACGAGACAAACCGAAGATATGGGGTACGCTACCAAAAATATGGGACAAACCGAAGATATGGGAAAATTTGTATTTGTCCTGAAAAATGTGAAAAAGCTATTTTTTCGTTATGGAAAGTGTCGACGGAGAAATAGATAGAAAAATAAAATACTAAAATAAAAGACAGCCGATTCAGTGAAGCAATTCTTCAGTGGTGCGGCTGTTTTTTTGTGGAAAAACAAGGGGTCAGTTTGTGAAAAAAACGACCATTCCATAGTGGTAAAATTATATCAGAGCTCAAAAATAAAACACATATTTAAGAATTAGGTTAATATTTGAAAAAAATCAATGAGATTTATGAATAAAATTTGTTGTATATGCCTAGAGTGACAATATGTGTCTACGCTAATTAGTATAATTCATTTAAACAAAAAAATGGAGGAACGGATATGCAACGTGAAAGCACTGATAAGATACAACGAGTTCTTGGTATATATAAAAAATTAGTCAGTGGTGAAATTGTTAGCAAGGTTGAGGAAGCTAATAATTATGGAGTAAATGAGAGAAGTATTCAGAGAGACATTGATGATATAAGAAGTTTTATGGAATCAGAAGTATGGCGAACAGGAATTATAAATAATGTTATTTATGATAGAGAGAAGAAAGGATTTCGTCTGGAACAACAGAATCCGACGGAATTGACTAATGGTCAAATGTTGGCAATCTGCAAGATATTACTTGATAGCAGAGCACTTCTAAAAACAGATATGATAGAAATTCTGAATAAGCTGATTGAAAATTGTGTTACTAAAAATAATCAGAAAGAAATTCTTGATTTAATAAAAAATGAAAGATTTCATTATATTGAACCAAGGCATAAGGTTAGCTTTTTGGACACAATGTGGGATATTGGACAGGCAATCAGAAAATCACAATACATCCATATTAAATATGAAAAAGCAGGAACAAAAGAAATAGTAGAAAGAAAATTAAAGCCGGTGGCGATAATGTTTTCGGAATACTATTTTTATGTAACGGCATTCATCAGTGATGAAGAAATCAAAAAAGATTTTGAAGTTTTAAATGATTCGTTCCCAACAATATACAGAATTGACCGAATAAGAGAGCTTAAAATATTAGATGAGAAATTCTTTATACCATACAGAAACAGATTCGAAGAGGGAGAGTTTAGAAAACGAATTCAGTTTATGTACGGTGGCAAACTTAGAAACGTAAAATTCAAGTATACAGGCGACGATATTGATGCAATACTTGACCGACTTCCAACAGCGCAGATATTAGAAGAAAGAAAAGGCTACTACATTGTGAAAGCAGAAGTATTTGGCAAGGGAATCGATATGTGGTTGAGAAGTCAGGGGGATAAAGTTGAAGTGATGGGATAGGACAAATGCAGTTGTAAATGTCAATATATAATTGTACAATTTTAACTTTAAAAATGTGGTAGAATAGTTATAATTAATTACAAAGTAATAGTACGGAAGTGATTATATATAACGACAGCACATATAATCAGGACTTAATCGCATAGGAGAAGTTATGAAGATTGCCATTGTAGACGACAGCAGTTTGGATAGAGATTTTTTAAAGAACGGATTAGAAATAATCTTTGAAGAGAGAAACATAGAGAACCTTGAAATACAGGAGTTTAGCAGTGGGGAAGAGCTGCTTAATTATCTAAGAGAGAATCCTTCAGATTTTTTCCACATTATTTTTATGGATATTTATATGGAAGATTTAACAGGTGTGGAGACGGCAAAAGCAATTAGAAAGACTGATGAACAGGTGAAAATTGTATTTATTACAACAAGTAATGAGTTTGCCAGTGAAAGTTATGAGGTAAGAGCAGAGGATTATTTGATTAAGCCTTTTGACGGCCAGCGGATGAATAAGATTATTGACAGATTTTTTAGAAAAAACAAAGAAGTTAAGATTTTGGAATTCCCCAACGGCAGAAAGGTTTCTGTTAATTCTATTGTCTATACCAGTTTTTCAGGACATTACGTAACTGTTTTTATGAAAGATGGAGAGAATGTGCAGATAAGATGCACTCAGAAGAATTTTGAAAAAATAATCGGACCATATCCTCAACTTATATCAAGTTTCAAAGGCGTTATAGTTAATTTGGAACAGGTTGACGGAATCGAAGAGGACAGATTTAGAATGAAATATGGTGAATTTGTTCCAATTAGCAGAAGAAAGTATGGTGAAGTGAAGAAGCAATATACAGATTTTCTTATGAGAAAATTAATGGAAAAGGAGGAAACGTAAATGACCTCTTTTAGAATGTTTGAAATTATATTGTATTCAATGGTTAGTCTTTTGCCATATTTAGGACTGGCGTTGTATCCTTTCGAGGACAAGTTTAGAATGTCCAAAATTAAGTTAAGCGGATGCATTGTTATTCTTACGGTAATTCAAAGTGCTCTTGGAATATATGCAACAATGTGTTCACAGGAACAGAAAGCTTTATTTTCACTGCTAAGCACAGTATGCTACGGTGGATTTTATTTTCTTGCAATAAAAGAGAATGTAGGAAAACTTGTATTTGTTTTATTAATAGTATCTAATTTTGCCAACTTTGTTGTAATGTGTGCAAAGTGTGTGGAAGGTCATATTTTTCCACAGCTTGCAGTTGAAAACAACAAATGGTCTTTTTCTTTATGCACAATGATAGTGCAGCTTATTTTTATTCCACTTTTATTTTTATATTTTAAAAAGTATATAAAAGGGGTGGCTCATATAGAAACGGGAAAAAAGATTTGGAGATTTTTGTGGACAATTCCGGCAACTTTTTATCTGTTCTGGTATCATGGGCTTTATTTTAATACAAAATCATCAATTGAGTTAGCAATGGACCCGGTTAATATGCTTTTTACGTTTTTTATTAATCTTGGAGCTGTGGTTGTTTATACGGTTATTGTTAATTCTATGGCTGAATTTCAATATAATCTTAATTTGGAAGAAGAAAAGAAACAGCTTGAAATTGAAAATCTTTGTTTTGAAAATATGAAGAAGCAAATGGAATCTACAAGGAGGGCGCGTCACGATTTGAAGCATCATATGAAGGCTGTTCACACAATGGCAGAAAACAATGAGTGTAAGAAAATTACAGAGTACATAGAAACATATTTGGAACACGTGTCATTAAAGAAGCCTTTGGTTTATTGCACCAATTTTACTTTAAATGCACTGATTGTATATTATGTTCAGCAGGCGGAAGCTCACAAAATAAAGTTAAAGTTAAATATTGAGTTGCCGGAAGAAACCAATGTTAAGGAGGCAGATTTAACAGTATTGTTTGGAAATCTTTTGGAGAATGCAATTGATGCCTGTGATGAGGTGCAGGAAAATAAAAGATATATTAATTTAAAAATCTACAAGCCTAATTCAGATTCAATAGTTTTCTATATTGAGAATGGTTTTAATGGAAGTATTAAAAAGAAAAATCAGCAATTTCTGACAACTAAGGCTAACGGCAACGGTATTGGAATTGAGTCGGTAAAATATGTTGTTCACAAATACAACGGAGACGTTAATATAAAAACAGACGAAAACAAATTTATCGTTTCAGGAGTTTTATTACAACCACTTGACGCCACAAAATAACCGTTGGACGCCAGCTTATAGATTTCTTATATATTATTTTTTTATAATAATGTTGTAATAGACAAGGTACGATAAAAAAGGAGGATAATATATGAGGAGAAAATGGAAAAAATTACTAAGCACAACATTGGCATTGGCAATGGTTATAACAACTATTGGAGTACGTGAAGTGCCGGTAAGTGCAGCGGAAGAAGAGAATACAAATGAGAGTGTGGTTTATATGGATAACATGGCATATGATACCACAACAGGACATTTTTATAAGTTAAGTAGTGTGGGAACATACGAGCAGGTAAATGCAGAAGCTAAGGAAAGTGGCGGCTACCTTGCCTGTATTTCTTCAGCAGAAGAGAATGAGATAGTTGCAAAGGTTTCAAGTACAGGAAAAACAACTACATCATCTTATATTGGACTTATGAGAAATGAGGAAAATATTCAGGAATGGATGTGGGCAGATGGAAGCGAAGTAAATTACACTAATTGGAACGAAGGTGAACCTAACAGTGAAAATGAAAAAGTAGCGGAAATTTACGATAGCACAAGAAGTCCAGGTGCAGAAAAATGGAATGACTGTACTGTGTCAAGTAGAAATACAGGTGTCATAGAATACAATGAATGTATTCATCCTGAATCACAGTATGTTGTAAAGAATAAAACTTTTGCAGACTGTGAACAGGGAGGTTACACAGGAGATACTTATTGTGGATTTTGTAATGAAAAGATAGCAGACGGAAAAGAGACAGAGCCGGGAGGACATGCAGAGGCTGTTATTGATGAAAAAACAGTAAAAGAGGCAACATGTACAGAAGAGGGCTATACAGGCGATAAGATTTGCCCTACATGTAAGAAGGTTTTGGAACATGGGAAAACAACTCCGGTCAATGGACATACAGAGTCAGAAGAGCTTCGTAAGGTTAGGGAAGCAAGCTGTTATTTAGATGGTTATACAGGTGAAACATATTGTACAGTTTGTGGAGAAACATTAGAAGCCGGGGATGCCATTACAAAATTAGAACATGAATATGAAGATAATGTATGTAAAAACTGTGGAAGAATTAATAATGCCCAGTTAGATACAACATATACATCAAAGACAACAAATTTATATCCGTTCCAGGTAATACAGTTTAAGGCACCTGAAAATGGAAAGTACAAGTTCTATTGTGAAAATATTACAAATTGGGATTCATATGGCTATTTATTTAAAGAAGAAAACTTTAATGACCAGGTTATAATAGACGGAATAGAAAAGTTTAACGCAAAAAAAGAGAATAATACCGGAGGCAATTCTAGATTAAAAGGTTATTGGAAGATTAACGATGATGATGGCGCAAACTCGGCACCTGAAATAACCGCAGAATTAGAGAAAGATAAGATATATTATTTTGTTGTAGGACCTCATTCAACAAATACAGGTGAATTTAGCATAACAATAACATGTACTCATGAGAAAACACACAGGGAAGGAAGAACACTTTCAGACTGTACAGAGGGTGGTTACACAGGTGATGTTATTTGTGATACATGTGGAAAACTTGTGGAACAGGGACAGAATTTGGAACCGGGTGAACATACAGTTGAGGTTGTGGATGCCAGAGAAGCAAATTGTTATATCGAAGGAAAAACAGGTGAAGAAAAATGTTCAGTATGTGATAAAGTATTAAAAGAAAATGAAGTAATACCAAAGCTTGAACATAAATATGAAAATGAGGTATGTGTTAATTGTGGAAGAATAGAGAATGCTAAAAAAGGCACAGAATATTCTTCATATATAACAGAAAAATTACCAATTCAGGTAGTAGAATATACTGCACCGGAAACAGAAAAAATTATTTTTGAATGTAACAATACAAGATATTGGAATAGCATCGGATACTTGTTTGACGAAACAAATTATAGCGATGAAATGCTTATGGATGAACTTGAAAAATATTATTCAGGAGATAGCGATTATATAAGCTTTAAAAACTATTTGGCAGAAAATGTGTATGGTGGAGGAACGGGTGCTCCGGCAATTAAGTATAAAGTTCAAAAAGATAAGAAATACTACTTAGTTATAGTGCCTCAAGAAAATGATTATGGAGAATTTACTGTAACAATTGATTGTCCACATGACAGAACACATGTAGAAAATAAAGCAATTAAAACATGTTCAGAAGGTGGTTATACAGGAGATGTTATATGTGATTTATGTGGAAAAGTTGTAAAACATGGTGAAAACATAGAACCTGACAGTGAACATAATTACATTAATTATAAGTCAATTGAACCTACATGTAATGAATATGGTAAACGTTATTTAAAATGTGTGAATTGTGGAAATGAGAAAGTTTTAGAAGATGAAGACTATGGATATGCAGATCATAGGTATGTCTTAGTTAATAGCGTAAAGGCAACATGTACAACTGACGGATATTTAGGTGACAGTAAATGTAAGTATTGCGGTTTGGAAAATGAAAACCAGCCGGAAAATAAGGTCATAAAGGCATATCATAATATGGATCCGGAAGAAATAGATTCATGTTTGATAAATGATTATAAAAGTGTAGAAGCAACATGTGAAAAAGAAGGCTACACAGGAGATGTATATTGCACAATATGCCATAAAGTTATTAAAGAAGGCAAAACAATTGAGAAATTAGAGCACTCATTTAAAGATGGCAAGTGTATGGAATGTGGCGCTGACGAGAAAGTAGTAAAAAGCGAGAAAGACGGTTACTATGAAATTTCTACATTTGACCAATTAATTACATATTTGAAAAATGTAGAGTCAGGAATCAGCGGAAAACTTATAAATGATATAGAGTTTCCGGAAAATTATGATGATGAAGATGACGTTATTGGAAGAAAAACACTGAAAAATAGTACTTTTGATGGCAATGGTCATAAAATATCAGGAATTAATTCAAATGGAACTCAAACAAAGTTATTCGATGATATTTACGTAAGTGAAATAAAGGATCTTGAAATCGAATGTAAAGAAAAAGAAGATGGCAGAGGTTTGGGCGTCTACCTTGCAGATTCTACTATTGATTCAAAATTTACAAACTGTAGTATTACAGGTAATAGGATTGAAACAGACGGTTATTGTTCAGCTATGATAAGGGAAGCATATGCGAGTGAATTTATACATTGTATAAATAATGCAGACATTATATACAACAATGATACGCAGATAGTGGCAGGATTGGTATGCGAGGCAGAGAATTGTATTTTTGATAAATGTGAAAATAATGGAAATATTGCTACCACGAAGGCATATGTAGTTGGTGGTATTATTGCTCAAGCTAAAAATTGTATTATAAAAGACTGTATTAACAGAGGTGACATTACAACTTATGGTTATACAGCAGGAATTGTTGCAGGAGTTACTAATACAGATAATAGACCATGTACAACATCAATAACAGGATGTACAAATGAAGGCAAAGTGGGAAGTATAGCAAAGGGTAATCATACTTATACAGCAGGAATATGTATTGTATATAATGGGTCTAATGGATCAACAGATGCCGATGAATTAATTATAAATAATTGTGTTAATAACGGTGAAATTGAAGGAGATACAGTAGCAGGAATAATTGGTAACAGTTCTGGAAATTTGAAATTATCAGACTGCGAAAATAACGGTGCCATTAATGGACGATATAGTGCAGGCGGAATCGCACAATGTATAGAAAATAAAAATAGTAATGAGGCTGAAGTAAGCAACTGTATTAATAATGGTAATGTATTTGGTGGCGAAGAAGCAGCAGGAATAATTGATTATGCGGAAGGTATAACTGTTACAAACTGTATAAATAACGGAAATATTTCATCAAATGGTTATGTAGGCGGAATATTTAGTTATACTTCTTCTGTAAAAGGAACAGGACTTGTTAACAATGGTAAAATAAGTGGTTTGGAAGATATTGGTGGAATCAGTGCATATGATGAAGGCAATTCAATATTTAGCAAGTTATATAATACAGGTGTAATTGATGAGGAAAACATAGGTGCACAAGTAAGTAATCTTGTTAAATTGGGAGAAAGTTCAACAGGCGAAGAACTTGAAGAAGAGCATAAGCATGATTATGTTGCATTATCAACAGTAACAAAGGCAACAACTGAAAAAGACGGTTACATAGAAAAAAGATGTAAATGCGGTCAGACAGAAAAACAGCCTATAAAACAGATTAAGAGTGTTGATATTTCAAATACAAAATTTGAATATACAGGAAACAGCATTACTCCAACAGTAACTGTAAATGATACAGATGACAAGGTGATTTCATCTGAATACTACACAGTAACTTACAGAAACAAAGCAACAGGCAAGGCAGTAAATGAAGTAAAGGAAGTTGGAACATACGAAGTAGTTGTAACTTTCAAGGACTTATATGAAGGTCAGGTTGTAAAACAGATTGTTGTTGAAAATACAAATAAGCCATCAAATCCAAAAACTGACAATCCTAATGCTGGAGGTAAGGTATCCGCAAAAGTAACAAAACCTGCAAAGGTTAAAGGTGTTTCTGCAAAGAACAATAAGAAGAAATCATTAACAGTAAAATGGAGAAAAGTAAATGGCGTAAAAGGCTATCAGCTTAGATATGCAACAAACAAGAAAATGAAAAAGGCCAAAATAATAACAATTACAAAAAACAAACTTGTAATCAAAAAATTGGCAAAGAAGAAATATTACATTCAGGTTTGTGCGTACAAAGTAGACAGTAACGGAAAGAAAGTCAAAGGAAAATGGAGTTCAAAGAAAGCTATAAAAGTTAAGAAATAACAAGTTAGAGAAATAGTAAAGTTAGAGAATTATTTAAGTTAGATAATCAGTAAAGCTAGAGAAATAGTAGAGTTAGATAATCATTTAAGTTTACCTAAACGGGGCGCTGTGTCGATGAAGCAATATCGATACAGCGCCTTAATAGTTGGAGAGGATGGAATTTTTTTGTTGTAATAAATGAATAAATATGCAGCTAAAGTATTGCCAAATAGGGTGAAAAAAACTATAATTTTTTTGGTGAAAAATTTTAAAAAACTATGTTAGTTGGTGAAAACCAGAGAGAAGATTAAGTAAAAAATATTAGAGGAGAGACTGAAATGAAAACAAGAATTGGTATTTTAGGTTATGGTAACCTTGGAAAAGGTGTTGAATGCGCAGTTAAAGAAGCTAATGATATGGAATTAGTTGCTGTATTTACAAGAAGAGATCCTAAGAATGTAACTATTTTAACAGAAAATGTTCCGGTATGTCATATTGATGAAGCAGCAGACTGGAAAGACAAGATAGATGTTATGATTTTATGTGGTGGTAGTGCTACAGATCTTCCTGTACAGACTCCACAGTTTGCTTCAATGTTTAACGTAATTGACAGTTTTGATACTCACGCAAGAATTCCTGAACATTTTGCAGCAGTAGATAAGGCGGCTAAGGAAGCTGGAAAAGTAGCAGTTATTTCAGTAGGTTGGGATCCTGGAATGTTCTCACTTAACAGAGTTTATGCTAATGCAATTCTTCCAGATGGAAAAGATTATACATTCTGGGGCAAAGGTGTAAGCCAGGGACATTCAGATGCAATTCGTAGAATTAAAGGCGTTAAGAATGCAAAGCAGTACACAATCCCTGTTGAAAGTGCTTTGGAAAGAGTTAGATCAGGTGAAAATCCTGAACTTACAACAAGAGAAAAACATGAAAGAGAATGTTTTGTTGTATTAGAAGAAGGTGCAGATGCTGCAACAGTAGAGAAAGAAATCAAAGAAATGCCTAACTATTTCTCAGACTACAATACAACAGTTCATTTCATTACTGAAGAAGAATTAGAAAAGAACCACAGCGGAATGGCTCACGGTGGTTTTGTAATTCGTTCAGGAAAGACAGGAATGAACAAAGAACATAATCACATTATCGAATACAGCTTAAAGTTAGATTCAAACCCTGAATTTACAACAAGTGTATTAATCGCTTATGCAAGAGCTGCTAAACGTCTTTATGATGAAGGCCAGAAAGGCTGCAAGACAGTATTAGATATTGCACCTGCATACTTATCAGAAATGAGCGATGAAGATTTAAGAGCACATTTATTATAATAAGTAGATAGGATACAAATATTGAAGATTGAAAGTATTGAATTGTAGAGTAGTTGATTCAAAATTAAATTTGTATAATTGAATATTTGAAATAAAAAGGTCTGGTAGAAATATCGGACCTTATTTATTTTTAAAAAGCACCCCGAAAAGCATTTTTGCCGTATCGGGGTACTTTCTGCAACATTTAATCTACAGCGGACTTTTTCTCTTCCCGTTCATAAAACTTAGCACTTTCTTTTTCGTAGCATTGTCTTTTATTGGCGCAGGCTGCCAGTTGTTTGTATCTCCGGTGTAAACGTAACATGGAATTATGTTGCCTGTTTCCTCTGATATTTTATTATTTGAAGTAAGAGTTATTGTGTGCTGGTATATGATTGTGCGGTTTTCGGGATGGCGGTTGCCACCAAAAATAAAGTTTCCCATTGAATAAATAATTGTTTTGTTTTTGTATTTCTCCAATGGCTGTAACACGTGCGGGTGATCGCCAATTATCAGGTCGGCACCGGAATCAATTAAAGTATGACAGGCGTTAACCTTCCAGCTTTCAGGTTCGTGAAGCCCTTCAGTTCCACCGTGAAAATAAATAATCTGATAGTCACTTTTCTTCTCAGCTTTTTTCAGGGCAGACTGAATTGTAGGTAAAACATAATCGCCATACATAGATACACAAATTACAGCAATTTTAAAATTATGCTTTTCAAAATAAACAATCTTACCTTCCTCGCCCCATTTAACGTTAGCAGCATCTAAAGCTTTTCTTGTGTCTTCATGTCCCTCCAAGCCGTAATCATTAATATGATTATTTGAAATAGAAACCATATCAATGCCACCGGCTGATAAGATTTTGGCATTTTTTGCAGGTGACTTAAACCAAAAAGCACGGACATTAGGATCTGCATATTGTCCCTTGTCGCTAACTTTCAACTTCTTGCTGTCTGAATAAACATTTTCGCAGTCCGCAATTGTGAAGTCATCATTTAAGAAATAAGAGTTAACTTTCTCTAAAAAATATGAAGGATTCTTAGCCTTTGCAACGTCATTAAAACAATTTTCATAAGAAGTATTTTCGTCTGTTGCACAGAGACAATCACCAACAAAACTTAACTTAATAGTATTAGCAGGAGCGGTTGTTGCAACAGTACTTGAATCTTTAGTAGTGGTTTGTCCTGAACTTGAAGAGTTGCTTTCATCGGATGAATTGCCTGTGTTGCTTCCAATTGATTTTGAATTGCTATTATTTTGAGCTGCGTTTCCTATAGTGTTTTTCTTCGAATTTTTATTCTGACTCATCGTTTCTTTCTGGCCCAAAACATTAGTTGCCGTATCCATAGGTTTAACCGAAAGGTTAAAAAATATTGCCACGGTTATAACCGACAGTATTATGGGCAAAATTAATATAATATTTTTTTTCATTTTCTCTCCATTCTTCTATAATTATGTAGAATAAATTTGAGGGTGTTTATAGAAAATATACAAAACCCGACCTTAGAATTTATTGTATCATATGAGTCGTTAAGATGAAAAAGAAAAAACAATAAAAAAGAAGATAAAATATATACAAAAATAGATTGGCCGTATATACAAGGAATAAATAAGTGTGATACAATTATCGAAGTTGAAATTTATGGGAGAAATCATATGTCAAAATACATATTAGAAGTTTGTGTTGATTCAGTAGAATCAGCAATTTTCGCATATAATGGAGGAGCAACAAGAATTGAGTTATGCTCAAATCTTGTTATAGGAGGAACAACTCCGGATTTAGAATTGTTTAAAACTATTAGAAACCATATTCAGATTCCAATTAACGTAATGATACGTCCTCGTTACGGTGATTTTTGCTACACAGAATATGAACACGAAATTATGTGCAGACAGGTGGAAAACTTTAAAAACGAAGGTGCGGATGCAGTTGTAATTGGGAGTTTAAATATTGACGGAACATTAAATGAAAAGCAGATGAAAGAACTTATTAAAGAGGCAGGTCAGTGTAAAATTACCCTTCATAGAGCTTTCGATATGTGTAAGGATTATTTTCAAACAATGGAAGAAGCCATAAAACTTGGTGTGGATACGATTTTAACTTCAGGAGGAAAACAGAACTGCATTGTAGGTGCTGAAACCATTAGAACTTTGGTTGAACAGGCGGAAGGAAGAATAGAAATATTAGTTGGTGCAGGTGTAAGTCAAAATAATATTGCAGAACTGATTAAGAGAACAAAAACCAAAAGCTTCCATATGTCGGGAAAAACAATTATAGAGAGCACAATGAAATATAGAAATCCAGACGTTTTTATGGGACTTCCGGGAATTAGTGAGTATAAAAAATATCAAACAGATGAAAAAATTATAAAACAGGTAGTAGAAATACTACAAAGAAATATAGAGTCCAAAACACAGATTCAGGAATAAAAATTTTAATTTAAGAAAATTAATATAATCTGAAAACTAAAAAGTAACTTACAGGAAAATGCAAAAGAAGGAGGAAAAAATGTATTCAGCATTATTAGTAATTATTTATTTAGCATTTATAAGTTTAGGTTTGCCTGATACTCTGTTGGGCTCAGCGTGGCCACAGATGCATATCGAACTTAATGCATCATTGTCTTCAGCAGGAATTATAACAATGATTATATCCCTGGGAACGGTTATATCAAGTTTGTTTTCGGACAGATTAAACATTAAGCTTGGAACAGGAAAAGTCACGGCTATTAGTGTATTAATGACAGCAGTAGCATTGCTTGGATTTTCACTATCACATAGTTTCATAATATTATGTGTGCTCGCAGTACCATATGGATTAGGTGCAGGAGCTGTAGATGCGGCATTAAATAATTATGTTGCACTACATTATTCCTCAAAACATATGAGCTGGCTTCACTGTTTCTGGGGAGTTGGCGCATCAATAGGACCATATATTATAGGAACATGTATGGCTCACGGTTTAGGCTGGCGTGGTGGTTACAGTGTTATTTCAGTACTTCAGTTTACACTTACAGCAGCATTATTTATAACATTGCCATTATGGAAAAAAGTAGAAAACAGCGAAAACAATGTAATCAATGGAAATAACGAAAGAACTCAGGAAGAACCACGGGAGAGAAAAGCTAAATCATTATCAGAAGTATTACATATTAAAGGGGTAATCTACATTTTATTTGCATTCTTCTGCTATAGTGCAGTTGAGCAGACAACAACATTGTGGTGTGCAAGTTACCTTGTATTAAATAGAAGCATTGACAGCAACATAGCAGCCAAGTTTGCAGCATTTTTCTACATAGGAATTACATTTGGACGTTTCCTGTGCGGATTTATTGCAGACAAGTTAGGCGACAAGAATATGATAAGACTTGGAATTGTAATAATTGTGGCAGGTATTGTAATGTTATTTATGCCAATACCGGGTGCAGCTATAGCTTTGGCAGGACTTATAACAATAGGTCTTGGTTGCGCACCAATATATCCGTCAATTATTCATTCAACACCATTTAACTTTGGCGCGGATAATTCACAGGCGGTTATCGGAATACAGATGGCATTTGCTTATGTGGGAACAACATTTATGCCACCATTATTCGGACTTATTGCCCAGTATATTAACATAGGATTATTCCCGGTATATATTTTAATATTTACTGCAATAATGCTTTTGACAACAGAAGTGTTAAATAACATTAACAAGGATAAAGCATATAAATAATCCAAATAAACAAAAGAAGTCAGTGTTTTTAACATGGGATATTCTAAGGAAAACTGTTTTGGGCTTTTTATGTAATTAGAATTGAAAGAGTCAGGAAACAATAATACTAGAAAGTGCAAAAAAAGCCCTAAATTAATACCACAAAACTATGTACATAATTAAAAAAAGTATGTATTATTAAAGACGCGACAGTTAAGGCTGTCGCGTTTTGTGGAAAGAAGGGTGAAAATTATGAAATATATGAGACAATTTGGGATTATTATGTTAGTAACCTGTATAGGTGAAATCTTAAAATATTTAATTCCGTTGGCAATACCGTCAAGTATTTATGGATTGTGTCTGATGATGGTTTTGCTTGTGACAGGCATTGTGAAAGTAGACGATGTAAAAGAGTCAGGAACTTTTCTAATAGAAATAATGCCTTTAATGTTTATTGCATCGGGAGTAGGAATAGTTGTTTATTGGAAACAGCTTAAAACCATGCTTATTCCACTTATAATTATTACTTTTGTGTCAACAGTCCTTGTAATGGCTGTGTCAGGAAAAGTAACCCAGTATGTGATAAAGAGGAGAAAAAAACATGAATCAGATGATAATTAATTCTACGACAATAGGTGTAGTAATAAGTGTAATGGGATACGAGTTAGGCTTATTATTAAAAAGAAAATTTAAGTCAGCTATTTTTAACCCACTTTTAATTTCAATAATATTTGTAATATGCTGTCTGCTCTTGTTTAGGGTAGATTATGATAATTACAACAAAAGCGCACAGTATTTAAGTTATCTTTTAACACCGGCAACAGTATGTCTTGCAATACCTTTGTATCAGCAGATTAAATTACTTAAAGAGAATGTGGTAGCAATATTTGCAGGCATAATTTCGGGTGTACTTACAAGTTTGGTTTTCATATTTGTATTTGCTTTAATATTTAATTTCGGTCATGAAGAATATGTAACATTGTTGCCTAAGTCCATTACAACAGCAATTGGAATGGGAATTTCAGAAGAACTTGGTGGATATGTTACAATTACAGTTGCGGTAATAATCATTACAGGAGTTCTTGGTAACATATGTGGTGAGGCAGTTTGCAAAATATTTAAAATAACAAATCCTGTGGCAAAGGGAATAGCTCTGGGAACATCTTCCCATGCCATTGGTACTGCAAAAGCAATGGAAATGGGCGAGATTGAAGGGGCAATGAGCAGCCTTTCAATAGTAATAGCAGGAATTTGCACAATGGTAGGAGCATCTGTTTTTGCAAATTTTATATAAAGAGTTATAATAATGGCGGACAGATTTTTATTTAATAAGAAATTAATTTGGAAATTCTATTAAGCAAAAATCCCACCGAGGATTGAAGAGGTGCGGATAGGAGGCATATTATGATAATTACAATTGCAAGACAATGTGGTTGTGGCGGACACGAAGTTGCAAAAATATTGGCTAATAAACTTGGCATGGAACTTTTTGACAAAAAGAAATTGCTTGAAGAAGCAAAGCAGCTAGGACAGGCTGAAGAACACAGTAATTTTTTTAATGAAGTACCTATTAATAGTCTTTTATATGGAATAGCAATGGGGTTTGGAAATACGAAGCCAATGGATAAGTCATTAAAACTTGTTAAGGCTATTACCGAAAACAAAGACGCCATAATTATTGGAAGATGTGCTAATATAATATACAAAGATAGCAAGGATGTTACATCAGTATATCTTTTTGCGGACAAAGAATTTAGAATAAAACATATTATGGAAAGAGACGGAATTTCAGAAAAAGAGGCGGAAAAGTATATAAAAGAAGTTGACGAGAAAAGAACATCTTTCCATAAATACTGCACTGACACAGTGTGGGGAGATGCAAAAGAATATCAGCTTTGCCTTGATACAGGTAAGATTGGTTTTGAAAAGACGGCAGAGCTTATTATGAATTATATTAATGCAAAAAAAGAATCCTAAAAATTTGGAAATGCAAAAAATATATAAATAATTATACAATAATATTAGAAATGATTATAGGAGTTGATTATTATGAAACAGACAAGGCAGATGTCAGAGACTATAAAACTTGGAATACTTCTTGCACTTTCAGGTGGATTTATGGATGCGTACTCTTACATACAGAGGGATCAGGTTTTTGCCAATGCCCAGACAGGAAACATGTTGCTGTTTGGTGTAAATTTGTCAGCGGGGAATCTTAGGGGAGCGCTTCATTACTTCTTCCCGGTTTTTGCTTTTGCAATAGGAATTGCCATAGCAGAGCTTGTTCGTGCCAAAGAAAGAGACCTTTTACATTGGAGACAGGTGTCTGTTTTATTTGAGGGAATTATACTTGTGGGCGTAGCTTTTATTCCACTTGACATGAACCTTATAGCCAACTCACTTACATCTTTTGCCTGCGGAATACAGGTTGAAAGTTTTAGAAAAATCAGAGGTAACGGCATTGCCACAACTATGTGTATAGGAAATTTGAGAAGTGGTACACAGAACCTTTGTAATTTCATTCGCAAAAAAGATAAGGAAGATTTTAAGAAAGCAGTATTGTATTATGGAATTATTGTATGCTTCGTAACCGGGGCAGTAATCGGTAACTTCTTTATACATATGTTCCACGAAAGAGCAATTCTTTGTTGCTCAGTAGTTTTATTCTTTGCTTTCTTCTTAATGTTTATTGATTATGAAAAAGATGACGCTAGAGCAATTTAAAGAACAGTTTAATATAAAACTAAATAATCAACAGTTAAAAGCAGTGCAGTCGGTTCAAAATCCTACACTGCTTTTAGCAGTTCCGGGCAGTGGAAAGACAACGGTTCTTGTTACAAGACTGGGTTATATGATTTATTGTCTTGGAATAGAGCCTGAATCAATTCTCACTATTACATATACAGTTGCGGCAACTAACTACATGAGACAGAGATTTGAAACAATGTTTGGTGAACAGCTGGCGGCAAGACTTGAGTTTAGAACAATTAACGGAATTTGTTCAAAAATAATTAACTATTACGGAAACTGCATCGGCAGAAAGGCTTTCGACCTGATTACGGAAGAAGGCTTTAAATCTAAAATATTGTCTTTGATTTATCAGAAAGAACTTAACGAATATCCGTCGGAAAATGACTTGCAGACAGTTATTACCCTGATTACATACATAAAAAATATGATGCTTTCAAATGAAGAAATTGAAAGCCTTGGCAAGAAGGAAAAACTGCCACTTGCTGAAATTTACAAGGCATATTGTGGGGAACTTCGCAGACAGTCATTAATGGATTATGACGACCAAATGGTTTATGCCTACACAATGCTAAAGACCACACCACAGGTTTTGGAATATTTTCAAAATATGTACCAATATATTTGCGTGGACGAAGCACAGGATACATCAAAAATCCAGCACAAAATTATTGAAATACTTGCAATGAAAAATAAGAAGCTGTTCATGGTTGGGGATGAGGATCAGAGTATTTACGGATTTAGGGCGGCTTACCCGGAAGCATTGCTTTCTTTTGAGTCAACTTATCCTGAAGGAAAAATTCTTCTAATGGAAGAAAACTTTAGGTCTGACGGAGCAATTGTAAGTGCAGCAGACAGATTTATTCAGAAAAACAAATTAAGACACAAGAAAAATATGAAAGCTTCAAGGGATATGGTAAAAGATATTCGACTTATTGAAGTAAAAACAAGAAAGTCTCAGTATAGCTATTTAACAAAGGTGGCAGAAAACTGCAACGTAGATACGGCAGTTTTGTACAGAGATAATGAAAGCATAATTCCAGTTGTGGATATGCTTGAGAGAAGTGGCATTGATTACAAAATCAAAAACGCTGACCTGACGTTTTTCAATCACAAAATAGTTACAGACATAAAAAACATAATAAGATTTGCAGAAAATCCAAAGGATACGGAAATCTTTATGCAGATATATTTTAAAATCGGAACATATTTAAGCAAAATGGGAGCGATTGAAGCCTGCCGTATAAGTGAAGAAAAAGGCATTCCCGTAATTGACAGTGCATTAAGATATGGAAGAATCCCAAAAGGCACGGAGAAAAGTCTAAAGGCAATGAAGACTCATATAGAAAGCATTTTAGAAGAGTCGGCCTACAAAGCAGTTTATAGAATTGTTAATTTCATGGGCTATTCTGCTTATCTTGAAAGAGCAAAAATAAAAGATGGTAAGATAAGTATTCTCCAGGCTTTGGCAGCAAATGAGAAAACACCGGAAGATTTTCTAAATCGTCTTGATGAACTAGCAATGATTATAAAGAATAAAAAGAACAATTATGATTGCAAATTTACTTTGTCTACAATTCACTCAAGCAAAGGTTTGGAGTACGATACGGTATACATAATGGATGTAAAGGACGGAGTTTTTCCTGAAAAGGTGGTTGCCAACAGAAAGAACGCAACAGATGAGGAAATAAAAACTTACGAGGAAGAGCGAAGACTTTATTACGTGGCAGTTACAAGAGCAAAAAATCAGTTGTGCATATTTGACTTTAAGGACAGCTCAACTTTCAACAACCAGTTGCTTGGCATAAATGTTAAAAGCAGTGCCGACAAAACTAAGTTTCAAAAATCGGGGAAAAAGGGTATAATAGCTACAGACAGGAAGACCTCCAAAGCAATAGAAATGCTAAGGTCAAAATCTTATCTAAGATAATTGGAAAATCTTTAATTAATAATTAGGAATAAATGATTCAAAAACTAATTAGGAATCTATGATTTCAAAAATAATCAGGAATCATTTTGAAAATAAAAATTACGAATGGAGTAAATATGAATAAAGATAATTCAAAAGTGGACAAGGGACTGCAGGGCAATGAAAAAATCGAAGAAGCCATTGCCATACTTCAAAGTCAGTCTACACCTGAACTGTTGGCACACGCACTTACAGTTATCAGAAGAAGAATGAAAGAACAGGGACAGCTTATTATTGCAGTTGAACCTTCACCATTAAGCAATGAAATGAACGTTCAGGCAGTAAAAACATCAGACGGAAAAAACTGGTGGGTTGCTTTTACAGGTTTTGATGAAGAGTTAAAAGGTGGCGACAGTGTAAAATCTACTTTTTTAACAGATATGGATAAGCTTTTTCAGTCAGCATTAACAGTGGATGAAATTGAGGGTGTAATAATCAATCCTTGGAACAGAACAATAATGTTAAACAAGAGATTGATAAGTATAATCCTTGGAACAGCTGATAATTAGATAAGATTAGCATGTTAAAACATAATTGCACGGCATATGTGAGATAAGACCTTAGACACTGTAATATAAATAATAAAGAAGAAACGGAGAAAAGTATGAATGCAATAATTAACAAAACAGGAAATGTAATTCAAAAAATAATATGGGGAATCCTTGTGGCAATGTTTGGAATTCTATCAATTTTTAATATTTTGGGAACAACAAAAATTGATATGAAAGTTAACGATTACAAGGAATATGCAGAGTATAGCCTTAACAATATTCTTATGATAATTTTGTATGTGGTAACTATTTTTGCAATTCTGTATATTATTGACAGATATACAAAATTACTAAAAATGGATACAAAGAAGTTTGCCAATATTGCAACAATATATGTTATTGCAATTGGAATCGCATACATAGTTATGGCAAGGGCATACCCTATAAGTGACCAAAGTATTGTTCAGAGAATTGCATCAAGTTTTCTTGATGGAGATTACAGCGAGCTTACAGGTGAAGGATATTTGGTAGCATATCCGCAACAGCTTGGAATAATCGGCATTATCCAAATTATTTACTACATATTCGGAAAAGATAATTACATCGCAATAATGCTTTTTAATGTTCTTGCAATGGCAGGAATTTTCAATATGCTATATAAGATTCTAACCAAAATGACAGATAATATTAGAATCCACAATCTGTATTGGGTTATGGTCTTTGGATGTTTCCCATTGATTTTCTATAGCTTCTTTGTGTACGGAACAATATTTGGACTATTCTTCTCATTAGTAGGCTTCTATAATCTTATCCTTGCAAAAGAAAATGGAAAAATCCTTAATTTTGTAATAAGTTTTCTGGCTTTCTGCATGGGAACAATAAGCAAAAGCAATTGTTTGATTTTTGTAATTGCAGCAGTTTTGGTTACTTTATTTTATGGAATAAAAGAACAAAAATTAAAATATGTAGTTTTCTCAATAATCTTAATGGGAGCGTTGATGGCGCCTAAATGTGTAAATCTGTATTATGCAAAAAAGGCTAACGTAACTATTTCAAAAGGTGTTCCGGCGAAATGCTTTATAGCCATGGGATTGCAGAAGGGTACAAAAGAGTTAGGTTGCGGTGTTGATGGCTGGTACAACGCTTATAATTTGACAACTTTTGTAAACGCAGGTCGTGACAGTGAAAAAGCATCAGAAATAGCGGGAGAAAACATAAGTGAACGACTAAGTGAGTTTAAAAGCAAACCATTAGAGTTTGTGGATTTTGCAAAAAATAAAATCACAACACAGTGGTGCGAACCAACATTCCAAACTTTCTGGATGCTTCAGGCAATGGATAATCACGCAGAATGGTCAAAGGTAGCTAAAAGTATAGAAAAGGGAAAAGCAAATAAAATCATATTCGTAATAATGAAACTATATCTTATATTTATCTGGCTTGGAAACCTTGCATACCTTATAGCAAAAAGAAAACAGCTTACCATCTGGAACATGTTACTACAGGTGGCAGTACTTGGAGGCTTCATATTCCATTTCCTGTGGGAAGGCAAGGCACTGTATATTATGCCGTACTATGTGATTTCCTTTGTGGCAGGAGTGCAGGGAATGTATATGTTATATGAGAAGATAAAAATAAAAACTTTAAATATACAGGAATAAAATAAAAAGGCTGTGAGTGAGGTGAACCAAAAAAGTTAGACTTCAATTAGTCTAAAAAAACAACACTTTCATTAATTAATTGAACACTTTACTTTATTAATAAAGGAAAAACAAGGCGATTTCAGTTGAATTTACAACGAAAATATGTATAATATCATATTAGGGAACTTTGTTTTTTAGTTCCACAAGGTTGATATAAGAGCCGGCGCAAGCAGGTTTTCATTATATTACTATATTTAAAGAAAAGAGGTTTAAATAAGATGGCAGAAATCAATTTAAGCAAGTATGGTATCACAGGTACAACAGAAATCGTGTACAATCCTTCATATGAAACATTATTTGAAGAAGAAACAAAACCAGAACTTGAAGGTTACGAAAAAGGACAGGAGAGCGAACTTGGTGCTGTTAACGTTATGACTGGTATTTATACAGGTCGTTCACCAAAAGATAAATTTATCGTTGAAGACGAAAATTCAAAAGACACAGTATGGTGGACAACAGATGAATATAAGAATGATAACCACAAGGCAAGCAAGGAAGCTTGGGCTGCTGTAAAGGATCTTGCTATTAAAGAACTTTCAAATAAGAAACTTTATGTAGTAGATGCTTTCTGTGGAGCAAACAAAGACACACGTATGGCAATCCGTTTCATCGTTGAAGTTGCTTGGCAGGCTCATTTTGTAACAAATATGTTTATTAAGCCAACAGAAGAAGAACTTAAAGACTTCGAACCAGACTTTGTTGTATACAATGCTTCAAAGGCTAAGGTTGAAAACTATAAAGAATTAGGACTTAACTCAGAAACAGCAGTTGTGTTCAACATCACAAGCCGTGAACAGGTTATCGTTAATACATGGTACGGCGGAGAAATGAAGAAGGGTATGTTCTCAATGATGAACTACTTCCTTCCACTTAAGGGAATTGCTTCAATGCACTGCTCAGCTAACACTGACTTAAACGGTGAAAACACAGCAATCTTCTTCGGTCTTTCAGGAACAGGTAAGACAACACTTTCAACAGATCCTAAGCGTTTACTTATCGGTGATGATGAACATGGTTGGGATGACAACGGAGTATTCAACTTTGAAGGTGGATGCTACGCTAAG